>Ga0163144_10002490_pt1 | contig 42404 bp, 35 predicted proteins | sample OliLak19BULKMAT1_FD_123175 | JGI IMG/M metagenome (GOLD analysis project Ga0163144, IMG submission 123175) | Freshwater microbial mat bacterial communities from Lake Vanda, McMurdo Dry Valleys, Antarctica - Oligotrophic Lake LV.19.BULKMAT1 | ecosystem: Environmental > Aquatic > Freshwater >...
CATGTTCTCGTTGCCGGAACTGGGCGGTACCAACGCCAGCAAGGTCTGCCTCGTGCACCTGGTTGAGCACCTGCGCCGTCGGGGCTTCACGATGCTCGATGCGCAACTCTCTAACGAGCACCTGGAGCAGTTCGGGCTGTTTGAGGTTGCGCAGGAGAGGTACCTCAAGCAGTTGGCCGCGGCCAAGGGTCGGCCGCGGGAATGGCTGCCATTTCACCCGCCGTCGCCCGATTCCGCATCGGGAGGATGAGGCGCCTTCCACCCTGCCCCGCACTCGGGGCATCGCGCCAGCCCCGGCGTGCCGCTCATGTCATACCCGCACGCGCGGCACCTGCCCTGGACCATGCGCAGTTGCCGCCGCCGGACCGGCAGCAGGATGATCGCCGGCCCTAGGACAACGGCCCCCACCGAGAGCGAGAGCACCAGCGTCCAGAACGTGCCCTCGCCGCAGTAGCACGATGACTTGCGGCGCACCATGATGTCAAAGGGCAGCGTGGCCAGGAGTTCGATCACAGTGCCGATGAACAGGCGGGATGCGATGCGGGAGAGTTGCGTCTCCACCGGCCCTTTCTTGATGAAAGCGATCAGCAGCGGTGTCATCACCAGCCAAGTGAGGGCGGGCGCGCCCAGCACTATCCACCCCCAGACCTCCATGCCCGGGTCATCGCCGGTGATGAGCCCAACGATGCTGAGGAGCAGGAACACGGCCCCTGCGATCAGGAGCCCGCTCATCAGGCCGGCGATTGCCAGGCTGATCCCGACAGGCGTTCCGTCTCGAAACCGTTTTCGCAGCGCAACGGCGGCTATCAAGCCAGCAAGTACTACACAGACCCAGAAAACGATGAGTTCGCTGTCCGTTGTCTGCGACATCACGCGGGACCCGAGCAGCATCGGCAACAGGTAGGCAACGAACACAGCCGCCCCCACCCCGATGCTCAAGCCGCTGGCGCCAAGGCGGACCAGACTCGGAATCACAATCGATCGTGCCTCGCTCGCCCTCATTGGCGCGAGAAATGCGGTCTGCAATATCATGAGGCAGGCCACGACTGTCAGAGCCCCAGCCGCGTATTCCGCGTCGAACAGCAAACGCGGAGCCTCGGCGAGGTCATGGAGGTCCTGGCTCACGATGACCGCGGGCAGCGTGTACAGCACCGCCGCCTGCACCAGCCAGTACGCGCCCGCCCACCACCACTTCGACGCCCGCGTGGTTGAGCCCAGCCCTTCCATGCCGATCTCCCGTGCGTCACCGCACCTTGATCGAGGCCAGCGCCATCACCACCAGCAGCACCGCCACGATCCATAGGCGCGACACCACCTGCTGCTCCGGCCAGCCCGAGAGGTGCAGGTGGTGGTGGTAGGGGGCCACCCGGAAAATCCGCTTCCCCCCCGTCGCCTTGAAGTACCCCACCTGCATCGCCACCGAGCCGATCTCCGCCAGGAACACGCCGCACATCAGAAGGATCACAAACTCCTGCCGCACCACCACGGCGATGTACCCGATCACTCCTCCCAAAGACAGCGCGCCGGTATCACCCATAAAGACCTGCGCGGGCGAACAGTTCCACCACAAGAACCCAAGGCACGCCCCCGCCGTCGCCCCCGCAAGCACCGCCAGTTCTCCCGAGCCCGGGATGTGCGGCACCAGCAGGTACTGGGCCATCCCCTGGTCACCCGCGATCATCGTCAGCACGAACATGCCCATCGAAACGGCAACCGTGATCCCAGCCGCCAGCCCATCCATCCCATCGGTGATGTTCACCGCGTTGCTCATCCCCGCTACCACCAGCGCCGCGAGCAGTATGAACGTCCCCGCCCCCAGGTAGATCAGTGCCGGGTTGAGCGCCTTGTCCGCCCCGACATAGGTCTTCTGAAACGGCAGGTTGAGCACGTGCCGCAGGTCATGCTCGCCGACCCCTTGGTTCAGCGCAAACCAACCCACCAGCAGCCCCAGCCCAAGCTGAAAAATCAACTTCTCCCAGGCGTACAGCCCCTGGCGGCTGGTCCCGCCCCGCGAACGCGCTGTGAGTTTGAGCCAATCATCCACCCCGCCCAGGATCGCCAGCCAGATGAGCACCACCATCCCCAGTTTCACGTAAAAGACCGAGAGGTCCGCCAGCAGGAGCACGCTCCCGCCGATGGCGCTCACGATCAGGATCCCGCCCATGGTCGGAATGTTGGCTTTGGACGAGTTGTGCGCCCGCAGCGCATCGGCATCGGTCGCGCCGCTGTCGCCGATCTTCTTGCGGGTCAGCCACCGGATCGTCCGCTTGCCCATGAGCAGCACGATCACAAACGCCAGCCCCGCCGCCGCCAGCGCGCGGAACTGCAACTGGTACAGGATGCTGAAGTAATCGGCGAAGAAAAGATACAGCATGGGGTTTCAGGTGCGGGCCGCCGCGTCCAACGCCTCCGGTACTACGACCGCTTGTCCCGCCCGGAAATGGCAGCCGCAACGGAATCACGAACCTCTGCTCCGCCCGCGCTCCCCGCCGGCTCGACATAGGCCAGGGGCGACGGGTTCTGCAATGCCCGCAACGCATGGATGAGCCGCTCCAGCGCCATCCGCCGCGAAGCCTTCAGCAGGACCATGTCCCCCGATACCAGCAGGCTTGCCGCGCCGTGGGCCCCGTGCCCTTCCAACGACTCAAACCCGACAATCCGGTCCGCGTTCGCCGATCCGCCGATCCCCGCGGCCGTGTGCGCCGAAAGCGGGCCCACCAGGATGATGAGGTCCGCCGCGTATTCGCGGGCCACGGCCCGCCCCACCTCCAGGTGCATCTCCGGCGCCGACTCGCCCAGTTCGAGCATGTCGCCCAGCACGAGCACGCGGCGCTTCACGCCCCCGGTACGGCCGGCGAGCGATGCGAACGTCGCGAGCGCGGCCAGCACCGACTCAGGGTTGGCGTTGTACGCATCGTTGATGAACGTGACCCCGCCCACCGCCGTCCTTTCCAGCCGCATCTCGGGGCCGCGGGCCGCTTCCAACCCCGCCTCGATCGCCGACTGTTCCACGCCCAGCCTGCGGGCCACCGCCACAGCCGCCGCAGCGTTGCACGCGTTGTGAACACCCAGGAGCGGCACCTGGAACCACCCGCGGTCATTCAGGCAGAAACGCAGCCCATCGAGCCCCTGCTCCACCTGGGTAATGCGCAGGTCGGCCGCGTCCGACTGGCCAAACGTCACCAGGCTCTGCTTGCGGCCGTGTGAGACCAGCGGGCGGACCGTCTCGACGAGTTGCGGGGCATCGGCGTTGATCACCGCACACCCCTCCGCCCGTAACGATGTAAGCAGGCTGACCTCTTCCTGAAGCACCCCGGAGATGCTGCCCAGGCCTTCGAGGTGCTCGCGCCCGATGCTCGTGATGACGGCGACGTCCGGCTCAACCACCGCAGCGAGCGCGGCGATCTCGCCGGGCGCATTGGTCCCCACCTCGCACACCACGTACTGGTCGGTCCGCTTGGCGCTCAGGATTGTGAGGGGCACCCCCACGGCGTTATTAAAACTCTTGGCCGAGGCCGTGCCGCGGAGCGACCCGGAGAGCGCGGCGTGGATCAACCTAACGGTCGTGGTCTTCCCGTTGGAGCCGGCGACGGCAATGACGTGCGTGTTCTCGAGTGTCCGGCGGTACGCGGCGGCCAGCCTGAGGAGCGCGACGCCGCAGTCGGGGACAAGCAGGGCCGCGACGACCTTGGCAAGTTCCGGGGGCATCGCCACCGCGCGGTCCAGAATCAGGAGCCTGGCCCCGGCCTGCACAGCCTCCTTCAAGTACTGATGGCCGTCGGTCCGCTCGCCCCGAATCGCCAGGAACACCTGGTTTGGCTTGATGGTCCTGCTGTCGATCGATAGCCCGTCAAACTCGTCCGTCTGTGAGGGTGCATTCTGCGGGCGCGCAATCCATGTTCCCCCGGTGGCTGCCTTGATGTTTTCAAGTGACCAGAAACTCATGCGTGCGTAGTCCAGGCGGCGCTCATGGGTGCGAGTTTGACGGGCATCAGCCGGGCCGCCGCGGATGAGCGAGCCGTCCAGTGCCAGCGGTGTGGGCGATGGAAGTGGTGTGCGGGCCGTGGGAGGAGCGTGGCGAGTGTGTTGGGGTTCCCAGGATCCCGGGCGCGGCGTTGAGCACCGGGCGCTTGGTCCGCGCCGCCTGAGCCCTTGGTGGACGGAGTTCCGCGAGTATCGTGCGCGCGATCTCGCGATCATCAAAGTGAAGGCGGATCGTCCCGCCGCTTCCATCGGGAAGAATCTGCTCGGTCTCGTGGCCCTTGCCGGCGATCACGACCACGTCTCCCGCCTGGGCCGACTCGATCGCAAGCCGGATCGCCCGGGCGCGATCGATCTGGACCACCACCCGGTCCCGCGCGTCAGCGGGGATTCCCGCGAGCACCTGGTCAACGATGTCGCTGGGCCGCTCGCTGCGCGGGTTGTCGCTGGTCACCACCACCCGGTCCGCCAGTTCCGAAGCCGCCAATCCCATCCGCGCCCGCTTCGTGCGGTCGCGCTCGCCCCCGCACCCGAACACCACCCAGAGCGCCCCGCCCGGGTTCGTATCCACCGGCGCCCCCGCCGCCCCGCGCACGGCCCCGCCCGCGCTCCGGCGCCCCGGCATGACCGCTCCCGCGGCGCTCAGCACGTGCCGCAGCGAGTCATCGCTGTGCGCGTAGTCCACAAACACGGAGAACCCATCCCCTGGTTCGCTGACGCGCTCGAATCGGCCCGGGGGAGCGCTGACCTGCGCCAGCCCGCGCGCCAGGTCCGCTTCATTGACTCCAAGGGCGTGGCACGACGCCACGGTCTGCAGGATGTTCATTGCGTTGTGCCGTCCGACCAGCGGCACGCTCGCCTGGAAGTCGCCCCACGGCCCCACCAGCCGCACCAGCATCCCCCCGAGCGATTCTTCAAGAACTTGAATGCGGCACTCCGGCTTGGTGTCCTGGTCGGTCGCAACCACCGCGCAGCGCAGCACCCTGGCCTTGCAGCGGCGGACCATCCGGTTCGCCCAGGGGTCGGCGGCGTTCAGAATGGCCGTGCCCTCCAGCGGCAACCGCTCGAAGAGCCGCGACTTCGCCCAGGCGTAGTTATCAATAGTCTTGTGATAGTCCAGGTGATCGCCGGTAAGGTTCGAAAAGACCGCGACCAAGAACCGCAGCGCATCGGCCCGCTTCTGGTCCAGCGCATGGCTGGAGACTTCGAGCGCAGCGCTCCGGCAAGACCCTTCCAGCATCAGCGAGAGCGTGCGGCTGGTCTCGATCGACGGCGGGGTCGTCATGTTCGCCGGCGCGACCTCGACACCATCATCCACCAGCACCGTCCCGACCAGACCCGCCCGGTGTCCAATGGAGTTGAGGAGTTGCCAGATCAGGTAGGTAATCGTCGTCTTTCCGTTGGTCCCGGTGACGCCGACAAGGCGAAGGGTGTTGGAGGGCGAACCGTAAAACCGTTCCGCCATGGCCCCCGTGACCTGCCGGATGTCCTTCGCGTACAGGACCGGCACGTCAAACCCCGCGGGCGAAGTCAGGATCGGGTCATCCGTGAGCGCCGCCACCGCGCCCGCCTCAAGCGCGGCAACCAGGTACCGCTTGCCATCCGCCTTGAACCCGCTGCGGGCAACAAACAGCGAGCCCGGAACAACGGTGCGGCTGTCTTCGGTCAGGTCGCAGACTCGAACATCGGCAAACCGCCGAAGGTCGTCATTGTGAACCCCCGGCAAACCGGCCACCAGCAGGCCCGAAGGTCGCACCGAAAGGCCCGCAATCAAGTCTCCCAGCCTCATGCCCTTCCAGCCTCCCTGTGACCGACCCCCGGGGCCCGGTTCTACCCGGCCAACTTCCACCGTGCCCGGCTCCGCCGATGCCGCGATGCTATCGACCACCCGAATCCGCCCGGAGCATTTTCGGGGGCCGCAACGAGAGTACTCCTATTCAGGCAGGATCAGCATGGCGTCCCCGTAACTGAAGAAGCGGTAGTTCTGGCGGATGGCCTCTTCGTACAAACGCCGCAACTGGGAGACCCCGCCTGGCAGCAGTGCGCCGCACAGCGCCATCAGCGTGGATCGCGGCAGGTGGAAGTTCGTCAGAAGCCCCTCCGTCCAACGCCATCGGTACCCGGGCGTGATCAGCAGGTGGGTCCGACGCCAGAGTTGGTGGGGCTGCCCTTGTTCGTGGGCGGCGCCGTACGTCTCCACCGCCCTTGCCGCCGTCGTCCCGATGCAGAAGACCCGGCCACCCGCCGCCTTGGTCGCCAGGATGCGCGCGACGGTCTCGGCCGTCACCGAGCAGTACTCACCGTGCATCGCGTGGTCCTCTACAAACTCGGACTCGACCTTCTTGAATGTCCCGGTGCCGACGTGCAGCATGACCTCCGCGCGCCCGACCCCCCGTTCCGCGAGTTCCGCGAGCAACTGCGGTGTCAGGTGCAGGCCAGCGGTGGGGGCCGCGACCGACCCGCCCGGGATCACACCGGCGGGCGGCGCGCTCTGGGCGTACACCGTCTGGTATCGGTCACGGTCAAACCGGTCGGGAATGGAGAGTAATGCGTGCTTGCGAGCGCTCAGGATGTATGGAGGAAGGGGGGTCTTTCCAATCCCCTCCAACACCTGCTCGTCGCTCTCTTCCAAAGAACAACCGGTGACCCCGACCACCCACGCCCCCGGCTCATCCTCGGCGCGACCTTGGAGCGTCAGTTGAATCGTCGGTCCACCGGCGGCACCGGAAACATCAAGCGAAATCCCGGCCCTCAGGTGGCTCCCCTTGAGGAGCACCAACCACGAGCGCGAGCCTCCCTCCGCACCCCGTCCATCCGCAGCGCGGGACAGGTACAAGCCCTCCACATGGCCCCCGGTGTCGGCGCGCGATCCCTCAAACCGGGCTGGAAGCACGCGGCTGGAGTTGACCACAATCAGGTCGCCGCTCCGCAGATACTCGGGCAAGTCTCGGGTCGCGCGGTGCTCAAGGCGCGATGCATCCACGCCGCTGACAACCATCATCCGGGACCCATCGCGCGCCGGGGCGGGCGTCGTGGCTATCAGCCGCTCCGGAAGTTCGTAGTCAAGGTCGCTCGTCCGCAGCACCGTCGCACTCCCGCAACCCCGCAAGCGCCGGCGGCGTCGTTTCCCGGCAACACACCGGATACCCGGACCGCGGCCAGGAACCGCGCCGGCCGAAGGCCCGGTCCCCCTCGATCCGCAGGCGTTGTTATAGGAGTGAACGGTCAGTAGTCGCCGCGGCACACCGTTCGGAACAGTTTCCTCCCGGTGCTTAGCCCTGTCGCATCCAACCTCGCGCTCCTGCACGCCGGCTTGACCGTTTCCGCGCCCGCGTGCCCGCGCGAGGTTGTTCCTTTGTGTATCGAACCCGGCCAAGACCGTCCGGTCGAACCGGTGAGCCAAGCCCGGTTGGAGCCTCGCCCTTTCTGGCAGTTCCTCGAACGGCAGAACTTGCTGCGGCCGCCGGGGATCCCCGCCGGCAAGCATCACCCCGCAGCGAAGTTGTGGTGCGGCATGCCCGCGAATGAGCATGCCAGGCCTACCCAGCCCGAGGCCGCATCGCGACCATCTCGCGGCAGCCAACCCCGGGACCAGCGCGGCTACGGCGTCGCCCCTGTCCGTCCCGGCAGGATCATCGATCTGCTCGCGTGAAGTGGCCCGCTAATACGCCTTCTTGACCTGCGCGCCGGGGTAGAACTCCTGCAGCATCGAGTGCCAGTCCAGCCCGGCATCCCCCATCCCCTTGGCGCACCACTGGCACATTCCAACCCCGTGCCCCCAACCGCGACCACGGAACTTGACCTGGTTGGCCCAGATCTCAACGTCAACATCGCCGCTGTTGATGCGGTTCTGCGCCGTGACCGGCGGCAGGTCCGCGACGGGGTGATTCAGGGCTAGGCGCAACTCCTCGGCCCGCAGCGTGTACTCCCGCCCGCGGTCGTCCGTGAGCACGTACTTCCCCGGTCTGCCCGCGTCGTTGCGGGTGAGCGCCTCGACGCCGCGCAGGCGGGTCAACGCCGACACCTCATGGCCGGCGCTGCGGCCCCACGCCCTCAGGCGCCGGTTGACGTCGTCATCGTTGCGGGTTACTTCCCAGCGGTAGAGCGACGACCGCTGGCAATACGCCTGGCGCGGCGCCCCCTGCAGCGGCCGGGCTTTATTAAACGTGTGCGTCGACAGGCTCGGCCACACCTCGGCCGCCGAAGCCGGCCGTCCCCCGCACTGGCTCGAGAAGTACGCGCGGAGGATCTCGCCGTCGCATACGAGCACCAGCCCTTCCGTCGCCCGGACCGCCTCGTTGGCCATGGCCGATGTCGTTGACCCGCCAAACACCTGGTCGGCGGTGGTGCTCTCCACATCGACGTTCCGACTCTCCGATCGGGCCCGGGCCCGCTCGTGCAGCGCATAGGTCCGCGCGGCGATCGCCTGCGCCTCAAACGCCTGCCGCGGCCACCCCTTGAACAACTCGTGCGTCAGCACCCCGGGCAAGTACGACTCGATGGGCATCGTGGCGATGACGTCAAACGTCGCCGGCGCCTCGCTCCACTTCGGCCGAACCGTCAGGAACCCGGGCATCCGCTTGCCCTCGACCCGCAGCGATTCACTGGGTGCCCCGATGTCGCCATCGGACTTCCCATCCGTGGTCAGGATCTCAACGTCAACTCCGAATGGCCATTCGTGCTTGGCTCCGCGGGCGTCCAGGACGCTCACGCCCCTGGCGCTGCTGGCGATGGTGATCGGCGCGGCCAGGACCTGCGTCTTTTTCCCGGGAGATGTGCCTACGGGCCGGACGATCAGTTTCTTTGGTCCGCCAATCTCCTGCTCAACGGCGCCCTTGGACAGGCGAACCCTGAGTTCCGGCTCGCTGCGGAACGCGGCCAGATTCGCCGTTGGGGCGGGTGTGCGGGCCGTGACCTCCCGGATGGTGTCGCACGATGCGATCACGGCCGCGCCGGCGGCAATCCCGATAAAGATGGCAGACCGCAGCAGGGTGCGCCCGGAGTTGTTTCGTTTCTCGTTCATTGACACGTGTCCTTGAGCCCTCACGCCGGCCTGCTCGGTTGGGTATGCTCCCTTCGCGTGCATAATCCCAGGCTCATACCACCGATGACCGTTCGCCCAGCCCTGGCGGCTCCCCTCCACAGGGGCGCGATGGCATCGCTGGCGGTCCTTCTGGCCGCGCTTACTACGGCTGTGATCGGCTGTAAGGGCACTCCCGCTGCACCAGACACCAGCGGCATCGCCTACGCCGGCCCCCCCGTCACCGTCCAGAGTGTCGTCGGAGCACACGTTGTCACCGTCCAGTCCCCAACGCCGGGGTGGAATGTGATGATGGACCGCGTTGTCGAGGCCCACGGTCGGCGCGAGGTGTTCGTGAGCCTCCGTAGACCAAACCCCGGGCTTGTGTACGCCCAGGTCGTGGTTGAACAGAATCTGGCCACGTTCGTTCCGGATTCCGAGGCTGTCCGCGTGTTCGCCCGTCTGCTGCCCCACGATGTGCCCGCCGACTCAGGCGAGCCGTACTCATTGGCCGTTGATACCTCTGTCGTCTCCCGCCCCTAGCAGAATCCTGATCTGTGTTGTATCATGGCTCGCGTGGTTGAGCAGACGCAGGAACAGTTTGACCTCGTTCGCCTGACGATGACGCCCGGGCTTGGCCCGGTCCTCATCGCGCGCCTGCTGGATCGGTTCGGTGATGCCGCCCAAGTGTGCGGCGCTCCCGTGGCGCTGCTTCAAACGGTCGCTGGAATCGGCCGGGCCCGTGCCGCGGCGGTGCAGGAGGGCATGCGGTCCGCCACCGAATCCGCAACCCGCGAACTGGAACTCGCGGCCAAACTTGGGGTTGCGATCATTCCTCGCGGCGCTCCCGGTTACCCGCCCATGCTCTCGGAAGTCGCCGGTGCCCCCCCGATTCTCTATGTCAAAGGAACACTCCGGCCGCTCGACCTGGATCGCTTTACAGTGGGAATCGTCGGTGCTCGCCAATGTTCCGCCTATGGCGTGGAGCAGGCCCAGCGATTCGCCGGGGTCCTCGCCCAAGCCGGTCTCACCATTATTTCCGGTGGCGCACGCGGCATCGACACCGCCGCACACCGGGGCGCGCTCGCCTCGCAGGGTCGAACCGTGGCCGTGCTGGGGTGTGGGTTGGCCCAGTGCTATCCACCTGAGAACGCCGACCTGTTCGACCGAATCGCCTCTTCCGGTGCTGTGGTCTCTGAACTACCTCTCAACACGCCCCCTCAGGCAGAGAACTTTCCCGCACGTAACCGCGTTATCTCGGGGATGAGCCTGGGGATCCTGGTGGTCGAGGCCGGCCTGCGATCAGGCGCGCTCATCACTGCGCGGCTCGCCGCCGAAGAGCATGGGCGGGAGGTCATGGCGCTCCCAGGGAGGGTCGATTCTCCTTCCTGCCGCGGCACCCTGGAACTCATCAAGATGGGTGGCGCGGCCCTCGTCACCGACCCGGGAGATGTGATCCACGCCCTGGAATCCCCCGCGCATCACCACCATCGCGGGACACACGCCGCCCGATACGAACTCAATCGCACCAATGGGGAAGCCGAGCTTTTCGACACCTCAGCACCGCTTCCACAGGCGGATACCGCGACGTTGCTGAGCGGTGACCCCGCCCGCATTCTCGCGGCATTGGAAGACCCGATGACGCTCGATCAACTCGCGGTGGCAACCGGGCTTGATCCCGGCCGCTTGCGAACGGAGATCACGATGCTCGAGGTGCAACGCCGCGTCGTTCGCGAAGGGAGCCGTCTGCGGAGAGTTTGACCGGTTTTGGCATCCCAGACGGGGGATAGAGCCAGATTCACGGCCGAAACACTGCCTCAATCGCCCCGCGGGGAATCTCAAATAAACTCAAATCGGTTGAAATTTGGACTTGCTGTGTGGTACTTGGTATGCTAGTCTTACCCGAACGAGTTGAGAGAAAACTGATCGGGTCGATGCCGGAGGCACGATATTCAACCCTGTGACGCAGCCGTGGTGTTTGAGGATGGTTTGCCGCCCCGCGGCAAGCATCGGCCGGCAAAGCGTCGTGTCACCCGTGGTGAAACAGGACTCCCAGAGCATGTCACACCAAATGCCTGCCTTGATCTATGACCCCGTCTTGAAGCGCGATTGTGCCTTGCAGTGTGAACCTGTCGTGCGGCTTGGACCTGGTGGTGACTTTTCCCGTGATTACACAGCCCCCCGCGGGCTGCTTGCCCGGCTCTTCTCACTCTACAGCGAACCCCCGCCGGAGGGCCACGACTTCGGTGTTCCGCAGCCGCCCCGCGCCGGGCTGCACGAAGCCGCGTTCCTGGCCGGCCTTGTCGCCGCGGCGGAATGTCGGCTCGCCTCCCAGCAGCGTCTGTTGGGTCTCGTGGTGGGGCGGCTAGGGAGCGTCCATGACGTGCTCGGGCGAGCCGCCCCCACGTTGGTTGAGAGTCTGGTTTCCGGCCCTGTAAGCCTTGTGGAACGGCCCGTGGAAAGGCCCCTGGAAAGGAACGTTTGCGATGAATCTCACTCCCAAACAGCTTCGCATCTTGCAGTTGATCCGCGATTGGCGCGTTCGTCGGGGCTATTCCCCGACCATGCAAGAACTCGCGGACGAGATCGGGGTCAGCAAGGTCACGGTCTTCGAGCACGTCGAGGCCCTTATCAAGAAGTCCGCCCTCGTGCGCGAGCCCAACAAGGCACGCTCTTTGTCGATCGCTGAGGGCGTGGCCGTCCCCGACGAGGCGCGCCCCCTGCGGTTCCCCCTGGTCGGCAAGATAGCCGCGGGCAACCCGATCGAGCGCGTCGCCAACGAAGACGAGATCGACCTGGCCGAGGTGCTCTGCTCTTCCAACTCGCGCCAGAACTCGACCTTCGCGCTCAAGGTTGAGGGCGACTCGATGCGTGATGAGGGAATCCTCGACGGTGACTTCGTCCTCATCGAGCGGACGCAGGTCGCGACCAATGGCGACAAGGTCGTCGCCCTGCTCCCGGATGGGTCCACCACCCTCAAGACGTTCTTCAAGGAGGATGACCACATCCGCCTCCAGCCTGCCAACCCCCAGTTTGACCCGATCCGCGTCAAGTTCTGTCAGGTCCAAGGCATCGTGAAGGGTGTGGTTCGCCGCTACGGCCGCTAAGCACCTTTGTCGGGGTGCCACTGGTCGGCCTTGAGACCAGTGCTACCTGTCCTTCATCCTCAGATGCGTACTCGCTCCCCGTCGATCCAGGGTCCAGGCCGACGTTCCCAACCAATAAAAAGGGCCGCTCCCCTCCGGGTTGCGGCCCTCTTCTTTCCAGTTTTCAAGGTGTTTCAGGCCCGAACGCGCCGCCGGGCAGCGCCCAACGCGCCAAGGCCCAGCAGGGCGGCGACACTCGGCGACGGCACGAACCCGCTCGATGAGTACGACCCTTCCGACCACCACGTCTGCGAGGGCAGCCGCGTCTGCGTATTGAGAGCCACGCCGGGGTTGAGGTTGTCGTATGGCAGCGAGCCGTTGTGGTTGAGGGCGGTGAGGTCAAACCCAAACCCGCGGGGAGACCCGTTGAGCGGCCCGGGGCTCAGCTGGTAGCCGGGCAGGTTGGCCCCGCCCCACGTCATGTTTACGATGGCGTTCGAGTTGTCCACCTGCAGCGCCCCGGTGGTGAACCAAGTGTCCGCGCCGCCCCGCGCTGTGAACAGGGCGTTCTCAAACGTCGTGGTCAACAGCGTCACACCGCTGGGAATATCAATAAACGTAAATGAGCCGGCCGCGGCGTAGTTGTGCGAGAACGCCCCTCCCGGGAGCGCAACGCTCGCCACGTGCGTCAGTGAGTATTGGGCGTTGAACCGCACGGATACCTCGAGCCGGGCCAACACCCCGTTCGAGTCGTCAATCGTCAGGATAACGGGCGCGGGTCCGGTGGCATCGGTGACCTGCCCGTTGTTCCCGGTAAACGTGTAGTTCCGGTCCGCCGTGTCCGACGCAAAGCTGAACAGCGCCGCATCAGCCGTGGCTGAGAGGGTGAGCGCGGTCCCGCACGCAAGCAGAATAAAGTTCTTCATGTCCCGTTCCCTTCGTGATGGTGAAGAGCGGCCTGCGCCTCTCTCTGAAAACACACCCCGCCCTTGGTCGGCGTTGCGCCGCCGGTTCACCGCCCGCAAGCGGAAACCGTTCGACCCGGACTGCGCGCACCCATCACCCGCGCATGTCCAAGGCGGACGCACCGACACCGACCCGCACTTCAGCGGAGATCCAACCTGAACCGCATTCCAACAGCGAGGCCAAAGGCCGAGCCGGCAATGCTCATTCAATCTGCATCACGTTTGACGGTTGGGCCAACGAACTGGACAGAAATAGTTGACAGAACGGGTGCCCCTCCCCCGAACAACACCCCCCCGCGGGCGCATCCGAGTCCCCGCTCCCAGACCGGCCGGGGCGCACAATCACCGCTGAACGCCGCGGGCGTTTCCTGCCAAGGAATAGGTGTGCATGCCGAACCCGGGATCGCGCGCCTGGCGCCGACCCTCCGCTCACATCGGCTTCTTCTCAACCGTCAGGTCGTACACGTGCAGGAGCTTCTCTTTATCGAAGACCATCTCCTGGCGCGACAGCCCGACAACGTCGTACTCGGTGGTGAGCTCGATCGCATCCACCGGGCACGCCTCCTCGCACATCCCGCAGAAAATGCAGCGCAGCTCGTCGATCTCGAACTTGACCGGGTACTTCTCGCGGTCCGGCCACGGCGACTCGCCCGCCGTGATGTGGATGCACCGCGCCGGGCAGATCGTCGGGCACATCATGCACGCCACGCACCGCACCCGACCCCGCTCATCGCGGTTGAGCCGGTGGATGCCGCGGAAGTTCCGCTTCTCCATGCCGCCCTCCTCGATGGGCATGTCCTCGCGCCGCTGCTCGGGGTACTGCATGGTGCGGCTGGTGCGCCCCTGTCCGAACGAGGTGAACATGTGCCGCAGCGTCGTTCCAAACCCCTTCACCACCTCGGGCAGGTACACCGCCTCGCTGCGACGCAGGGCCTTGGGGCGAATCTCAACAATGTCCTCTGCGCGGATCGTCATGGGGCCGCAGTATACGACTCAATCGTGCCACCGGCTGTCCGCCCTGGGACTGCCGCTGCGGAGATTCCCGACCTCCACGGCCCCACGCGGTCCAATCGGGGATGCTTGATCCGCACGCGCGGTTTCCGCCGATGTACCATGTTCCCATGCCCGGAGGACGCCACACCATACCGCTCTTTGAGTTGCTGACGCGCCGGCAGACCAGCGCCCCCGCCGCCGGACCGGATGCAGCGCCCAGTCCACCCCCACCCCCGGCGCCGCCCCCTCGCCCCAGGCCCTTGCAAACCATCGAATCGCCCCCCCGGCACAGCAAGCCCGTCGTGCGCGTGGAACTGAGGCCCCGCGACGTCGAAGTTTCGCCAGCCCCTTCCGCCACCTACGGCCTGCGGCCTCGGTGGTTTACCCCGCTCCTGGGTGGAGCCGAAATCCGTGTCCCCGTTAACCTGGTGTACTTTGGGTCCGCCGCGGTCGTCCTCATCATGCTGGCCACCTGGTTGGGCGGTGTGAAGTGGGGACGTCTCGACGCGGAACGCGATTACAACGAACTCCGTGCCCGTGAAACCCGCGACGGTCCCATCGTAACCGAACCCGGGCCTGGTCCAACCAGCACCCTGGCGGCTAAGAATCCCCAGAATATCAACGCCTCCGGTCGACCAGTCGCCCCCCAGTCCCCGCAGTTGCTCGGGGACCTCATCGCGGCCACCATCACGTCCAAAGGCCTGCTCCAGGGCGACCCCCGCACCGCGGGGTTCAACTACCTGCTGTTGGCCGAATCGCTCCCCAGGAACAGCGCTGAATCCGCCATCGTTTACCTGGCTGCCAACGGGGTAGAGGCCTTTGCCATCCCCGCGCCAGTTGATCCGCGGTCCCGCGCGGCGAACAATGCCGGTCCCGGGGACGACCGGGTAGCCCTGTACGCACTCCCCGGTATCACCAGCGAGGAGTACAGCCAGAAGGTTACCAAGCGGACCCGGCTTGAGGGAGACGTCGCCCGCCTGGGTGCCCTCTGGCAGAAGGAACAGCGAGGCCTCACCAGCTTCGTCGGGGCCTATTGGAAGAAGCATCAGTAATCGTCGGCCGGCCCTTTGCCGTGCCGAGTGCACGGGAATCAGGCAGGAAGGAACGACGATGAGCCTCGACCGATCGCTTAAGATCTCAGCCAACCTCACCGGCAAACGCAGCGTCATGACCCGCGCCGAGCGGATCACCAAGATGCAGGCCGACAAGCGCTTTGACCCCAAGAAGGACAAGGCCTTGGGCATTCCCAAGACCCTCGTCGGCAAGGTCTGATCCGCACCTTTTCTTCACGCCCCACTGAGTGCGCCAACCGCGCGCCCTTCACCACTCCGCCCCGCAAGTTTCACCGTCTCCAGATCTCCAGTCTCCCAACACTCGGCCACGCTTCCTCCCCCCATGCCCGACGGCTTCGCCAACTACCAGGCCTTCTACGAGCGCCCCGCCACTCTCGTCGTGGAGTGGCGGGACCGCGAGACCGCCGCCGTGGGTTGGCTCGCCATCGACTCTCTCCGCGGTGGCGCGGCAGGCGGCGGCACCCGCATGCGCGAGAAGGGGACCCGGGAAGAGGCTGTCTTTCTCGCCAAGACCATGGCCGTCAAGTTCCAGGTCTGCGGGCCGGACATCGGCGGCGGCAAGTCCGTCATCCGTTTCGACGCCGCGGCACCCGCCGAAGTGAAGCGGGGCGTGCTCGAACGCTGGTTCAGCCACATCGGTCCCTACCTCAAGACCTGCTACGGCACCGGCGGGGATGTCGGTGTCGATGAAGTTTCCGAAGCCACCGCCATCATCGAGCGAATCGTCGGCCTCAAGCACCCCCAGGAAGGCATCGCCCGCGGCCACACCTGGCCGGCCGCCGATCGAGAGGGCCCATCGCCCAAGATCGATCGCCTCCGCCACGGCGTCGAGGCGTCGGTCGTCTTCCCCGACCTGCCCGGGCCCCGCAACGGGGCGTGGATGGTCGCCGATGTCGTCACCGGCTTTGGAGTCGTGCGTTCCATCGAGCGCTACTACAAAGTCCGCAACGAGCCCATCAAGGGCAAGCGGGCGATCATCGAGGGCTTCGGAGCGGTGGGAGCCTTCGCCGCGTATTACCTTTCCAAACTGGGTGTGACCACCGTGGCGGCCTCCAGCCGCAGCAGTGGCAGCCACCTCATCCGTGTGGCCGCCGATGACAGGGGCCTGCCGATCAACGCGCTCATCGAGCAGCGCGATGGCACCCACCTCCCCGGCCCCAGCGCCGAGCGGCCCTACATCACCGACTCAGAAAATGGCGACGACCTGCTCCGCTACAAGGCCGACATCTACGTACCCGCTGCCACCTCTCACACCACCACCGCCGCCCGCATCCAGTTGCTCCGCAAGGCCGGCATCAAGGTCATGAGCTGCGGCGCCAACAACCCCTTCGCCTACAACAGCCGCAACACCGACCTCTCCGCCTGGGTCGCCGACATGCTGGCGCTGCAGCGCGAAGCCGACAAGCACTTCGCGATCCTCCCCGACTTTGTGGCCAACTGCGGCATGGCCCGCACCTTTGCGTACCTGATGGGTGCCGGCTCCAAGACCGATGAGAAGTCAATCATGTCCGACAGCGCCGCGGCCATCGACCAGGCGGTCGACAAACTCCTCAAAGGCCACAGCCAGCCCACAGGCCTGCTCGCCCACGCCTACTCGGTCTTCATCCCGTAAAGTGTCACCGACCGTGCTCTGGCGGTCGGCGCGTTGTGCGCAGCTCGCGCGAGGCCGATCGACTGTTTTCAGCCGTCGTTCCTGATCAGTTCCCCGCCTCCCCCCCAAACTCATTCGGCGACATCTCCGCCTGCTCCATCAGGTACAGCCCCACCAGCCAATCGCCCACGATGTACGGCTTCACGCTCAGCCGTCCCGTGACCGACCCCATCGTCGCGAAACGTCCCTCGCCCGTGATGGCCTTGCTCAGTTGCACCTCCACGGCGTCGTAGGGCGTCGGCGGCACGCCGATGCAGCAGCCATCCCACTGGTTCAGCATGACCAGCAACTCGCGCGGCTGCTGCACCATCAGCGGGAACGCGATGTTGCCGCCGATCTTGACGACCTTGCCGTCCAACATCGCCACCCGCTCGGGCAGCGTGCGCCGCTTCTTCTGCGGGTCAAAGGTCTCTTCCGCCGAGACCAGCAGGTCCCACGTAATCACGTACGGGCTCTCAGCCGTGCCCTCACCCTTGATCGGGTACTTGCCATCGTAAACCGGTGAGCCGTCGTCCGCTTCGGTCACTGTCGCAGGCACCACTTCAAACCCCGCGATCATCTGCTTCGGTGCGCCCGATGCTTCGGCGACTGGACTCGTCTCCGCGCCGGACGCCGCTTCCGCGGGTGAGAGCGCCGGTATCTTTGACGGCGGGACCGCTCCGCCCACAGCCCCCATCTTGTCCGCCGCATCACCTGTCACCGCGCCCGATGCGAGTGGTGGGGGTGCTGGGGGTGCTGGGGTGGGGGGGGTTGTGCTCTCCGCAAGTTTCGCCGCCTCCGCCTTGAGCGCTGCCAACTGCTGTTGCAACTCATCGTTCCGGCGTTGCAGCCGCTCTGCCTCCTCGCGTGATTGCCCGGCATCCTCCTGCCCAGCGTCATTCGCCGCGAGGTCCAACTCCCGCTTTGCGATCTGTTCCTTCTGGTGCGACTCAAGCGCGACCGAACTCCGCGCCGATTCCACAAGCGTCGCCCGCTCGGGCAACGCGAGCCACGCTCCCGCGCCCAGCACGGCCAAGATCAGTATCACCCAGAAGACGCGCATCACCAACTCCAGTGCCGACTTACCCCAGCGGCCTGAGATTCTTGGCCACCGAAGTGCGGTACGCCGCCACCGCCGGAATAAGCCCGGCCGCCGCCGCCAGGGCCACCGTCAGCATCGCCACAACGACCACCGACCGCGCATCCAGCACCGGGTCGATCACCAGCCCCAGGCGGTCCTTCAGCACCGCCGCCCCCAGCCAGGCTCCCACCGCTGCCAGCAGCACTCCCAGCCACGTCCCCAGCAGCCCGATCACCGCCGACTCCGTCACGATCAGCCCGAAGATCCGCCCCCGGCTCGCCCCCAGCACCCGCAGAACCGCGATCTGCCGCCGCCGCTGCTCCATCGAGTTATACAGCGCCAGCATGATGGCGATCCCGCTCGAAACCATCACCGCCGCGGCAATCGCCACGAACAACTGGTCAATGTTCGACACAATCCCAAACAGCCGCGCGACTTCCCGGGTGGGCGCCGCCACCGTCAGGTTGGGCTCGCGCCGGAACGAGTCAAAGAACCGCCCGATCGAAGCCGACACATCCGACCCCGGCCGTGTGGCGATCCGGATGTAGACGTTGGTAATCTTGCGGTCCGCATCGGTGAGGTCCGCCTCCGTAGTCGCGTGCTCCTCGTGATGAGCGTGTTCCTCGTGATCGTGAGCCTCCTCCTCAGCGGCGTGCTCACCAACCTCCTCCGCGTGCCCTTCCCGCTCGATGCGATCATGCGCGTGGATGATCCACGCGCTCGTCAGATCTGTAAACAGCGCCGAGTCGTGCCCCGTCCCCGTCGGCTTCAAAACTCCCACAACCGAGTACTTGAACTCGCCATGCTCATGCTCGGCTCCGCCCGCTGTGGCCGTCCGGCTCGCCGCCCCGTGCGTCAGCACAACCTGGTCGCCCACCTTCAAGCCCGTTCCCCGCGCCACCGCCGAGCCCGCGACCACCTGGAAGTGGTCGGCAATGAACGCCCCCTCCGCCAACTCCCACTCCGCATCCTCCGCGGGTCTGAACTTGCTGAAGAACTCCGGTGTGGTCGCGAGCACAGGGTACCGTCCCTGAAAACTGTCCCCAAGCTGGACCGGCACCGCAAACTCAAAGGGCTTCCCCGCCGTCAGCCGTTCATAATCAGTCCACAGCATGAACCCCTGCGGCGGCCCGGCATAAAAAACCCCATTGAGCACCGAAACCAACGGGCTGGCATCGCGGCTGAGCAAGAGGTGCATGTTCCCCGTGCCGCGCTCAAACGCCTTCCGCCCCGCATCGCGCATCGTCAGCAGCACCAGCATCAGCCCCACGGCCACCGCCACGGTGACAACCGTCGTGACCGTCGAGAACAGGCGCGCCCTCAGGCTCCGCGTGATGATGGTCCAGTCCGTCATCGCCAAGTCCAGTCACTCCCTCAGCCGCCTGCCAGCCGCTCCCGCCGAGCAAACCGCGCCGTCATCGCCGGGTCATGGCTCACGCATAACAGCGCCGCCCCCGTCTGCCGGCACGCGTTCTGAATCAGGTCCATCGCCGCGCCCGCGTTCTCCGGGTCCAGGCTCGCCGTGGGCTCATCCGCCAGCACCAGCACCGGCCCGCACGCCAGCGCCCGCGCCACCGCCACCCGCTGCTGCTGGCCCACGCTCATCCGCTCCACCGGCCGATCCGGTCGGTCGATCCCCAGCGACCCTAGCAGAGCCTTCGCCCGTTGCCCATGCACCCCCCGCGGCACCGCCGAGAACATCAGCGCGGCCATCACGTTCTCCGCCGCGCTGAACCCCATCAATAGATTGAATGTCTGGAAGATCATCCCGATGTGCCTGCCGCGGAAGAGGTCCCGACCCGCCCCGTGCAGGGAGTGAACAACGGTGCCCGCCACCTCAACACGCCCCGAAGTAGGCTCCATCAGCCCGGCGATGAGCGAAAGCAGCGTGCTCTTCCCCTGCCCCGACCCCGCCGTGAGCAGCACCTGCTCGCCGCGCGACACCGTAAGCGACGGCATCGTGAGTTGCCACGCGCCCCCCGCCTGCCGGTCATCCCCTGCCGCGCCCGAGTACCTGAATATCAGGTCGCAGATGCGCAAGGCCGAAGTGTTCTGTGTGGTTGGAATCAAGGCGTGGGTTCCCGATTGAACGAACAGAGTAGCCCACGCCGCACCCCGTCGAGCTACTCAGTTCTGCGCCGCCAGCGGTCCCGCCGGGCGTGCCGCCATCAGCGGGTGGTCCAGCCCGACAATCCCCGCGGCAATGGCGATCCGCGCCAACTCCACCCGGTTGGTTACCCCCAACTTGTTGCCCAGGGATACACGGTGCCACTCCACCGTCTTGACGCTCCGCCCCAGCCGCTGGGCGATCTCCGCGGTCGAAAGCCCCACGCCGATGAACTTGAGAATCTCAAACTCCCGGGCCGTGAGCGTTCCCAGCGCCCCGGGATCATCGACCCGGGCCCGCACCAAGTCGCCCCCCTCGACTGTCACCGGCTCGCCGCCGCCCGCCAGTCTGCACACCATGAGCACCTTCGTCGGCTGTCCATCGCTCACGATCGGCCGGCACACCGAGTGCATCATCCTTCCCCTGCACATCCCCACCACGGCAATAGACCTGCCTGCCTTCACAGCGTCCGCCACCAGGGCCATGCGCTCGGCCACCATCTCTTCGCTGTAGAACTCATTGAGCTGCCGCCCGATCGCCGCCCCGGGCTCAACCCCCATGAGGCGGGCCGCTTCCGCGTTCGCAAACTCAATCACCCCGGCCAGGCTCAGCACCATGGCCGGGAGCAGCGTGTCCTCCATGAGCGCAGTCCAGAACAGCGAGGCGTCCTTGGGAGGTTGAAAGGGCGCGGGTGCTACCGCACGCCCGTTATTCTGAACCATGTTCTGGTATTCCTGCAAAGGTGAACCAACGCGTGAAGACCCGTGACCTCAAGGCGACCGATTGGACCCGCCCCCCGGTGCTTCCCAATGAATACCCCGGTTGATTGGAGGCTATGTTTGACTCCGCTGGTAGCAAGCCCGTGGATTCACCGGATGGCGGTTAATCCAGTTCTTGCGACAATCTTCACGCTTGCGCTCGGGCAAGCCTTGGGTTTCGTTCGGTCGATACGCCGCTGTTGAAGTGGCTACACCCGTGCCGTGAATCAAGGGATGCCGATGCCGCCCGAACAACCAGACCGTCAAACCGGTCTACCCGCCGCGACGATTCCTTTCGGTGAGCCCGGCCCATCGAAGCCCCGGCTCTCGCCGCCGCCGCGAGCCTGGTCCTCCGTCGGTCCCGACCGCGATGAGGAACGCTTCCTCGAAGGCCCCCGCGCCCGACTCGCTGAGGCCCTGCGGGTGGCTCGCATTGCCGCCGAGTTCATCCGCGGCTTCCGAGCCCTCCACTTCATCGGCCCCTGCGTCACCGTCTTCGGTTCCGCGCGTTTCGACCAGAACAACCAGTACTACGAAATGGCCCGCGAGGTCGGCCGCCGCATCGCCGGCCTGGGCCTCACCGTCATGACCGGCGGCGGACCGGGAATCATGGAGGCCGCCAACCGCGGCGCCAAGGAGGCCGGCGGCCGCTCCATCGGCTGCAACATCAGGCTCCCCGCCGAGCAGAAGCCCAACCCCTACGTCGACCGCTTCATCACCTTCCGCTACTTTTTCGTCCGCAAGGTGATGCTCGTGAAGTACAGTTACGCGTTTGTCGTGCTCCCCGGCGGCTTCGGCACCCTTGACGAACTCTTCGAAGCCCTGACGCTGGTCCAGACCGGCAAGATCCTCTCCTTCCCCGTCGTCCTGATGGGCGTTGACTACTGGGCCCCCATGCTCGACTTCCTGCGTTCCACCCTGCTCGCCGCCGGGACCATCAGCCCCGAAGACCTCGACCTCCTGACCACCACCGACTCCCCCGATGAGGCCGTCGCGGCCATCCTCCGCGGCATGTCCGTGCATAGGCAGTCCGTCACCACCGCCCCCAAGCGCAGCCGCCTGCTCGGCGAGCGGTAGAGGAAGCACCCTTGAGCGAGCTTCAGCGGGCTTGCTCGCTCGCAGCCCAAGCCTTCAGGCGTGGTACGACTCGAACCCCGCCTTCGCCCCGCCACCCCCGCGTCCCCGTCCCGGTTATCCTTCCCCATCAGGAACCCGGTCTTTCAACCGCAGGAGCCGCCCGATGAAGATCGAAGGCGAAGGCCAGTTGCTCCGTGTGTTCATCGATGAGAATGACCAGTGGGAAGGCAAGCCCCTCTACGCGGCCATAGTGCACTGCGCCCGCTCCGAAGGACTGGGCGGGGCCACCGTCCTCCGCGGCATGATGGGCTTCGGGGCCAACTCCCTCATCCACACCGCCAGCAAGAGTTCCCACATCCCTGAAGACCTGCCCATCGTCATCGAAATCGTCGATAAGCCCGAGAAGATCAAGAAGTTCATCCCCACCCTCGACCACATGGTCAAGGAAGGCCTCATCACGCTCGAAAAGGTCAACGTGATCGCCTACCGCAGCAGCCGCCACCCATGAACCGGTCGGGCCCAAGTCGTGCGACGGGCGTCAGAGCTGCGATCGTTGGTCACCTGCGATGTTCGAGGCCGATGCGCGCGGTGAGGCAACCGGTCCCATGAAATGGGAGGGGTGACATCAACCGCCGTGCGTCGTGCCACAGGCCGCGGTCCTGAGCGGTGGGTTCGTTTCACCTCCCTCGCGCCAACCCACTCCACAATCCAGAGTGCCCAAACTGCGACACTCCCCAACGCCCTACCGCGTCCCCATCCACCTCCCCAGCTCCCCCGCCCCCTGCTCCGCCGTCAAACTCCCTTCGCTCACCTCGCGCGCCACCCGCAGCGCCATCAGCACCTCACGCGCCAGCCCCAACCCTTCCGCCCGCTCCAGCAACTCCGCCACCGCGCCAGTCCTGATCGGCGCCGACCCCACCATCGCCCGCGCGGCGATGACCTGCGCCACCACCCCCGGCGCAATCTCCGGGTTGGCGGCCGCCTTGGTCTCAATCTTCAGCCCCAACCGCGCCTGTTCCGATGCCGTCGCCCCCAGCCGCGCCTGCAACTCTTGCAGAAACCCCGCCTGCACTCCCCCCGCGCCGCCCCCGGCCTCGCCAACCATCGTTCCCGACTCTTCCCAGTACAGTTTGCAGTCCAGGTCGATCTTCACCCGCAGCGTCCGCTTCCCGCCCTTCTCCGACACACTCAGGAAAAGTTGATTGCACCCGCGCATGAACTCGCCCGCGCACTCCCACGGTGAGCCGCGCAGGTCCAGCGCCAACTCGGCGCTGGGAATGTGCTCGATCACCGCCTGCTGACGCACATCCCGCGGCCCCACCTCAAACGGGTCGATCCGAAGCGCCCAATGCCCATCTTCATTGGACCACAGCCGCGGCCGGGCCATGACCGCCTCCTTGGGCTTCGGGTCCCCCGGCCGCTTGCTCCGCCGCACCGAGGGCGACCAGTCCCGCGGCCCAAGCTCCGCGATTCCCAGCCCCAGCCGATGCTGCAACTCATCCAGGTACCCGCGCGGCGGATCGCTGACCGTCGTCCCCGCCGTGTCCCAATACACCTCCCGCTCCAGGTCAATCGCCAGGCGCAGCGAGGGCGCAACCTCCGGGTACTTCGTGAGTTTCAGCAGCAGCCGCCCCGTCCCCGACTCAAACACCGCCCGCGTGTCGTACATCGTCCCCCACAGGTCCAGCAGCACGGCCTTGCTCGCGACCTCGATGATTTTCACGGGGTGCAGCACCTCGGCCATCCGTATGGCGTTGGTGTTGAGGTCGATCAGGAACTTCCCATCGGGTGAGGTCACATCCGGCACCTTCGGGTGATCCAACAGTTCCCGCGCCACCCACCGGGGTCTAAACGTCGCCCAGTCGTGCCCCCGCGGCGGCTTGGCCTCTTCCAGCGAAAGCCGCAGGTCTTCCGCATCCCCCACGGGCCCGTGCGCCTGGCGCGGGTCGGGGTGGTGGTAATACAAACCAGTGGTCAGGTCCAGCGTGATCGGCGTGCTGGTAATCTGGCGGTCCCGGCGCGCCACCCGCAGGTGCAGCAGCGCCTGGTCCTTGCTGAAGTTCCAAGTCTCAACATCGACGACATCGCTCGTCAGGTCCAGGAGGATCTCGCCCGTGGGCAGGTGCTCGAGTTGGAGGTTGGTCCCAGCGTCGGTGGACCAGTGCCGGATCGACCACCTTCCATCCCTCGAATACTCGACATTGTCAGCAGGCATGGCCGGCAGGATACCCGACCGCAGGATCGCGGGATCGACGCCCGTGCCGCCGCACCGCTGCGTTGAGCGGTCGTTGCGTTGCCCGTGCCACCGCACCGCTGCGTTGAGCGGTCGGTGTGTTGCGGCCCGTTCGCGCAAGGACCCTGGCTCCCGCAACGCCCCCTCCGGGCGACCACCCCCAGCCCCCGCCCGCCCCTGGCCGCCGGGCCCTGTCCCTCTGGAAAGCCCCGAAAGCCGCCCCCCCGGCATATATCTAGAGATATGGATAGACTTATCCAGAGAACGCGCGGGCCGCGGCGTCGTGTCGACCCAAAGCCCGGCGAACCAAGGAGATCGTCATGCACATCCGTCATCTGCTCTGCGCCGGCTTGCTGGTCGCGGGCGCCGCCGGCGCGGCTCAGGCACAGCACGCCAGGTTCGTCTTGTTCGGGGACCGCAACCCCGATGCCGATGCCGAGGCCGTCACTCCCGAGCAGGAGTCCGTCCACCCGCTGACGTCTCCCTACCACAACGAGGATGCGTTCGTCACCACGGATGTTCGTGCCTGGTTCGCCGCCCACAGCTTCCCCTCGGAAATCGCCCTCGGCGGCGGCGACGCGTACACCGCCGCGGCCCAGGTCCGCGTGGCGCTCACCTCGCGCCTCCAACTGGTCGCGTACAAGGATGGGTACCTGTGGGTGGATACCCCGGCGGTGGACGACGAGGGCTGGGTGGATGTGGCCGCGGGCCTGAAGTACGCGATCATCCAGGACTTTGAGTCGCAGTTCCACTGGGCGGCGGGCGCGGGCTACGAGTTCCCCTGGGGCGATGCCTCGGTCTTCCAGAACGATGGCGAGTTCCGCCTGTTCACGGGCGTGAACAAGGGGTTCGACAGGCTGCACCTGGGCGCCAACTTCAACTACTTCATCGCCGACCACAAGGATGAGGACGATGGCAACTCCGACCGCTTCTCCTGGCACTTCCACGCCGACTACTGGGTGACCGAGTGGTTCAGCCCGGTGCTGGAGGTCAACGGGTTCCACGTCACCAGCGCCGGCACCTCGGGCCTGCAGTTCCACGGCGCCGATGTGCTCAACCTGGGGTTGGGAGAGGATGATGGGCTTATCACCGTGGCGCCGGGCGTGGAGTTCCGCCCGATCCCGCACCTGGGCCTTCGGGCGGCGTTCGAGTTCCCGGTGACCGACGAGGAGGACATCTACGGGACCCGCTGGACTTTCTCCGCCGTCTACTCGTTCTGACGACCGACCACACCCCGCCCCAGCCTGCCGGCGCGATCCCGTGGCGACGAGCCCGGGATCGCGCTCTTTGCGGCCCTTGCTTGCACCCTACCCACCCCCCGTCTACCCTTCCGCCATGACCAGCCCGCGGCGAACGACGACGACCACCCTCCCCCAGCACCCGCGCGGATGACGGCCGGCATCCACGCATCGATGTTCATCAAGAGCCCGGCCCGATGAAGGCCGGGTTTTTTCATTCCGGAGCACCACGCATGGCCGCCAAACCCATCTGCCTCGTCTGCCAAGTGAAGATGGCCCCGGGCTTCATCACCGACCTGGGGACCGACACGACCGACATCCCCCGCTGGTGCGCCGGCAAGCCCGAGAAGCAAGGCTTGACGGGCAAGGCCAGGCGCACCCAGGCCAAGGCCGGCCTCCCCATCACCGCCTTCCGCTGCCCCCAGTGCGAAGCCCTGCGCCTCTACGCTCCCTCGACCCAGTAATGGCCGCGCCCTCTCCCTCCGATTCTCGTTCTAGCCCTTTGCGATTTGGAACTTTCCCATGCCCACCATCACCCTCCCCGACGGTAAGACCAAGTCCTTCGACAAGCCCGTGACCGGGCTCGAAGTAGCGCAGTCCATCGGCCCCGGCCTGGCGAAGGCCGCCCTCGCCTGCAAGATCGACGGCGAACTGCGCGACCTCTCCACTCGCATCGACCGCGACTGCAAGATCGCCCTCATCACCCAGTCCAAGCCCGGCCAGCCCACCAGCCCCGAGGCCCTGACCCTCATCCGCCACTCCGCGGCACACGTCATGGCCGAGGCCATCCAGGATGTCGTCGGCAAGGACGTCCTCCTCGCTTACGGCCCGCCCACCGAAACCGGCTTTTTCTACGACATGTTCGTGCCGGAGGGAAAAAAACTCAGCAGCGACCACTTCGAGAAGATCAACAGCCGCATCGCCGAGATCATCAAGGAAGACCGCTCATTCTCCCGCTACGAGCAACCCCCCCAAGAAGCCCTCGCTCGACTTCGCTCCGAGGGCAATAAGTACAAGGTCGACAACGCCGAGCGTGCCTTGGCCGCCGCGTCCACTTCGTCACTCGGCCACTCCGCCACTCTGCCACTTTCCTTCTACGCCACCGGCTCCCCAGGCAAAAACTGGGAAGACCTCTGCCGCGGCCCGCACGTCCCCTCCACCGGCAAGATCGGCGCCGCCCGAGTCATGTCCCTCGCTTCCTCCTACTGGCACGGCGATGAGAACTCCGACCGTCTCACCCGCGTCTACGGCACCGCCTTCCCATCCCAGGCCGAACTCGATGCCTACATCGTGCAGCTCGCGGCCGCCAAAGAGCGCGACCACCGCGAGATCGGCAAGAAACTCCGCCTGTTTCACATCGATGAGACCGTCGGCCAGGGGCTCATCCTCTGGACCCCCAACGGCTCCATCGTCCGCAAGGAACTCCAGACCTTCATCGGCAACGAACTCCGCAAACAGGGCTACACCGAGGTCTTCACCCCGCACATCGGCTCGCTGGACCTCTACAAGACCAGCGGCCACTTCCCTTACTACAAAGACTCGCAGTTCGCCCCCATCATCGAGCGCCAGGCCCTCGAAAAACTCTCGGCCGAAGGCTGTTCCTGCGCCGACATGATGAACCGCGTCGAGGGCGTCTCCGCCCGCCTCGCCGCCGGCATCAACGAGCGCACCCACGCCCAGACCATCACCCCCGACCGCGTGATGCCCGATGACAGGCTCATCGAGGGGTTCATGCTCAGGCCCATGAACTGCCCGCACCACGCCAAGATCTTCGCCAGCGCCCCGCACTCCTACCGCGACATGCCCGTCCGCCTCGCCGAGTTCGGCACCGTCTACCGCTGGGAGCAGTCCGGCGAACTCAACGGCATGACCCGCGTCCGTGGCTTCACCCAAGACGATGCCCACCTCTTCTGCACCGAGGACCAGATCCCCGCTGAAATCCAGGGCTGCCTCAGCCTCGTCAAGATCATCTTCAGCGTGCTGGGCATGAAGGACTACCGCGTCCGCGTCGGCCTGCGCGACCCCGACGCCACCAAGTTCACCGGCTCCCCCGAGAGCTGGGACAAGGCCGAGGCCGCCTGCATCGCCGCCGCTCAATCCTTGGGCGTCCTCTTCTCCAAAGAGCCTGGCGAGGCCGCCTTCTACGGGCCCAAGATCGACTTCGTCGTCAAGGACGTCATCGGCCGCGAGTGGCAGCTGGGCACCGTGCAGGTCGATTACCAGATGGGCAACCGCTTCGACCTCTCCTACATCGGCCCCGACAACAAGCCGCACCGCCCCGTGGTCATCCACCGCGCCCCCTTCGGCTCCATGGAACGCTTCTGCGGCGTCCTCATCGAGCACTTCGCCGGCGCCTTTCCCACCTGGCTCAGCCCCGAACAGGTCCGCATCCTCCCCATCTCCGAGAAGAGCAACGACTACGCGCTCACCGTCCTGGCCGCCCTCAAAGCAGCCAACATCCGCGCCACCGCCGACATGGGCAACGACCGCGTCCAGGGCAAGGTGAAAGAAGCCGCCGAGATGAAAGTCCCCTACATGCTCATCGTCGGCCCGCGCGACGCCGAGCAGAACGCGGTCTCCGTCCGCATGCGCGGCATCGAAAAAGACCTGGGCGGCATGCCCCTGCTCCGGTTCGTCGAGGCCATCACCGCGGAAGTCAGCAGCCGAAACGCCCAACTCACCGTACGTCCCTGAGGACCGTCGCCCCATAGGATTGGACCATGGATCAGGAACGTCGCAAGGCACTGATCGCGCGCATCAAAGCCCTGGGTGGCGAGGATGCAACCCCCGCCATTCCCCTCGACGACTTCCTGGAGGGAAACGACGACGATGGTTCCTTCGCCGCCAATGCCGGCATGTCCCTGGCGCGGTTTGCGGCCCGCCTGACCAAGATCCAGGAACAACCGGATGTCCAGGGTGTGTACATCCTGATCAACGAACTGATGGAGCAAGAAGAACACGCGTGGCCATACTCCGAAGTGGCCCTCATCTACACCACCGCCGCCGAGGATGAAGTCTCGGGCTGGTTCGGCAAGAACACCCGCCCCGATGAACTCAACGAACTCGACCCCTCCGAGGGCCTTCCGCCGGGCGCGCCCGAGCCGCTCCCCGGAACCACCATCTTTGAAGCCTGGTGGGATTGAACCAGTCCATGGACTTCCAGCCCTACGCCCCGCGCCCCGTCAGCCTCCTCGAAGTCTGGGATACAGGCCTGCCCAGCGGTGGAAGGGGCCCGCGCCAACCCGAAGGAGCCGTTGATGTGAGCGCCAACCTGCGCCTCAAGGTCTATGGCATCTCCTACCTGCGCCCGCGCCCGCGCGAAGAACTCATCCGCGCGGCCAAGGAAGCCGTGTCGGTCTTCCTGCGGGTCGGTTCGACGCGCCACGCAACTTACGGCCTGGGATTCCTGGGAATCCATGACGGCCGCACCGAGAACCAGGTCTTCCTTGACCGCTGGTGCAACGAAAACGAACTCCTCCACACCACTTGGGCCTCGCCCGTGGAGAACCCGATGGACCTGAAGCGCACCGGCTGGGACCACAACTCAGTCTGTGTCTGGGACCTGGCCGTCCAGTGCTTTGAGCGACAAGCCTGGGTCAAACACATGCTGACTGGCGCGGCCGGGCCGGACCCCGCCGCGTACCTGGCAGCGCACCTCTCTGGCGAGGTCTGACACGCGACGGGCCCGGTACCGCTGCGTTTAGGGGTGTTCTTGGGGTGGCGCACCACCCCCGGTTTGCGCTTTTCCTGATGGATAGATTCACGTTGCGGCGGACAACCGGCAAGCGCCGCACGCAGGTCCTCTCTCGGGGGTTGGAGCGTTGATCAGAAATGATCAACCACTAACGCACGACGCCGCGGGTCTCTCTCCCCGCGGCGTCGTTGTCGATGCCTGCGCTATCCATGGTTGACCGGGCTGGCCGGTCCGCCGCCGTCAGATATCGCCCGTCGGAACGCATCCCGTGGCGCGATGGCACGAAGCCTCGCACAAGTTCGGATAGGTTCGACCGTTGCTGCACGTGACCGGTGCGTAGTACGCCGGGCACCAGCACCCCCCGCTCGGCGGCCTCGCAGTCGCCGTCACCGCGCCGAGCAGTATCACACCGCCCACCATGGCGACCGTCAGCACCTGCCCAATCAGTTTCACTTTCCGCATCGCGAGTCTCCCAGTGTCGTCCGGCCGCCGCGATGGCGGCCCCGCCCCTGTCGCACCGGCCCCGCACGCCGCGCCAGGCCGCAATGCCGTTTCCCTGTATACCCGAAGCGGCCCATAAAAACAACACACCCCGCGGCAACCTGTTGGAGTTTGTGCCCCTCCGCGGCCGGTGGAGATTCGGTCCGGGGATCAACGGCTATCCTCACCCATGAGCGCCGCCGTCAGGTCCTTTCCGAGTGTTGCTCGCACGCTCCCCGCGAAAGTCTCAGCGCGCCTGGCAGGCGATCCCTCCCCCGGGTCGATGCTCGCGGAGTGCTTCGATTCACCCATCGGCCCCTTGCTCGGGGCCGTGACGCCAGATGGCGTCTGCCTCCTTGAGTTCGTGGACCGGCGCGCCCTGCCGACCGAACTCGACGACCTCACCAGGATTCTGGAAGTGCCCGTCGCGGACGCCTCGCAAGCCCCCTCCGGGCCGCAGCACGCCCACCTTGCCTCCCTCCGCGCCCAACTGAACGACTACTTCGCCGGCCGGCTGCGGTCGTTCACGCTTGCGCTCCACACACCCGGCACCCCCTTCGAGCGCGAGGTCTGGGCGGAACTCCAGCGCATCCCCTACGGCCAGACCTGCTCGTACGGCGATGTCGCCAATCGCATCAACAGGCCCGGCGCTCAGCGCGCCGTCGGGCGCGCCAACGGCCGCAACCGCATCGCCATCGTCATCCCCTGTCACCGGGTCATCGAGAGCAACGGAAAACTCCGCGGCTACGGCGGGGGGTTGCCGCGCAAGCAGTTCTTGCTCGACCTGGAGCGCGGCCAGCCGCAGCTGGTCCACTGACCGTTGACCTTCACGCCGCCCCCATGCCAAGCGTGCCACACGCACGGACCTGTGGTTCGCGCGTTCATCGGCTCTGAGATAACGCCGTCCTACTGATGGGCCGGAATCGGGCCCGGGCCCACCGGCACGCACCCGCTCGCGCCCGCGCAGTTCGCGAAGCACTGGTTGCTGTACGTCACCCCGTTGCTGCACAGCACCGGGTCGTAGTACGTGGCGCAGAAGCACCCGCCCGGGCCCGGACGCGGCGGCTTGGCCTGGGCGGTCCCAGTCCAAAGCCCCACCCCGATCACCCCGCACACGCCCACCGCAAACGCCAACTCGCCCGCACGCTTGAGGGTCCGCATCGAAGGTTCCTTTCCCGCGCCACCACCGGCGCGGCACACCCTGAATAACCAGAATCGCGAGGCCAGTCAACCCATTTTGCATCATGCCGCGGGCGGCCATCAACGCCCCCGGTTTCTATTGTGGGTTCGCCCCGCCCGGGATACCATACGATGCTGGTGGCAACGCCTAACTACCGTACGCCAAAGCAGTAATGGACCGATCGCGACACGAGGAGGTTCCCGCCATGGCCATGCACCCCGCTCCTGTACTTGGCCGTCTGATGGCTGTGGTCGTCGCGGCATCCGCGCCGTTGTCCGGCCTCGCCCTTGCTCAGCCCTACCAGTTCAATGTGAACCCCGTGACCAGCAGCATGAGCGCCAATCTCGGGGCTTCCGCCGACTTCAGCGGTACGTTGATTGGTGACTACAACGCCGTGACCAACCCCGCCGGCACTCGCACCGTCAACGTCTTCACCCGCCCCGCACCACCCGCCAACGTTTCCAAGACCATCAGCGGCACGGGGTCTGCTTCCGGCGCGGCCACGGGCAAGCCCGCCGGGGCGTTCCGTCTGAACGTCGGCCCTGGGGCCTCTTCCGTGACGTTGACCGGCCTGCAGGCCAATGTGGTCGGCGGGGTGACTCCTCCCACGTTCCCGGTTACCGCGACCGTGACCTACCAGTCGTTCAATACCGCCGCGCCCGACTACACCTACCTGTTCCTGGTCCCCCTGCAAGTTCCGCTGGGCACCGCGTCCCTGACCGCGATGAATATCGCACAGACCGCGCCCGTCACGGTGCCGCTGGTCGCTTCGGGTGGCACCTCCTACACCTTCAGCATGATGGTCCCCGCCGATGTCACCCCGGTCATCGACTTCGGCGGCTCGCCGAGTTCGGCCACGACCAACAGGCTCGTGCCCGCCACCGGATCCATCACGATCTCGGGCCCCGCGGCGACGGCAAGCCTGACCCTTGACCTCAACCAATCCGAGACAATCGAGGATGACCAGCCTGCGCCGCCCAACCAGCCCTTTGACCTCACCGCGCCCCCGGGCGGCACCGCCGGCCCCGCCCACCTGCTGCTGTCACTCACCATAACTCGCCAGACAACCTCCATCACCAACGGATCAGCCACCATGCCCGCCTCCGGCAGCCGCGCCGACATCTGCTCCGCCGACTTCAACGGCGATGGCGATACCGGGACGGACCTGGACATCGAGGCGTTCTTCGCGGCCCTCGGAGGGAACCAGTGTCCAACCTGCGGCTCCGCCGACTTCAACGGCGACGGCGACACCGGGACTGACCTTGACATCGAGTCGTTCTTCAGTGTGCTCGGTGGCGGGCCTTGCTGACCGCCCTCCTCGGGCGGCCTTCGCTCGGTATGCTCCCGGCTCAGGTCCGGAGCGTCCATGAGCGTGCTTCCATCCATCCACGAACCCGACGACCCCGGCCACATCGGCTTCCGTCGTGTGGCGCCCTGGGCGGCGGTGATCCTCGTCGGCCTGGTCGTGTTCGCCCAGCAGTTTTCCCTGGGCCTCTTCAACTCGACGCTCGATGAGGCCCCCGCCGAGGTCAAGGCCGATGAAGAGCCGTACGACCCCGCCATCGGGGGCCTGGTCCTCAGTTCCAAAGAACTCGTCAAAGTCCTGTTCCAGAGCGAGCGGGAGGACTACGAGCTCGACGAAGATGAGGTCGACGATGCCGTTGCCTCGCTCGAGCAGATGGCCGTTTCACGCGTGGACCGCCTCCGCGTTGCCATCGTTATGGGTGAGGTCGTCGGCGCCGAGGCCGCGCTGGAGCGGCTCAACCTGCTCAAGTCCGAGGTCACCGAGGGTGGCGGCCTGGCGAACGAGGTCTACTGGTTACGCCAACTTTACACAGCAGCGCAGGCGGAGGTGCCCGCCAACATCCCCAGGGATGTGGAAGATGCCCTGATCGACCGCCACGGCTGGTTCGGTCGCCTCGCGGTCACCTTCGGGAAGCCCCCCAGCAACATCGAGCGCTGGGGCGTGGTGGGGGGCGCCGACGATCTGGATGCGTTCTTCGGGCTCCTGGGCCTCTGGCACCTCCTGTCGTTCCTGGTGGGCGTCGTCTTCGCCATCATCCTGTTCTCCAAGGCCCGCAATGGCGATCTTGATATTGAGATCGTCGAGACCGGCGTGCCGCGCACCGTCTATGTCGAGATGTTTGCCGTGTTCATGCTCTTCTTTCTCGTCATGCAGATGGTCCGGATCCTGTTCATCGGCGACACCTCGCCCCTGGCCGCGGTTGTGCCCGAGGTGCTCCTCTGGGTGGTTTCCTCCACGTGCCTCTACCCACTGCTCCGTGGCGTCTCTTGGGAGGAAATGAAGATCGACCTTGGCCTGCACCGCGGTGCCGGGTTTTTCAAGGAGGCCGGTATCGGTGTCGTCGGCTACCTGGCCGGCACGCCCCTGGTGGTCCTCGGGGGCATGATCGCCGGGGGCGTCGAAGCGGCCTTCGCGAACGAGGAAGGCGCGCTCCCAAGTGCCTACCCCATGTTCGACTTTCCCCTCTCGGGCACGTGGGAGGGTGTGGTGGTCGGCGAGTTCTCCGCCGTGCTGTGGGCCCCGGTGGTCGAGGAAACGCTCTTCCGCGGGGCGCTGCACCGCTACCTCCCCGGCTGGCTGCGGGTCCCGGGCCGCGTGCTGAGCACCGCGGCCATCTTCGGCATGATCCACCCCTACTCCCCCGCGGGGCTGGTCGAGGTCGGGCTGGGCGGGATTGTGTTCGGCCTGCTGCGCGAGTGGCGCGGCTCGCTCGTGGCCCCCATGGTCGGCCACTTCCTGCACAACGGCACCATCGCCGTCACCACGGTGGGGTCGCTCGTGCTGCTGCAATAACCACGCACGAGACCGCCGCGGGGCCTTCAGCCTGAAGGGCTGCACGTTCGTAGCCGGGGCGTGGAGGAGGCTCCGCGACGACACCCCCGGTGCAGGGCGCACGAACGCGATCTTTATTTTTTCCCGCAGCCCGACGGGCTGCTCGTTGCACACCAATGCGCCCTGAACACCCTCATGGGCAACCGTCCGACTCTACACCCCTCGCTGACGACTTGGCGGGCTCCCAAAGGAGTGAGTCCCGCGCACCGCCAACGAAGGTCTGACCCGCCGTCAAGGCCGTCCCTCACCCTCGCCCAGTCTCCCCATACCATCCGCCCATGCTCATCGCAGAGAGTCGGCCCCGCAACCTCAAGTGGTATCACGCCGGGCCGCTCCTCTTCGGGGACTGGGGGACCAGCCGCCTCTACGTCTTGGGCCTGGCCTTCTTTTACACCGCCCACGCCTCGGTCCTCTACCTCGCGGCCATGTCGGTCGTCATGGTCGCTGTTGCATGGGCCTACACCGTCGTGTGCCGCTGCTTCCCCGAGGGCGGCGGCGTCTACAGCGCCGCCCGCCAGATCAACCAGGTGCTTTCGGTCGTCGGCGCGACGCTGCTCCTCTGCGGCTACATCATCACCGCCGCTATTTCCACCATCGAGGCCTTCCACTACTTCGGCGTCCCAGGCTCCAAACTCGTCGTCGCCCTCTCCATCGCCACCATCGCCGCCCTCGGGGCCGTCAACTGGTTCGGGGCCAGGAGCGCGGGGAGGCTCGCGTTGGTCATCGCCGCCGCGGCCATCCTCGCGTCGATCGTCGTCGCCATTCTCTCCATCCCATTCATCGAGTCGGGCCTGCGGACCATGTCGCTGCGGCATGACTCGGCCCAGCCCGCCTGGATGCGGTGGCAGTCCCTCGTGGGCATCATGCTCGCCCTCTCGGGTGTCGAGGCGGTCTCGAACATGACCGGGCTCATGAAGGAGCCGGTGGAACGGACCGCCGCCCGCACCATCTGGCCCGTGCTCATCGAGGTGGTGGTCTTCAACCTGATCTTCGGGATCGCCCTCGCCGGCCTGCCGGCCCTCGTTGAAACCACCCACCCCGACTACCTCACGCACATCGTCAACGGCGCGGGCGCCGAGACCGTTCCCAACGCCGTGCGCGAGTACCGCGATACCGCCATGCGGGTCCTCTCGATCGAGGCCGCCCAGCGACAACTCGGCGAAACGGTCGGGCTCTTTATCGGCAAGGGCGCTGCGATCATCTTCGGGCTCCTGCTCCTCTCAGCCTCCAACACCGCCATCATGGCCATGGTCTCGGTGGTGTACTCCCTCGCCCGCGACCGGGAACTGCCCCCGGCATTCGCGCGATTGAACTACTCCGGTGTTCCCTGGCTGGGCCTGGTCGCCGCCTGCCTCGCGCCCGCGCTCGTCCTGCTGGTTGTGCACGATGTGATGCTCCTCGCCGAGCTGTACGCCGTGGGAGTGGTGGGGGCGATCACCATCAACGTGCTCTCGTGCGTCGTGAACAAGTCGCTCCCGATCAAGAAGTGGGAACGGGCGACCATGCTGGTCATCGGCGCGGGGATGCTCGCCGTCGAGCTCACCATCATCTTTACCAAGGGCCACGCGGCGTTCTTTGCGGGCGGTCTGGTCGCCTGCGTCGTCGCCGGACGATACCTGTTCGGCGCGGGCCGCAAGCACCCCCAACCCATCCTCGAACCCACGACGGGCTGGCTCGCCGAGATTCGCCTGGCCCCCACCAAGGTTCAGCCCGGCCGCTCGCGCATCATGCTCGCCGCCCGCGGGCGTGACAACGCCGAGTTCGCCGTCGGCCTGGCCCGCAAGCGCGGGGCCGTCCTGTTCGCCCTCTACGTCCGTACCCTGCGCATCATGGATGTCCGCCCCGGCCAGATCCCGCGCCTGGAGGACGACCCCATCGGTCAGGAGGCCCTCGGTACGGCCGCGCTGCTGGCGCGTCAGGCGGGGGTGTCCTTCTTCCCGATCTACGTCACCGCCATCGACATCGCCGACGAAATCCTCGACTACACCGTGACCTTCGGCTGCGACACCCTCATCCTGGGCAAGTCGCGCCGCAGCCTCTTCTCTCGGGCCATCGCCGGCGATGTTGTCTCCCGAATCGCCCAGCACCTCCCCGAGGGTGTCGCCCTCATCGCACGCACCAGCGGCGCACCGGCCCACGAAGAACCAAAGATTCCCCCGCTCGCCCCCGCTCCACCCGATCCCGACGAAAACGACGCTCCGCCACCAAGTTGATGGACTTCCGAACTCCCACTTCCCACTTCCGACTTCCGACTTCCGACTTCCGACTTCCAAAACCTCAAGTCCGAAATCCGAAATCGAATCCCCCTCCCCTACCCTTCGCAACATGTCCCACGACTCCTTCCTCTCTCGTCTCCACCCGCAAATCGCACAGCCTCCCCAGGTCGCCGCCCCAGAACCCCTCAGCCGCGAGTCGCTTCTCGCCGACCTCACCCCGCCCCAGAGCCAGGCCGTCCTGTGCACCGAGGGGCCGCTCCTGGTCCTGGCGGCCGCCGGTTCGGGCAAGACCCGTGTCATCACCCGCCGCATCGCCTACCTGGTTTCCTGCGGCGTCCCCGCGTGGTCGATCCTGGCCCTGACCTTCACGAACAAGGCCGCGGGAGAGATGCGCGAACGCGTCTACCACCTTATCGGCTCCGCCGAGCAGCGCCCCGTCCGCGGCCTCACCATCACGACCTTTCACTCGTTGTGCGCCCGCCTGTTGCGGCGCTACGCGGTGCCCGCGGGCCTCAAGCCCGACTTCACCATCTACGACACGTCCGACCAGACCGCTCTCTGCAAGAAGGTCATCGAGGGCCTGCAACTCTCCACCAGCAACTTCCCCGCGCGCAGCGTGCTGTCGGCCATCAGCAACGCCAAGAACGACCTGCTCGACGCCGAGGCGTTCGCGCAGCAGGTCTTTGACTTCTCCGGCAAGCAGATCGCCAAGATTTACGCTTCCTACACCAAGGCCCTGCGCAGCGCCAACGCCGTGGACTTTGACGACCTGCTCCTGCTCATGGCCAAGGTGCTCAAGATCGATGAGAGCGTGCGCGAGGAGTGCCGCCGCCGCTGGCAGTACCTGCTGGTGGATGAATATCAGGACACCAACCACGCGCAGTTCTTGATCGCGTCGCTCATCGCGGGCGAGGGTGACAAGGCAGCCAAGGGCGATGGTGCCAAGGCCGCGGGCCCCAACTTCTGCGTCGTGGGCGACCCCGACCAGGCCATCTACGGCTGGCGCGGCGCCGACATCTCCAACATCCTGGAGTTTGAGGAGCACTACCCCGGCGCAAAGGTCATCACCCTGGGCGAGAACTTCCGCTCCACCGCCCCCATCCTCGCCGTGGCGGATGGGCTCATCCGGCACAACAAGCGCCGCAAGCACAAGGACCTCTTTACCAGCCGCAAGGGCGGCGAGAAGGTCGAGGCGGTCCTGTGCCGCGACGAACGCCACGAGGCGCAACTCGTCGCCGACTGGCTGAAAGCCCAGTCGCAGGCCAGTGCCGAGGATGAGCACGAGGGCATTCCCTGGCGAGAAATGGCCGTCTTCTACCGCACCAACTCGCTGTCGCGCGTCATGGAAGAGTCCCTGCGGGGCGCTTCCATCCCCTACACCATCGCCCGCGGCACCGCCTTCTACGAGCGCGAGGAGGTCAAGACCGCCCTTGCGTACCTGCGCGTGGTCGCAAACCAAGCCGACGGGGTCTCGCTGGCGCGCATCGTGAACACGCCTACCCGCGGCATCGGCGGCACCAGCCTGGACCGGGTCGAAGTCTTCGCGGCGCCCCAGGGCCTGACGCTCTTTGAAGCCATGCAACGCGCCGGCGAGGTCCCCGGCCTGACCCCCCGCGCCACCAGCGCCATGAACAAGTTTGTGGAGATGGTCAACGGCTGGACCGGCGGCGGCACATTCCTGGGCGCGCAGGTCAGCCACACCCTGCCCGAACTGGTGGACCGCATCGTCAAGGAGTCGGGCCTGGAGGCAATGTACAAGGCCCAGGCCCAGACCAGTAAGACGCAGACCGATGAGGAACGGCTCGATAACCTGGCGGAACTGGTCAGTTCCGCGCGCCAGTTCGAGCTCGAGTACGACATCAGCGCCGATCCGGGATCCGACGCCCCGTTCGTTCCGGAGGCCGCGGCAACCACAGCCCCGGCGACCCCGCCATTGCTGGCGCTGCTTCGCGCGTACCTGGAATCTGTGGCGCTGGTGGCCGATGCCGACGCCGTGGACCCCGCCCAGGGCAGCGTCACGCTCATGACCCTGCACGCCGCCAAGGGCCTTGAGTTCAAGGCCGTCGCGATGATCGGACTGGAAGAGGGCCTGCTCCCGCACTCGCGGGCCATCGGCGCGCCTACCGACGCCGACATGGAAGAAGAGCGGAGACTCTGTTTCGTGGGCATCACGCGGGCCATGCGCCGCCTGCACATGACGGCCGCCAAGTACCGCACAATCCGCGGCATGTCGGAGCGCACCATTCCCAGCCGCTTCCTGGGCGAAGTGCCCGCCGGGCACATGGTGGTCTGCGACCAGTCCGACACCTTTGGAGACGTTGCGGGGGCGCAGTGGGGCGAGAGTGGTGGTGAGGCCGAGTCATACACGCCCGCGGGCAAGACGGCGCTCGGCTCGCCCCGCCGCCACAGCACCCCGCTCCCCGGCCTGGCCGGCGAGTTCCCGGTGGGCTCCCAGGTTCGCCATCCACAGTTTGGTGTGGGGACCGTCAAGAGCGTCGAATCCGGCACCAACGCCCGGGCGGTGATTGCGTTCCGGGATGCGGGGACCAAGACGCTGGTCCTGGAGTATGCACGGCTGACGCGGGTATAGCAGGCTCCCGCCGCCCTTACCCCGGCCGGATGCCCCGGTACACATCCTGTACCCGCGCCGATTCGGACTTGACCACGCTCATCAGCACGTGACGCGGGACCTTCCACTCGTTCTGGCCCTTGGTCACGCCTGCGCAGTGCTCGGTGATGCAGCGGTACATCATTTTGAACGCATCGCGTGGCTGGTGCAGGCGGTCCAGGGCCTCGACCAGGTCCTGGCGCGTCACATCCTCGGCGAAGAGGTCCAGCAGTGTGAGTTCGGGGGCGTCGCGGTGCTTGCACACGGCCATGCGGGCGTTGCACAGGTCGAAAAGCATCGGCCCCGTCCAAGCCAGGTGTTCGATCAGGCTTTGTTTGTCCAGACGGGCTTCCTGAAAGAACGCGCTGGACTCCCGGAACACCGCGTGGCGGAGTTCCATCGGCAGCAGCAGTTTGAGGCCAACGCCTTCCTGCTGGAGGAACTTGTTGTTGAGCAGCGGCCAGATCACGGCCTTCATCCGGTCGGGGTCGCCGCTGACCATCGTGGGCTCATCCACCCGGTCGACCACCACCATCATGCCGGAGTATCCGAAGCACCGCAGCACCCGCCGCAGCCGCTCGATGAACGAGTATCGCGGGTCGTCGCTGTCGGTGAGGGGCAGGTGGGCCGCATCGCGCCAGGCAGCGCCCAGTTGCCGCAGCGAACGTGCGTACGACACATCGCCCCGCGCGTTGATGCGGATCTGCCGTCGGATGCGGTGGGCGGTGCGGAGCAGGCGCAGGCGGTCCCATACCCCCAGTTTGAGGGCGCAGATGGCGTATATGGCCGTCAGCGCCACCAGGGCCCACGCCGTCCAGTCGTGCTGCGCCGCGGTCATGTCTGCGGGCGCGAACCAGCGCGACCAGACCAGCCCCGCGATGAGCAGCAGCGGAACCAGGATCAACAGGAACCGGCCCCACAGCACCGCCGCCGGCGGCAGCACCCGCAGGCGCCGGCGCAGCGCGATCGTGCGTTGGGGGGCGTTGTCGGGTCGGTCATAGAGGGCTTGCAGCAGGAGCAGGTCACGGCGCGCCACGCGGTCGAGCTTGCCCGCCGTGCGGCGTGAATCGCTGCGCCGGCCCTCGGAAGGGAGTTCGATCAGGTCGTCGCCGGTGACCTGTCCCAGCACGCTGTCCACCACGCGGGGGACCACCGAGTACAGCATCGCATCCATGTGGTCCACAAGGCGGGTGCGCTGCAGAGATTCCAGGGGAGTCTTGCCGCCGATGCGCTCGTGCAGCCGGTCCAGGACGGCGTTGAGGTCGTCGTACCCGATCAGCAGAACCTTGGCGCCGGGGTTGGTGAAGTTGTGCTCGGCCACGCGCCGGGAAATCTGCAGGCGGATGGCGGTCTTGCCGCTGCCCTTCTCGCCAAAGACCACGCTGCTGGCGGGGCGCTTGAGGTCTCCCAGGATCTTCTCAAAGTCAGAGTGGAACGTCGCCCCGTCGAGGTGGGGGTGGGGGTGGGCATCGTGATCGCCGTTGTCCGAGGCATCCGGGCGGGCCGGGCGGGCGCTCATGCGCGAAAACACCGTGTCGGAGCGGGCTTCCTCGCCCCGGAAGGGGTTTTCAGTCATGGACCAGTGATGGAGGAAGTCGGTAACTGTCATGGCGGGCCCTGAAGCAACCTGTCTCAGAACAGTATCGGCCTAAGGACGCCAGCGGAGAGACTGCCAAAAGAGAACGCGGAGGTAGCGGAGGAGGCGGAGGAACGCGGAGCGATCCACTTGGGTCAGAGCGCCGGACGCCTTGCAGCATAGAAGTCTGCTTTGTGCTGGTTGTTGTTCCGAATCTGCCCCTGTCTCTTCCGCACTTCGACTCCGTGCCCTTTCCGGCGTTTCCCGCCCTACCCATATCCGCGCTCCTCCGCACCTCCGCGTCCTCTTCTCTTTTCCTTCTCAGTGCTCGACGCGCTTCCCCAGCCGTGGAGCAATCGCCGCGAGCATTTTGTCCAGCGTGCCCCTGTCCTTGGCTTCGAGGTTCAGCCGCAGCAGCGGCTCGGTATTGCTCTTGCGGACGTTGCACCACCAGCCGTGGCTCTTGAAGCAGTCGATCGTGACCCCGTCGAGTTCATCCATCTGGGCGCTGGGGTTGGCCGCGGGGCCGAAGGACTTCTTGAGCTCCGCCAGCGCGCCGTCTTTATCCTCGATCTGGAAGTTGATCTCACCGGACTGCGCGTACCGAGCAATCGGGGCGATCATCTGGCTCATGGTCTTGGTGGCGCGCGCCAGCATGGTGAAGACCGTGCACATGGCGATGGCGCCCGAGTCGGCGTTGAAGTTATCCTTGAAGTAAAAGTGCCCCGAGAGTTCCCCGCCGAAGCACGCGCCCTGGTCGGCCATGGCCTGCTTGAGGAACACGTGCCCCACGCGCCCCCGCACCGGCTTGCCGCCCGCCTTCAGCACATCCTCCGCCACGGCCTTGGTCGAGCGCAGGTCGTAGACCACCGCAGCGCCGGGCGACTGCGCCAGGAAGTGCTTGGCCAGCAGCGCCGTCAGGTGGTCGCAGCCAACCGCCTTGCCCTTCTCATCGACAATCACGCACCTGTCGGCGTCGCCGTCAAAGCACACGCCCAGGTCGGCCTTCTCCTTCACCACCGCCTGCTGCAACTGGGCCAGGTTCGAGGCCACCAGCGGGTTGGGCTCGTGGACAAAGACGCCCTTGGTGTTGTCAAAGTTCAGTTCGACCACCTGCAAGCCCGGCGCGGCACCCATCGACGACTGCTTGCCAAAGACCTTGGGGAACATCGTTCCCGCCATGCCGTTGCTGGCGTCGATCACGACTTTCAGCGCCCGCCCGCCGGAAGTATCGAGGAATGACCGGACGTGGCGCGTATACGCCGGCCACAGGTCGCGCTGCTCCAGCCGCCCGCTCTGCTTGACGAGCGTCGCCTTGTCAACCATCGCGGCGTGCTTGCGGATTTCCGCCAGCCCTGTCGCCTCGCCCACGGGCTTGGCCTTGCGCTTGCTGATCTTGAACCCGTTGTACTGGGGCGGGTTGTGGCTGGCGGTGACCATGACTCCCCCCGCGCAATCCAGGTGGTTGATGGCGAAGTAGATCATCGAGGTGTCGGCGAGACCGATGTCGATGACGTTGCCGCCGTGGTCATTAATCCCTTGGATCAGAGCCTTGGTCAGGGCCGGGCTGCTGGTGCGCATGTCCCTGGCCACCACGATGTTGCGCATCATGGGGGTGGTCTCCCCCGCGGCGTGGGCGTCGGAGAGGAGGTACTTGCTGGCGCCATAGCCGATCTGCCAAGCCATGTGGTCGTTGAGCAGGTCCGGGTAGGTGCCGCGGATGTCGTAGGCCTTGAAAATACGTCCGAGCATGAGGGGCTCCGAATGGAGCGGCAAGGGTAGGAAGGGGAGGGGCGGAAGTCCTAAGTCCTAAGTCCTGGGGTCCTGTGTCGGGGGGGAGTCCTGAGTGGAAAGTCCTGAGTCCTGAGTCCTGAGTGGAAAGTCGGAAGTGGGATGTAGACGGTGCGCGATGGTTGGTGGGATGGGGCGATGGGGTGTCCAACCACGGGCATCGGCCCGGGGGCGGGGTTGGGAATGGGGATGGGGCCGAAGTCCGTGGCGCGGCAACACGCACAGCCCACGGGTGTCGCGGCGCCACCCGTGGCACCTGCCGATGCCACGAGTTTCGTGCTGCGTGGTTCAGGCACTGCACATCGCCTGGAAAGGCGATGCCACGAGTTTCATCTCTGCACATCGCCTGGAAGGCGATGCCACGGCTAACTGGTGTTGTAGATGCGGGAGAGGAGCCAGTGCCTGGGGTTGGCTGGGTCGGTGTTCCTGATGAGGGTGAAGCGGAAGTACTGGGGCTTGCGCTGGTCGGGGTGGGAGACTTTGATCGTGAAGCGGGCGTAGTCGGCGGCCTTGTCGAACTCTTTGAGGGGTTCGTGGACCTGGGTGGGTTCGCAGAGGCACAGGAGGGTGGAGTTGTAGACCTGGCTGGTGAAGCGCTGCAGGGACTTGGTGGGGAACTCCATGTAGCCCATGCGGGCATCGTGGGTCAGGATGGAGAAGAAGGTGGCGATGCCGGCGTTGCGCTCGGGGTGGCTGTTGGAATGAAGGGCGGCGATCACCTGTTCCATCACGACGTCGGGCGGGGCATCGTCGGGGATGG
>Ga0163144_10002491_pt1 | contig 42384 bp, 25 predicted proteins | sample OliLak19BULKMAT1_FD_123175 | JGI IMG/M metagenome (GOLD analysis project Ga0163144, IMG submission 123175) | Freshwater microbial mat bacterial communities from Lake Vanda, McMurdo Dry Valleys, Antarctica - Oligotrophic Lake LV.19.BULKMAT1 | ecosystem: Environmental > Aquatic > Freshwater >...
CAGGTTGAACTTGCCCTTGAGCAGGAAGTAGGTGGCTTCCGACACCTGGATCTTCTCCGGGGTGCCATGGGATTCCATGCGGCTGGCCGTGTTCACGGTGTCGCCCCAGAGATCGTAGATGAACTTCTTGGTCCCGATGATGCCCGCGATGACCGGTCCGCTGTGCATGCCGATGCGGAGCCGCCAGTTGGTGTCGTTCTCGCGGTTGAGCCGCGTGATCGAGGACTGCATCTCCAGGGCCATGTGGGCGCAGGCTTCGGCGTGGTCCGACCGCGAAATGGGCAGGCCGCCGACGGCCATGTAGGAGTCTCCGATGGTCTTGATCTTTTCGAGGCCGTAGAGCTCCGCGAGCCGGTCGAATTCGGAGAAGATCATGTTCAACCAGCGCACGATCTCGGCAGGAGAACTCCGGGCGGATTCCGACGTGAACTCGACAAGGTCGGCGAAGAGGACGGTGACCGCGGGAAACGCGTCGACGATGCTGTTGTGTCCCTGCTTCAGACGGTCGGCGACGGGCTTGGGAAGGACGTTCAGGAGGAGCGCCTCGGCTTTCGCCTGCTCGAGCTGCAGGTCCTGCATCATCGCGCGGTCATGGTCGCGGAAGCGTTTCTTCTCCAGCGACGAATCGATGCGGGCGCGGAGCAGGACGTTGTTGAAGGGCTTGGGGAGAAAGTCTTCGGCACCACGCTCGATCGCGGCGATCACCCGGTCGCTCTGTTCCTCGCCTGACAGCATCACGACCGGAATGTCCCTCAGGAGCTGATCCGCCTTCATCCTGCTCAGGACCTCGATTCCGTTCATGCCCGGCAGGTTGAAATCCAGGAGGACGACGTCGATGCCGCCCTTGTGCAGCGTAACCAGCGCTGTTTCACCGGAGTTGCTTGTCTGGACGGAATATCCCTGCGCAGTGAGGAGCTGTGAAAGGATTTCGGTGCCGAGCTCGTTGTCGTCGACGATCAGGAGCGAACCCTTGGTCGCTGCCATCGCGGCGTTCTCCATCTTGCGCGTGAGGGAGAGTTTGGCCGTGCTCCCGGCCAACGCACTGGGCGTCGCGGCCGTCGTATCGAGAATCAGCAGGAGATGGTGCGCGGCGTCCCGGATCCGATCCACGCTTTCGGCGGAAGGACCCGAGGCGGCCGGATGGGCGATGTCTTCGGCGCATCGGATGATCTCCTCCAAAGGCACCCGGACCTGGTCACGGACCACGGCAAGGATGCGTTCCCGTGACGCATTCAGCTCGGCCGCCGCCGCCGAGATCTTCGAAAACAGTTGCAGCCCCTCCGGAGCCGGAGCAGGTGCTGCACTCATTTTTTCGGTCAACGACGCCATCGAGGGGCCTCATCCGGATGGACCGGATCCGACCCATGATGAGATCGGCGGGATGGATTCCCGTTTGAAGGGGATTGCAGGAGAACCGGACAGGGGTCGCCCGGTAAACGAAACAGGCCGCCCGGAGTGGGCGGCCTGTTCGTTGGAAAACCAATTGGAGTCGTCAGCCGATCAGATGAACTCGTTGATGATCGATTCGAGGTGCTCCTGGCGACCGGAGGTCAGGCCGGAGACTTCGCCGATCTTGAGGGCGTGTTTCTCGCAGTCGGCGAAACTGGCCTTGCCGGCCTCGATCTTCGCGCCGATGCCGCTGTCCCAGGTGCTATAGCGCTGTTTCACGAAGTCGCCGATGCGGCCGTCCTTGCGGATAGCAGCGGCGGCCTTCAAGCCGCGGGCGAAGGCATCCATGCCCGCGATGTGGGCGAGGAACAAGTCGTCCAGGTCGAAGCTTTCGCGGCGGACCTTGGCGTCGAAGTTCACGCCGCCGTGGGTGAGACCGCCATACTTCAACACGCGGAGCATGGTCTGCGTGGTGAGGTAGAGGTCGGTCGGGAACTGGTCGGTGTCCCAGCCGAGGAAGTAGTCGCCCATGTTTGCGTCGATGGAACCGAGCGCACCGGCGGCACCGGCGACTTCCATCTCATGCTCCATGCTCTTGCCGGCAAGCCAGGCGTGGTTCACTTCGAGGTTCAACTGGAAGTGCTCCAGCAGGCCGTATTCGCGGAGGAAGTTCAGGCACGCGGCGGCGTCGGAATCGTATTGGTGTTTGGTGGGTTCCTTCGGCTTGGGCTCGATGAAGAACGGTCCCTTCAGGCCGATCTTTTTCTTATAGTCGACGGCCATGTGCATGAAGCGACCAAGGTGGTCCATCTCGCGCTTCATGTCGGTGTTCAACAGCGTGGAGTAGCCCTCGCGGCCGCCCCAGAAAACGTAGCCGGCGCCGTCGAGTTCCTTGGTCCATTCCATCGCCTTCTTCACCTGCGCGGCGGCGTAGCAGAAGACGTCGGCGTTGCAGCTCGTGGCGGCACCGTGCATGTAGCGCGGATGGACGAAGTTCTGGGCGGTGCCCCAGAGCAGCTTGATGCCGGTGTCCGTCTGGAGCTTCTTCAGCTCGGTGGCGACGGCGTCGAAGTTCTTGTTCGATTCCGTCAACGTCTTGCCATGGGGGGCGACGTCGCGGTCATGCCAGCAGTAGAAGGGCGCGCCAATCTTGCTGGTGAACTCGAACATGGCGTGGGCGCGTTTGATCGCGTCCTTGACCGTGCCTTCGCCGGTTTGCCAAGGGCGGTTGGCCGTGCCCCAGCCAAACATGTCGCCGCCGCTGCCGCGCATCGTGTGCCAGTAGACCACGGCGAAGCGCATGTGCTCCTGCATGGACTTGGCCTCGACGAGCTCGGCGGGGTTGTAGTGTTTGAACGCGAGCGGGTTCTTGGAGTCCGCGCCTTCAAACTGGATCTTGGAAATCTTCGGGAAGTATTGGGGCATAAAAGTGCTGGTCGTTGGGTCGATTCGCGCGGGGGCGAGAAAAAGCCATAGGCGAAAGCCGCGCAAGCCTGTTGTCCCGGCTGCCGCTGGCCCGCAACCTCCAAACCAGCCATTGACTCCTTTCGCCGCCACCGGGAACGATGACTTCGCCGCCGTGGCTGCCGCGAATTGCGGGTGACGCGGGGGCTTCCCAACCTACGCTGAAATCTATGAGTCTGGATTCCCTCTACTCGAAGTTGACCATCAAAACGGGCGCCAAGATGGCGCTCATCGTCCTCGACGGCCTGGGCGACATCGCCACCATGCCCCAGGGCGAACTCACCCCGCTCGAAGCCGCCAAGACCCCCAACCTCGACAAGCTCGTGGCCGAGGGCGTTGCCCAGGGCCGCATGATCCCGGTCGCCCCCGGCATCACGCCGGGCTCCGGTCCCGGACATCTCGCGCTCTTCGGCTACGATCCGATCGAGTTTGAAGTCGGCCGCGGCGTCATCGAAACCCTCGGTCTCGGCATCGAGTTGAAGGCGGGAGACGTCGCCGCCCGGGCGAATTTCTGCACGCTCGACGCCAAGGGCATCGTCACAGATCGCCGCGCCGGCCGCATCGCCACGGAAGTCTGCGAGCGCCTGTGCAAGATTCTTTCCTCGAAGATCAAGAAAATCGGCACCACGCAGGTCTTCATCTATCCCGGGAAAGAACACCGCTTCGTCGTCGTCTTCCGCGGCGCCGGCCTCGAAGGCCCCGTGACCGACACGGATCCGAACCGCGAAGGTCTCCCTATCGCCACTGCCAAGCCGGTGCACGCGACGAATGCCAAGCAGAAGAAGGTCGCGAAGCTCATCGCCGACTTCTACAAGGCTGCTCTGCCATTGCTGGCGAAGGAAAAGCCGGCGAACGGGTTCCTCATGCGCGGCGCCGCCCATCAGCCCGACATCCCGACTTTCGAGGAGCGTTACATGATGAAGCCCGCCGCCATCGCCGTCTATCCGATGTATAAGGGTCTCTCGCAGCTCGTCGGCATGGTGAAAATCGAAGGCCCCCAGACCATCGCCGAGCAGTTCGAGCGCTACGTCGCCGAATACGACAACTACGACTTCTTCTTCATCCACTACAAATACACCGACAAAGCCGGCGAAGACGGAAACTTTGAGGCCAAGACGAAGGCTATCGAGGACTTCGACGCCGCGCTTCCGATCCTTCTCGGCAAGAAGCCGGACGTGCTCGCGATCACCGGCGACCATTCCACGCCGTGCGCCATGAAAGGCCACTCCTGGCATCCGCAGCCGGTCCTCCTGCACTCGGCTTACAGCGGCTCCGACAAGCTGGAGCGATTCACCGAGACCGGCGCCAACATGGGCAGCCTCGGCATCTTTGAGGCGAAGTATCTCATCCGCCTCATGCAGGCCAACGCCAAGATGTTCGACAAATACGGCGCCTGACCGGCCACTGTCGGAAGCAAGATCACGGAAACGGCGACTGGATTTGATCCAGTCGCCGTTTTCTTCTCGATTAGGGAACCCCGTTGAATCAACGGCTCATCGCCAAGATCGCCGGATAGGTCGCCACCCACGCCCAGACGAAACGGTTCAGTCCGAGGACCAGCGCGTTCGCGATGTGAAAGGCGCATCCTGCGGCGAGCAGGACGAGTTTGCCTTCCGTTGGCAGGATCAGGACGGCAGGGAGCAGGAGTTCGAACAACATTATCCCGCCGCCCAGCACCGCGCACAGCGGTCGACTGGATGCGAGCTTCCGGGCCGGGGTGAAGACCCGGTAGGGCCCGTCCGACATGAGCAGGCTTTGCAGTGCGCGCCCGTTCCACCAGCCGGAAGTCCGAAGTTTGGAAACTCCGGCGAGGAGATAGGACAGGACGCTCTGGGCCATGATCCATCCGAGGCCCAACTTTATCAAAGTGGGTTCGAGGAAACCGCAACTGGCGATCAGCAGTCCAAGTTGGACCTGGAAGAACATGCTGTCGCTCCCGCCGCAGACAGGGCCGCGCGACCGCACCGTCAGCCAGATGGAGTTCAGCAGCAGTAGGGCATTCACGATCACCGCCACCCACGAGAGCGGCGCCACCGGAGAAACGATCAGCACCCCGGCGAGACCAAGGCGCAGTGCCAGCCACGGCGTCACGCCGTTGCCTTCCAGCGCTCCTCCATTTTCGTAGATTCCCCGAGTCTTGAGCAGTTCGGCGGACTGGATGAAGAGCCCGGCTCCGAGAAGTCGCTGGGTCCACAGCGCGGCATCGACGAGGTCCAGGGTGTTCATTTGCCGGGACGGACCAAAGGAAGTTCCTCGGAGGTGAAAACGATCCGGTCTGGGGCGCCGGGCTCGAGAAGCACCAAACGAATACGAAACCTGTCCGAGTCCGGGGAGGAGTGAAGCTGGGCGAGACGGGTCCGGGTCAACCGCTCCAGCGTCGAATGTGTTTCCGACTTCGCAAAACGGTTCCGATCGAAACTCGGATCCTCGCTCAGTTCATTGACCGCACGATCAACGAGAGATGCTTCCAACAACACCAAGTTGCCCGATGGGTTGAAGAGGACTCGCCCTAGATCGCGGGTGTTGTGATCCGTCAGCAAGGGCTTCCAATCCGTCGTCCCCGTTCTTTCGGAGATCACGCAATACTCCAGTCGCGGCACTTCCGCGAAGTCGTTGAAAAAGTTCCACGACGGCAGGAATAGCTTCAGGGCGAACATCCAATTGCCTGGGATCATTGCCCGGTGCGGTTCGCGAAAATCGATTGATGGTCGCTCCAAAGGCCTAGGCTGATCGACACGCTGAAATCGGGTGGCGGCTGTCGCAGGGCGACAGCCGCCACCTTCAGCTCACAGCTTCAAATTCGCATCCGTCACGGCGCCTTCGGAGGCGGTGCTGACGAGGTGGGCATACTTGGCGAGGACGCCGGAGGTGTAGCGGGGCTTGATGCCTTTCCACGCTTTCTGACGGGTCTTCAGCTCGGTTGCGGAGACCTTGGCGGTGAGTTGCTTCTTCTCGCCGTCGATCACGATGGTGTCGCCGGTCTTCACGAGGGCGAGCGGGCCGCCGACATAGGCTTCGGGCGTGATGTGGCCGACGACGAAGCCGTGGGTGCCGCCGGAGAATCGTCCGTCGGTGATGAGTGCCACGTCCTTGCCGAGCCCGAGGCCCATGATGGCCGCAGTGGGGCCGAGCATCTCGCGCATTCCGGGTCCGCCTTTGGGCCCTTCGTAGCGGATGACGATGACGTCGCCCTTTTTGATCTTCTTGCCGAGGATGGCCTTCATCGCGTCGGGCTCGGAGTTGAAGACCTTGGCCTTGCCTTCGAAGCGCAGGCCTTCCTTGCCGCTGATCTTGGCGACGGAACCCTTCGGAGAAAGGTTGCCGTAGAGGACGCAGAGGTGGCTGTCCTTTTTGATCGGGTTGTCGAGCGGGCGGATGATCCCCTGGCCTTTGATGTAGGGTGGAACGTTCTTCAACGACTCGGCCATCGTTTCTCCGGTGACGGTGAGGCAGTCGCCGTGGAGCAGGCCGCCGTCGAGGAGCATCTTCATGAGCGGGCGGATGCCACCGATGGCGACGAGGGCGCTCATACTGTATTTGCCGCTGGGCTTGAGGTCGGCCAGCACGGGGACGCGTTTCCCGATGCGGGAGAAGTCGTCGATGGCGAGCTTCACGCCGGCGGCACGGGCGATGGCGAGGAGGTGAAGGACGGCATTGGTCGAACCGCCCAAGGCGATGACGACGGTGATGGAGTTCTCAAACGCCTTCTTCGTCATGATGTCGCGAGGGCGCAGGCCGAGGCGGAGCATGTTGACGACGGCTTCACCGGCGCGGCGCGAGTCTTCCTTCTTGGCCTTGGAGATGGCGTTCTGCGCGGAGCTGTTGGGCAGGCTCATGCCGAGGGCTTCGATGGCGGAGGCCATGGTGTTGGCCGTATACATGCCACCGCAGGAACCGGGGCCGGGAATGGCGCAGGACTCGATCTCATGAAGCTCGGCGTCGCTGATTCGGCCGTTGGCGTGCGCACCGACGGCCTCGAAGACGGAGACGACGTCGAGTTGGCGCTTCTGCGGATCGCCGGTGATGCAGCCGGGGAGAATGGTGCCGCCATAGACGAACACGGCCGCGCGGTTCATGCGGGCGATGGCCATCATGCAGCCGGGCATGTTCTTGTCGCAGCCGCCGATGGCGACGAAGCCGTCCATGCCTTCGCAGCCGACAACGGTTTCCACGGAGTCGGCGATGACTTCACGGGAGACGAGGGAATACTTCATCCCCTCGGTGCCCATGGAGATGCCGTCGGAGATGGTGATGGTGTTGAAGACGATCGCCTTGCCGCCCGCCGCGTTGACGCCCTTCTCGGACTCCAGCGCGAGCTTGTCGATGTGCATGTTGCAGGGGGTGACGTTGCTCCAGGTGGAGGCGACGCCGATGATGGGCTTCTGGAAGTCCTCCTTCTTGAACCCTACGGGATAGAGCATGGCGCGGCTGGGCGCGCGGCCCGGACCGTCGAGCATCGGTCCGGAGAAGGGACGGAGCGGATCGGTGCCGATCTGGTCGTTGCGGCCGGGCACGGGAGCGAATGGCTTTTTCATAAAAGGTCGCGGAGCGTGAACAGGAAGCCGGTTCGCTGACAAGCGCACGGCGCAGGGGAATGACGAAGCGCGAAGGCCAAAGGCCGAAGGAATCGTGCGAAACCCGCCTCGCAAGTTGAGCTGATCAACTACTGCCTCAGAGCGGCCTACTTCCCGTAGAAGCTCCGGATCGTCGCGATCACGTGGTCGACGTGAGCGTCGGAAAGCTCCGGATACATCGGGAGCGGCAGGATGCGGCGGGAGATTTCTTCGGCGACGGGATAGTCCCCAACTTTCCAGCCTTGGTCGGCGTAGCACTTCTGCAAGTGGAGCGGCTGCGGATAGTAGATCAGCGTCGGCACGCCTCGGTCGGCGAGATGCTTCTGGAGATCGTCCCGCTTGTCGGAAAGGACATGGAACACGTGGTAGACGTGGCCGTTTCCGGAGGCGGTGAACGGGAGTTCCAGTGGCAGATCCTTGAGCCCGTCGATGAACTTCCCGGCGATCTCGGCGCGGCGGGCATTCCAGCGGTCGAGGCGCGGGAGCTTGACCCGGAGGATGGCGGCCTGGATCTCGTCGAGGCGCGAATTGAAGCCGTGCAGATCGTGGAAGTAACGGCGTTCGATGCCGTGGACGCGGAGCATCTTGAGCTTCTTGGCGAGGGCTTCGTCGTTCGTGACGATCGCGCCGCCGTCGCCGTCGGCTCCGAGGTTCTTAGTCGGATAAAAGCTGAAGCAACCGATGGCTCCGAAGCCGCCGACGCGTTTGCCGTCCTTGGTCGCGCCGATGGCTTGGGCGCAGTCTTCGACGAGGTGGATTTCGCTCGGCTCGGCGAGTTTTGCCAGTGCATCGAGCGGCGCAGCTTGGCCGAAAAGGTGGACGGGGATGATCGCCTTGGTCCGGGGCGTGATGCGCCGGGCCACATCGGCCGGATCGAGCGTGAAGGTCTTCGGATCAATGTCCGCGAAGACCAATTTGGCGCCCATCTGGATGACTGATTCGGCGGGAGCGATGTAGGTGAAGGGTGTTGTGATGACCTCGTCTCCAGGACCGATTCCAAGGGCCCGCAAGGCCAAAGTCAGCGCGTCCGAGCCGGAATTTACGCCAAGCGCGAACTTGGTTCCCACGTAGGCCGCTAGTTCCTGCTCAAAGGCGGCGACATTCGGGCCTAGGATGTAATGGCCACCGGCCAAGGCTTTTTCGACGGCGGGCAAGATCTCCGATCTGAGGGCTTCGTATTGGGCGGCGAGGTTGAGAAACGGGACGTTCATCCGGTTGGCAGAGGATTTGAGAGCGGAGGATTTCCGAAAAGCCTTTTCCCTACAAATCAGAGTCGAAGATCAGCCCTTGCTGAATCGTCCAGAAACGATACATTTCCGAAGGTGAACGTATGAAAAAGTCTGTTTCGGTTTTTTCGGGCTGCTTAGGAGTCGTCGCGCTGGTGCCGACGGCTCGGGCATTTGTCCAGGTCGAGCCTCCACCGCAGATCATCGAGGCCTCATTCCTGCAAAGTTCCTTCGGGATCAACGGCCTGACCTTCGGCGTGAAGGCTTCGGCCAGCTTTCCCGAGCTCGCCATTGAACAGGTAAAATCGACTGGCGCGAAGATCGGCGTTCCCGTTTCAACGCCGACTTCGGGGCTCAGTTACGATATTTCGAGCGCGGCGGAATTGTTTCCGAACAGCCCGTCGGAGCACGCTAAGGGAAATGCCTCGGCCAAGTATCTCGTTGGCGATGGCACCCATCCCGATTCCTTCAACTTCACGTTCTCGGGCGATCTCAAGACGCTAGCCGTGCCCCCACCGGATCTGTTGGCCTCCAGTGCTTTGGTGAACCTGACGTTCAGCCTGAGCGGGCGGGTCCGCGGGACCGGAGACGGGGCGCCTGATGCCCATATTGCGGTGCCGCTTCCGAGGCTTTCGCTGGCGAACCTGCCTCCGGGCGCCTCGGAACTCGCGTCGGCCTTCATCAAGATCTACGACAAGAACTCCAACCTGACGGACATGATCGATCTGACAGGATTGAAGTCGGCCAACGGGCTCTTTGATCTCCGGTTGGACGCCGGACAGCTGTTTTACTACGAGACCACCTACTCGATGGCGATCGACGACATGGTGGATCCCCCGTTTACCTTCACGATGGGCGGCACGGCGGGCGTCTACGCTCCCGCTCCTCCACCGGTTCCGGTTCCCGAGGTCAGCCTGCTATCGGTCCCAGTCATGGGAGCCTTGGCTGGCGGTCTGATCTGGCGGCGGCGGAAGAAAGCCTGATCGGTCGAAGTCCCAAAAATATCCCGCAGAACCAAAAGGTCCTGCGGGATTTTTCTTTTCCGGGCGCCGCAGCACCTCAAGGCGCCGGTTTGAACTGCGCCTTGGCTTCGGGGAGCCAGGCCTGGATTTGTTTGATCCTGACTTCGTCCACCGGATGGGTCCGGAGAAACCATGGGGTGCCCGCGCCTCCGGAACTGCGGGTGAAGTCCGCGAAACGTCTCCAGAAATCCACCGCGACATCCGGCTGGTAGCCGGCCCGGGCCATGTAGGTCAGGCCGATGCGATCCGCCTCGCTCTCCTGGGCACGGTCATGCGGAAGGGAAACACCGACCTGGGAACCGAGGCCGTAGGCCGTGTTAAGGAGTTGGATGTTCTGCGCGCTCACACCTTTGGCATTCGCGTAGGTGCCAAGCAGTTGGCCGCCCAGTTGGAGGCCCATCGCTTTCGTCATGCGTTCGCCGCCATGCCTTGCCACCGCGTGAGCGATCTCATGACCCAGAACGACAGCGAGCCCCGACTCATCCTTGGTGATCGGCAGGATACCCGCGTAGACGCCGACTTTGCCGCCGGGGAGGCAGAAGGCATTGGCTTCCTTGCTATCGAACAGGACGAACTCCCATTGGGCGTTCGGCATGTCCGGTCCAGCGACTGCCGCGATGCGTTTGCCGACGCGGAGCAACATCGCCGTGGCCGCCGCGTCCGTGCTGACCTTCTGGTCCTTCTTCATCTGCGAGAAACTCGAAAGCCCAAGCTGCGCTTCCTCGCCTTGCGAAAAGACATTCACCTGCTGGCGGCCGGTGACCGGGACGGTTGAGCACGCGACGACGACGGATGCGGCGGCCGCGGCCGCGAGGGTCCATTTGGCTAGCGGTTTCATACGGGAAGTGTGCCGTGGGCGTTCGGTTCGTCGACGCTGAAGTCGCTTCGCCCCGCTTGAAAATGGAAGCGCCGGACTGGAGCATCTCACAACAGTGCACTGGAGCGATCTGTTCAGCGCGTCGGAGGATTTCCGGTATCCGCTCAATCTGCGGCCCGGGGACGCCGCTGCGTTCTTCGACTCTACGTCGGACGGCGACGCGATCCTTTCAGAACGCCGGCAGTTGATTGAATCCGCGTCTCCACAGCATCTCGGCTTTCTGCCCGAGGCGAAAGACGCGCTCGCGGAGGCTGCACAATTCCTCGGGCTGCATCCGGCAAACGGGACGATTGGAATCAACCTGGTCGCCGACCTCGGCCGGAAGCTGGAGCCGGATTTTCTCCTGCTGATCGGCCCCAAGCTTCACGTCGTGGCCGGTTGCGTTTGTTTCCCCTCCATGTGGGCGCCGGAAGAGAAGTTCGGTCACCCGCTGGCGTTGGTGCACGCCCCGGTGCCCGGTCTGAACGAACAGTTGGGGAAGCAGTTGGAACGGTTTTTCGCCCAGCTCAAGCCGGGTGCTTCGTGGAGCCGCGGCAACTGGGGCCTGAGCCGTTCGGGCGAACTCAATCAGCATCCGCTCAAAAACCTTCCGCGCCTAACCAATGACGTTTCGCCCGAAAACGTGTGGCTCCGGGTCGAACACCAATCGCTGCTCCGTTTGTCAGGAACCGGCGCCGTGTTGTTCGGCATCCGGATTGAAAACGTCCCGCTCACCAAGGTGCTGGCGCATCCGGAAGCTGGACGTGGACTGGCCCATCAACTGGCGACCATGCCCGCCGCGACCGTCGCCTATAAAGGACTGACCGCGGCCCGTCCAAGACTGCTGGAAATACTCAGAGGATGAAGCCCCTCCACGCTTCGTTTTTCGACGCTTCAGCCGCCGTGGTTGCACCGGCCCTGCTGGGGCATTTGCTTCTGCGTCGCGAAGACGACGGCAGCTTCTCCGGCGGAGTCATTGTCGAAACGGAGGCCTACCTTGCACACGGTGATCCGGCCTGCCACGCCGCTCGTGGGCGCACTGAGCGCAACAGGTCGATGTGGGGTCACCCAGGCCGGGCCTATGTCTACTTGATCTACGGAATCCATCACTGCTTCAACGTCGTCTGCCAACCAGACGGAATTGCCGAGGCGGTGCTGGTGCGGGCAGTGGAAGCCACCACAGGGCACCATCATCTCCGGCGGCGCCGAGCCGGTGTTTCCGATCGCGAACTGATGAACGGCCCCGGAAAACTCTGCATTGCGCTTGGCATCGACCGAATATTTGACGGCCTCCAATTGGACCACCCCGGTTCTGCGGCCTTGGTCGCCTCCAATCCGGATCGCGAGGGCGTGGTCCAGCGGACTGGCCCGATCACGGCATCCCAGCGCATCGGCATCACCAAAGCGATCGTTTTGCCCCTGAGGTTCACACTGGCCAACTCCGCTTTCATTTCTCGCCGCATTTAAGAAAAAAAGCCCGGAAACAAAAGTTTCCGGGCTTCTAAATTGGTTGCGGGGCTAGGATTTGAACCTAGGACCTTCAGGTTATGAGCCTGACGAGCTACCGGGCTGCTCCACCCCGCGATCAAGGGAAAGATAGGTGCCACCCATGCCCCTTGTTGGCAAGAGGCATTTCCGTTTCATTTCATGGATACTACTTCCCGGACTTCTTCAAGCCCTTCTCGCGCAGGTCGCGGAGATGAAGATCGGGACCCGCCGGATCGGGCGCCTCCAGCTTCACCTTTTCCCAAAGCTCGATCGCGAGGAGATCGTTGTCCGCGTCTTCCTCAAGTTGCGCCAAGTGTGACATGAGCTGATTGCGCCGGAGTCCATTCCCTCTTTGACCCAATGGCTTCAGCCATGCGGTGAATCTCCCGTTGCCGGAACATGCGGCACAGGTTGTAATACAAGGGTTCAGAAAAGTTTTCCCCAGAGGACCAACCCATGAACACCCGACTCATCGTGCTTCTGGCGGGGCTGTGTTTTAGCGCCTGCGCCTCATTCGCCGCCACCTTCTCCGTCACTTCCACCAACGAAAACGGAGGCGGCACCCTGCGACAGGCCATTCTCGATGCCAACGCATCCCCGGGTGCCGACGTCATTTCCTTCAACATCGCCTCGGCCGGCTTCTCAATCTTTCCTACCAACGCCCTGCCCATCATCACCGAGGAGGTGACGATCGACGGATCGACCCAGCCTGGTTTTGCGGGCGCGCCCCTGATCGAACTGAACGGCATCTCCAGCACCAACGGAACCGAAGGACTCCGTATTGCAGCCGGTCCAGTCACGCTGCGGGCGCTACTGATCAACCGCTTCAAGGCCGACGGTGTCCGGATCTTCGGCGGCGCCGGCCACATCATCGAGGGATGCGTGGTCGGTCTGGACGCCGCCGGTGTGGACCAGGGAAATACGCTGAACGGGATCTCGGTCACTAACTCCGCTGACGTGCGGATCGGAGGTCCATCTCCTGGGCAGGGCAACACGGTTTCCGGCAATACCCAGAACGGCATCCTCGTGAACGGCCTGTCGACGTCGAACATGGTCGTCCAAGGAAACCGCATCGGCGTGAACCAGGCCGGGACGACGGCGCGGCCCAACTCGCAGAACGGCGTGTTCCTCAACGGTGCTCCGCTCAACACGGTGGGAGGTTCGAGCGCGGCCCAGGGCAATGTCATTTCGGGCAACACCCAGAGTGGCGTCAGGATCGAGGGCACGAACGCCCTGAACAATGTCGTTCGCGGAAATGTCGTGGGCTTGAACCAGTCCAGGGGCGCGGCCGTGCCCAATGCGGGTCAGGGAATCCACCTGTTCAACGCACAGAGCAACACCATCGGCGGTTCGGTCTCGGGCCAGGGAAACCTGATCTCGGGCAACACCCAGAGCGGCGTCCGCATCGAGGGCTCGACCGCGCGTGGGAATGTCGTCCTTGGCAACGTCATCGGTTTGGACGGCACGGGCGTCATCTCCCGGCCCAATGGCGGCAACGGGATCTACATCACCGGCTCCGCCAGCTTCAATCGCGCGGGCGGACTCGCGGTTGGCGAGGGCAACACGATCTGGTTCAACGCCGGCGACGGCATCTTCATCGACAGCGGCACGAACAACGCCGCGCGCGCCAACTCCACCTTCGGCAATGTCGGCCTGGGCCACGATCTCGGGCTCAACGGTGTCACCGCCAACGACGCGCTCGACACCGACTCGGGCGCGAACCAGCTCCAGAACTTCCCCGCGTTGGCCACGGCCACGAACTTCACCGCCACGGTCTTCGCCACCGGCACGATCAACAGCCGGACCGGGACGCTCTACTCGATCGATTTTTATTCGAGCCCGGCCCGCGACCCGACCACCAACGGCGAAGGCCAGGTGTTCCTCGGATCGGTGGACGTCACGACCGATGCGTCGGGCAACGCCTCCTTTGCCGCGACGCTTCCCCGCCAGGCGGCCGGCAAGTTCCTGTCGGCCACGGCCACCGATACAAACGGCAACACCTCCGAATTTTCCCTCGCCATCCCCGTCGCCTCCGCGCTTTCCGCGCAGACCTTCACCGTCACCAACACCAACGACTACGGCCCCGGCTCGCTGCGCCAGGCTATCCTCGATGCCAACAGCGCCGTAACCGCCACCAATGATTTCATCGTCTTCAACATTCCCGGCGTCGGACCGCACACGATCCTGCCGTTGTCCGCCCTTCCGGCGCTGACCGATCCCGTGTCGATCGACGGCTTCACCCAACCAGGCGCGTCGGCCAACACTTCCGCCTCCGGCAACAACGGCGTCTGGAAAATCCAGCTCTTCGGGACCAGCGCGGGCAGCGGTGTCGACGGGCTGAGACTCGAAAGCTCAAACTGCGCGGTGCGCGGCCTCGTCATCGCGGGCTTCAACGGGGACGGCGTCGAAATCGTCACCAACAACTTCAACCGCATAGAAGGCTGCGTCATCGGCCTTGATGCCGCCGGCCAGATCCTGGCCAACAACCTGCAGGGAGTGAACGTCAACCAGTCCGCAGGCTCGGTCATCGGCGGCGAAGCTCCTGCGGCGCGGAACGTGATTTCCGGCAACAACCAGACGGGCATCCTCCTGTTCGGCACCGGGTCGTCGAACAACCTCGTCGTGGGAAACTTCATCGGCAGCGGTCTCTACGGCACCAACGACCTCGGCAACGGCACCGACGGAATCCAGATCAACGGCGCCTCGGGAAACACCATCGGCGGCACGAACCCGGGGTCGGCCAACGTCATCGCCGGCAACAACAGCGACGGCATAGAGGTCACGGGGGCGGCCGCAACCGCCAACATCATCGTCGGAAACCGCATCGGGCTCGACTCGCTGGACGGACCGCTCGGCAATGCGTTGTCGGGAATCCGTTTCAGCAGCAATGCCCGCTCGAACACCGTGGGCCTCGCATCTGCGGGCGGCGGAAATGTCATCCAGAACAACGGCGGCGGCGGCGTCGAGATCACGACGGGCACGAACAACGCGGTCCGCGCGAACAGCATCTCCGCCAACGGCGGACTCGGCATCGACCTCGGTGGCGGCGGTTCGGTCCAGATCAACGACACGCTCGACCCCGACACCGGGGCGAACTCGGGTCAGAATTATCCAATCCTCACCGGCGGCCTGGTGGGTCCGGGCAATACCTCGGTGCAAGGAACGCTCAACAGCCGGGCCGCCATGGCGTTCACCGTCGACATCTACTCCAGTGAGGACGTCGATCCATCCGGCAATGGCGAAGGCCGTGTCTGGCTCGGCAGCACCGATGTCACGACGGCCGGTTCCGGCAACGCGACCTTCTCCGTCAACCTTCCAGCCGCCGCCCCCGGCCGTTACCTGACGGCCACCGCGACCGACCCGTTCGGCAACACCTCGGAATTCTCCCAGGCGTTGGCCGTCCTCAGCACGATTCCCGGCCAGACCTTCTCCGTCGTGAACACCAACGACTCCGGCGCGGGATCGTTGCGCCAGGCCATCCTCGACGCCAACGCCGCCTTCAACGCCGCTGACCGCATCGTCTTCAACGTCCCCGGCGCCGGACCGCACACGTTCTTTCCCACGAACGCGCTCCCGACCATCACGGACACCGTCCTTGTCGACGGTTTCACCCAGCCCGGTTCGTCCACCAACACGCTGGCCGAGGGCAACGACGCGGTCCTGAAGATCCGGATCAACGGTGTCGCGACCACGAGCTTCAGCCCGGACGGCCTGCGCATTCAGGCCAACGGCTGCGAAGTCCGCGGCCTTTGCCTCATCCGCTTTGGCAGCGACGGCATCGAAATCAATGGCGGCTCCAACAACCTGGTCACCGGTTGCCAGCTCGGCATCGACCTCGACGGCTCGGCCCAGCGCAATTCCGGCAGCGGCGTCCATCTGTTCAACGCCCCGGCCAACCGCATCGGAGGCACTACCACCGGTAATCGCAATGTCATCTCCGGAAACTTCACGACCGCGATCCAATTCGATGGCACGGGCTGCTCGAACGGCATCGTCCAGGGCAATTTCATCGGCACCGGCCTCGCAGGCACAAACGCTGTTGCGAACGTCGTCTACGGCATCCTGGTCGACGGCTCCGACATCCTCATCGGCGGATCTGTCCCCGGCGCGCGCAACGTCATCGCCGGCAACTCCGGTTCCGGCATCAACACCTTCTACGGTGCGCCCGAGCGCTTGACCGTCATCGGCAACTTCATCGGGGTCGACGTCACTGGAACCAGGCGGCTCGCCAACGCGGCGGGCATCGTCTTCAACACCGGCTCGGGACACCGCGTGGGCGGACCGACCGCGGTCGAGGGGAACATCATCGCGGGCAACGGCAATGCGGGTGTGACCATCTCCTCGTTGAGCGGCGGCCAGATGCAGATCCTCGGCAACCGCATCGGCGTGGACCGGAACGGCGCGCTCCTGACCAACGCGTCCTATGGAATCCAGATCGGTGCGAACTCCAACCGCGTTGGCGGCGTGGTTGCAGGAGAGGGAAATATCATTGGCGGCGGCCACGGAGCCGGCGTGTATGTCGTCAGCGGCACGGGCAACTCGATCCGCGGCAACTCCATCTTCGGAACCACCGTGCAATCCGGAGCCGGCCTCGGCATCGACCTCGGTTTCCTCGGCGTCACCAGCAACGACCTCAACGACGCCGACTCCGGGGCCAACGGCTTGCAGAATTTCCCGGTGCTCATGGACGTGACGATGGATGCAGTGAGCATCCGGCTGCAGGGCACGATGCAGGGCGCGGCCTCGGCCAGCTTCGCCGTCGACTTCTACTCGAACCGCGTGCCCGATCCGTCGGGTCACGGCGAAGGCGAGACGTTCCTCGGCTCGACGACGGTCGCAACCGACGGCGTCGGCAATGGCGTCTTCGACGTGACGCTGCCGGTGGCGGCGGTCGGCCGCTTCATCAGCGCAGTCGCGACGGACGCGGCGGGCAACTCCTCGGAATTCAGCGCCGCCTTCCGCGCCACGTCGACGGTTCCCCCGCTGACCTTCACCGTGGTGAACACCAACGACAGCGGCGCGGGTTCGCTCCGTCAGGCGCTGCTCGACGCCGGACTGGTCGTCGCGTCGGGCAACCACCTCGTCGCCTTCGCCATCCCCGGTGCCGGCCCCCACGTGATCCGTCCGGCGAGCCTCCTGCCCGTGCCGCTGGAGCCGGTCGCCATCGACGGCTTCACGCAGCCCGGCTCGGCTCCGAACGCGTCCTCCAGCGCCGTTAACGCCGACTGGCGCATCGAGCTGAACGGTTCGCTCCTCGGCGCCAACAGCTACGGCCTGCTCTTCAACCAGCCCGGTTCCATCGTGCGCGGATTGAAGATCACACGCTTCTACAATGGAGTGGTCCTGAGCGGAGCCTCCAACCTCGTCGTCGAAGGCAGCCTCGTGATCAGCAACACGAGCTATGGAATCATTCTGTCGGACGCCGTGGCCGCCCGCGTCGGCGGCACCGTTCCCGCCGCCCGGAATCTAATTTCCGCAAACCCCAGCGCCGGGCTCTTCCTCGAAGGCGGCCGGGGCCGGGACAACGTGGTTCTCGGAAATCTTATCGGAACCGATGCCGCGGGAATCGGGACGGGTGGTCAGACCTACGGAGTGTATATCTACGACGCCTCGAACAACCGCATCGGCGGCACGAACACCGGCGAGGCCAACCTCATCGTCAACGGAAGCGCGGGCGTGTTTGTCCATCCCGGCACCAACAACGTCATCCGCGGCAACCACATGTTTGGCAGTGCCCTCGCCATTGATCTCTTCCCCTCCTTGCAGGTCAATGCCAACGACCCCGGCGATGCGGATGGACTGGGCAACCAGGGGCAGAACTTTCCGGTGCTCGCTTCGGCCACCGCCGCCACCGGCAGCACGACCATCCAGGGTTCGTTGAACAGCAGTCCCAATGGCACCTTCATCCTCGATTTCTACACGGGCGCGGGGAGGAACATCTTTGGCTATGGCGAAGGCGAGTTCTACCTGGGCAGCATGCAGGTCACCACGGACGGATCAGGCAATGCCGTCATCAACGCCATCATCCCCGCCACCATCCAGGGCCGCTACCTTTCCGCGACGGCGACGGATGCGTTTGGCAACACTTCGGAATTTTCAGCCGCCATTGAACCCGTGACCACGCTTCCGGGACTGGCCTACACCGTGACCAACACGAACGACAGCGGCCCCGGCTCGCTGCGGCAGGCGCTGCTCGACGTCTCCTCCGTGCCGAACGTCACGCCGGACCTCGTGCAGTTCGCCATTCCCGGCGGCGGGGTGAAATCCATCCGTCTCCTCACGACGCTGCCCTCGCCGTCGCAGCAGTTCGTCGTCGACGGCTACACCCAGCCCGGCGCGGCGGCCAACACGCTGGCGTCGAATAACAATGCGGTGCTGCTCATCCACCTCGACGGATCAAACACGGTCTTCAACGCCATCGATGTCACCAACAGGGGATCGGTGCTTCGCGGCCTGAGCTTCACGCGCTTCACCGGCTGGCCCGTCGAACTCGGAGGCCTGAGCAACGTGGTCGAAGGCTGCTGGATCGGTCTCGAACCCTCGGGAGCGCCCGGCACGAACGGGAATTATGGCCTGCTGCTCGACGGCGGCTTCAGCCGGGTCGGCGGCCCCGGCCCGGCCGAGCGCAACGTCATTTCCGCGAACGACGACGGGGGCGTCTTTGTCAACCAGGGTGGCACGAACTCCGTCATCCAGGGCAACTTCATCGGCACCGGCGCGCGCGGAACAAACATCCTCGGCAACCGCGGGCCGGGCATCGTGATCAACGGTTCGCGGCGCATTCTGATCGGCGGGACCAATGCCGGGGCGGGCAACGTCATCGGCGGCAACACGGATTTCGGGGTGAGGATCACTGGGCTGGGCGCGGTGCTGAACCGGCTGGAGGGAAATTTCATCGGCGATACCATGACGGCTCAGACGACGGTCTCGAACGGGAACGGCGGCGTGCAGATCACCTCGCAGGCCAGCACCAACAACATCGGCGGGCTGGTGGACGGGGCGGACAACGTCATCGCCTTCAACGGCGGCCCCGGCGTCCACATCGCCTCCGGTATCGCCAATTCCGTCCTCGGCAACCTAATCGGCGAGAACACGGGCAAGCCCGTCCTTCTGGCTTTCGGCGCGAACGCCAACGTGAAACCACCGGTGCTCGACTACGCCTACTTTGGCTCCGTCGTCGTCAAGGGCAGCGTCGGGGGGGTGCCCCCGAATTCCCAGTGCGAGATCGAGGTCTTCGCGCGGGAAGGCCTGCCGCCCGGAGCCCATCCCCCACGCGGCCCTAGGCCCAAACGCATCGGACGCTTCACAGTGACGACCGACGCCTCGGGAAATGCCACGTTCAACCAGACGCTGCCGCTGAACAACAACCCCTACGGCCACCGTATCACCACCCGCGTCACCTGCGGCGGTAGCTCGTCCGAGGACTCGGAGGAAACTCGGCTTTCGTCGGCCACGGACATGAATCTGGGCATCCAGACCACCGTTACCGACCCCGTGCAGAAGGGCAGCAACGTCGTCGTGACGGTCACCATCACCAACAAGGGCCCCGCCACCGCCGGCAATGCCATCACCATCGTGCGTGTCCCGCCCGGCGGCACTCCGGTCTCGACGTCCAATCCTTCGGGCACGGCCAGCTCGTCCGGCCAGACGATGACGTTCAACAACTCCCTCGCCCCCGGCCAGGGCACGGTCCTGAGCGGGAGCTTCGCGGCCCCGAGCCAGCCGGGCCTGTATCCGGTCTATGTCCACGCCTTCAGCCCGACGCTGTCGGACAGTGATCCGCGCGACAACTACAACACGGTCTTGGTCTTCGTGCAGACGGAGACGAACGCCACGGACGTCGGCGTGACCATCAGCGGTCCCGCCAGCCCGGTGTCCGCCGGTCAACCCTACACCGTGACGGTGCAGGTGCGGAACAACGGTTTGCTGAACGCTGCCGCCGGAGTGCAACTGCGTGGTGAGGTGGGCGCGCCCGTGGCCAACGCCACCTCCAGCCATGGCTCGGTCCAAGTCCAGGGCCGCGCGATCTCGACGGACATCGGCACGCTCGCTCCCGGCCAGGCAGCCACGATCACGCTCACGCTCGTCAGCGAAGGAGGCGGATTCAGCGGCGGCGAAAGCGTCAACATGAACGCCAGTTCGACGACGGAAGACTACTTCCTCGGAAACAACCTCGCCGCGCTGGCCGTGCTTTCCGGCAATCCGTTCCTCTCGTCTCCGCCACCCGGTCCGGGCGATCCTTCCGATGCCTTCATCGTGGCGTGGCCGAACGATCCCGGCCTGACTTTGGAGCACACGCCCCTGCTCGCTCTCCCGTTCGTCTGGACGTCGATCCCCGAGATCCAGATCCAGACCGCGCCGCCCATCCGCCGCCATGTCACGACGCGGAGCGGCTCGCAGCGCTTCTTCCGCCTGCACCGCAAGGGACCGTCCGCGCCCGTCGTGCGGCTGCGGCAGGTGGCCATGTCGGGCAACGGCCTCTCCTACCCCTACTCCGGCTGGGGCCGCGCGGAGCTGACGCACAACGGCGCGCTGCCGGTCCAATACTTCAACCTCTCGGTCAACGGCGTCTGGGTCGTCCAAAACGTTCCGGTGCTGCGCCGCTTCGGCGCGGACGCGGAACAGACGGTGAACTTCAAGATACCCCTCGGCCAGTTCGGGCAGCCGCTCCTCCAGGTGAACGCGGGCCACAGCCTGACTCCCGGCACGTTGGCCTCCGCGCCGCCGTCGAACCCGGCGATGCCCGTCGGTCTGACCGTGGAACGGCTTTTCCCCGGCGAGGACACCGACACCCTGGAATACGGCACGCCCGGGAATCTGATCGGCGGCGGCGTGGTCCGGGAAAGCACCGGCCTGCCGAGCTTCCCGAACCGCGAGCAGGGCAACAACGAATGTGCGCCCGGTGCCATCGTCAACAGCCTCACCTACCTCAACGAACACTTCTCCCTCTTCATCGATCCGGCGGAGTTCACCATGGACAAGATAAAGGCCGCCATCGGCTGGCATTCCGGCGGTGCACCCATCGGTGCGGATCCGGTCAATGCCACCTGGGTCCAGAAAAAGGACGAATACATGCGCGCAAAGGGATTCCCCGTCTCCACCACCGTGGTAGTCGATCCGCAGGCGGCGATGAACTCCCTGAGCAACCGCTGCGACGTCGAGATTCGCATGAAGGGCCACGTCGCGGCCGTGGTCGGCATGACCGACCTGGGCAACAACCGCTACTCCATCGACCTCGCCCACGACCTCGATCAGGGAGCGGCCGGCGGCAACATCGTGGAAACCATCGTTCTCGACATGAACGCGAAGCAGCTCTTCTTCCGGCTTGACGGCTCCAACTGGTCGCCCGAGTTCCGCGCCTTCGTCATCGAATGCCCGGGTTTCTAGGTCCGCGCGCAAGTGAACCGGCCTACTTAGCCGGCTTCTTGGCCATCTTCTCGCGGAGGTCGCGGAGATGAAGGTCGGGACCCGCTGGATCGGGCGCCACCAGTTTTACCTTCTCCCACAGTTCGATGGCGCGGAGATCGTTGTCGGAGTCCTCCTCCAACTGCGCGAGGTGGGACATGAGCTGGTGGAGCAGGAAGACATTCGGTTCCTTCTTCGGTGGCTCCGTCTTCTGCCAAGAGGAGATGCCGGCCTCGAAAAGGTTGCGCGCGCGTTCGAGGTCCTTGCGGTCTTCGCGGAAGATGCGGGCCAGTTCGAAGAGGATGGCGGCGTCGCGCGGGTTGCGCCGGAGTCCTTCACGTAGGAACTCCTCAGCCTCGCGGCTTTTGCCCAACCGGCTCCGGAGCCAGTAGGCGGTCGTGGTGTAGGTCTCGACGCGGGACGGATCGAGCGATGACGACATCTTCAGCCAGGGCAGAATTTCCCGGACCCCCTGGCCGACCTCGTCGTGGGAATGATCGTGCCCGTCGCCCACGAAGTGCTCGCCTTCCTTGTGCTCATGCCCGCTGTCGTGCCCATCGAGGCCGTCGTGATCCTTGGCACCGCCTTCATCGAGGTGGGTGTGGACTGCGGGGAAGAAGTTCCGGCTGAAGCGATCGAAGACATCGAGCGGCTTGCCGAGGAAGCTGTGTTCGTCCCCTTTGTTCTTCTCCTCCACCACACCGGCGTCGGACGCCATGTGGGCCGTCTCGAAGGATTCACGGTTGTCGAAAATAGTCGGGTAGAAGCCGCTGTGGAAGTAGGCGTCCGCCTTGACGAAGAAATGGTTGGCGAACATCCGCCGGCTGTCGCCGAGCAGGGTCTGCATCAGGTCGAACGGTTCGTTGTCCCGTTCGTCCCGGGGCATGGCGACCTGGAGGGCGCAGGCCAACGAGAACGCCGCGGTCACAAGACCAGCCAGGGCGAGGACGTTGGTGCGGACAGGGGGCATGCGTCGCGGCTACTGGAGGCGCTTGCGGTTGAAGACCCAACTCGCCGCGAAGAGGAACACGGACGCGGTGACGAGGGCGTAGGCCAGGGCGAGGAAGAACGGCCCGACGTCGAGCGGTGGCCAGTTGTGGGTGATGCGTTCCCGCACGTCGAACCAACCAAGTTGAGGCAGGAGAAAGTAGAGAAGGGTCAGGATTCCACGTGACGGCTGCTCCATGCCCACGGCCACTTTGTGCAGATGCCGCCCGATCAGGAGAATGCCGGCGATGACGATGAAACAGATCGTGTTGTTCGAACTGGGCGCGGCGAAGACGAGCGAACCGAGCAACGCGATGGCGATGACGATCGCGAGCATGAACCAATGCAGCGTCACAGCCTGGAGATAGCTTCCCAGCGGCCAACCGCTTTCCCGCGCCGCGCTGATGATGCCGAAGAACAGGTAGAAACAGACGAGGGCGATGCCCGACGCAAGCCAGCAACCGAGGAACTTCCCGAGCAGCACCTCAGTCCGGCTGACCGGTTTGGCCAGCAACGGGAAGATGGTGCGGCTCTCGCGTTCCGCTGGGATCTGCCGTGCCGAGGTGGTGATCGCGATGACGAGCGATGAGATCCAAATCAGGAGCAGGCAGATCTCCTTCAGGTAGCGGACGATGTTCGAATCGTTGAAGAGGTTCACCGAACCAAGAATCAACGTGATGAGCACGGTCAGGATGAGGAGGACGTAGAAATCCTTCCTCCGATACATCTCACGCATGACGACGGACGAGACCGCCAGGATGTTGTTCATACCGTCACCCCTCCCGGCCGACTCGGGACCGCGCCCTCATAACCGACGACCCGCAGGAAGACCTGCTCGAGGTTGCACTGATGGCGTGCGACGAGGTCCTGAACGGTTCCCATCTCGCGCAGCGTGCCTTGGTGGATGATGCAGACGCGGTCGCAGATCGTCTCGACCTCTCCGAGTTCGTGCGACGAGAAGAGGATGGTTTTCCCCTCGTTCTTCAGGCGCTGGATGATCTGCCGGACTTTCATGCGCCCGATGGGATCGAGCCCGCTCGTGGGCTCGTCAAGAATGAGCAGATCGGGATCGTTGATCAGGGCCTGGGCAAGTCCGGCGCGTTGCTGCATGCCCTTGGAGAAGGTCTTGATCTGGCGTTTCCGCGCGTCCTGCAGCTCGACCATCGCGAGGATTTCATCGATGCGTTTTTCGAGGACCGCCTTTGGGATGCGGAAGAGCTTTCCGTAGAACCGCAGCAGCTCTTCGGGCGTGAGGAACTTGTAGTAGTAGGTCAGCTCCGGGAGATACCCGAGGCGTTGGCGGGCGGACTTGTCGGTCACGCTGACGCCGAAGATCGTGGCGTTGCCGGCGGTCGGTTCGACGAAGCCCAGCAGGACGTTCATCGTCGTCGTCTTTCCCGCGCCGTTGGGCCCGAGGAAGCCGAAGATCTGCCCCTGCTGGACGTCGAGAGACAAGCCGTCGACCGCGACCTTGGTCTTCGAACCAAGCTCCCGTGACGGATACTCCACCCGCAGGTCTGATATGTTGATGACCGTAGCCATGCCCAAGTCCGGATTGAATGAATCGCGCCGCAACCCATTCGCTGCGCTCGTGCGAGCTATCGGTTGGCCGCTCTCGAACTTGAGAAATGCCTCGGGTGAACTTCGGCCCGGCGGTTTGACAGGATTTTATGATTCGGGGACGGTTTGCCCGATGTTCCTCCGTTCCCGTCTGGCCGGATTGCTGGCTCTGGTCGTGTTGGGCTGGTCGATGGCCGGCTTCAGCCTCCATGCCCAAACCAACCTGACCCGCCTGCGCTCGTTTGGCATTCCGTCCGCGTCCGTTTCCCAACCGGAAGGCCGCCTGACGGCCTCGACCAACGGCTTCCTCTACGGCACGTCGCCCTTCGGCGGCAGCAACGGGGTCGGCTGTGTCTACCGGGTGGCCAGGGATGGTTCCGGGTTGACGATCATCCGTCACTTCGCCGGCGGCGCCAGCGATGGGAGGGCGCCCTACGGCGGGATCGTAGAGGGCAAGGACGGGTTTCTTTTCGGCACGACCTACAGCGGCGGGGGGTTCGGTTTCGGCACCATCTACCGGATGGCGAATGACGGGACTTCGTTCACGATCCTGCGCCACTTCGGCCAGAGCTTTGCGGACGGCAAGTATCCGTTGGGCCGGCTGTTTGAAGGCGGCGATGGCTTCCTCTACGGCACCGCAAGTGAAGGCGGCACGAACGACTTCGGCATGGTCTTCCGCATCCAGCGCGGCACCTCCTTCTACCACCACATGTATAGCTTCACCGCCACCGGCGAGGCCGGCCAGTCGCCCAACGCCGGCGTCGTTCAATACAGCGCCGAACTCGGTGCCATCTACGGAACGACGCCCTATGGCGGGACGAATGGGTTTGGCGGGGTCGTCTTCCGGATCGCGACCAACGGAGCCTACTCGGTGCTGCGGCACTTCGATGTCGTGACTCCAGGGCCGACGGCGCCATTCGGCGGCGTCACGGTCGCGTCGGACGGTGTGCTCTATGGACTGAGCCGTTTCGGCGGCACCAACGACACGGGATCAATCTTCAAGATCAGCCGCGACGGCTCGGGCTTCGGCGTGCTGCGCAGCTTCGAGGCCTTCAACGACGGCACCCAGCCGTTGGGTTCGTTGCTCGACGGTTCGGACGGCCTTCTCTACGGCTCCACCAGCGAGGGCGGCACCAACCAGGGCGGCGTGCTCTTCCGCATCAACCGCAACGGCTCCGGCTACCAGATGCTGCGGCAGGGTGGAAGCCAGCCGATGGATGCGCGCGCGCCCTACGCCGGGTTCACCGAAGTCACCGGCACGCTCTTCACCGTCTCCAGTTCCGGCACCGACGGCGCTTCCGGTGGAACGTTGCTGAAGATCAACCGCGACGGCACCGGCTACCAGATCCTCGGCGTGTTCGGCGTGAACGGCGGCGACGGCCAGGCTCCGGTCCAGCCGTTGAACTCCGGCCCCGGCGGCTGGCTCTACGGCGTCACGCCGCTCGGCGGCCAGTTCGGCGGCGGCTCGGTTTTCCGTTTCGACACGAACGGTGGCAGCTACTCCATCCTCCGCAGCTTCGGACCCGCGACGAACAACGGCCATGTGCCGGCGGCAAGTCCGGTCGATGGCGGAGACGGATTCCTCTACGGCACGCTCGGCGAAGGCGGCGGTTCCGGACGCGGCCTCGTCTACAAGATGCAGACCAACGGCGCCGGCTTCACCGTCGTCCGCGCGTTCACCACGGCCTCGTCCGATGGAAACAAACCCGCCGGTCCGCTCTTCCTCGGCAGCGATGGCGCTTTGTTCGGGACCACGGTCGCCGGCGGGCAGTTCCAGACCGGAACGGTGTATCGCGTGACGCGTGATGGCTCCGAGTTCAGCATCCTTCATGCGTTCGAAGCCTCGGGTGCCGACGGCGTGAATCCCGAGACCGGGGTCATCGAAGCGTCCGACGGCCTCCTCTACGGCATGACCCGCAGCGGCGGACCATCGGACGGAGGAACGATCTACCGCGTCGACAAGTTCGGCATTCCGACGAGCTACCAGGTCCTCCGCCAGTTCGGGAGCGCTCCGGTAGGCGGCACCAAACCCAAAGGACGTCTCATCGAAGCCGCCGATGGTTATCTCTATGGCACCGCGTCGGCCGGTGGATCGTCGGGCAACGGGACCGTGTTCCGGATGCTCAAGGACGGCAGCAGCTACTCCGTCCTCAAACACTTCACGACCGAAATCACCGAAGGCTGGCAGCCCAATGGACGTCTGACCGAAGGCGCCGACGGCCTGCTCTACGGAATCGTCACCTCGGGAGGCACGAGCAATTCCGGCGGGATCTTCCGCATCGGCAAGGACGGAGGTTCCTACGCCCTCTTCGCTTCGTTCGGCCAACAGGCCGGTGAGGGGACCGTCGCAGCGCCAGGGTTGGCCTTGGCTGGCGGCAAGCTGTTTGGACTCACCTCGGATGGCGGCGCCAGCGGGATAGGCACCGCGTTCCAGGCGGCCGTTCCCCCCGCGTCGCCCGCCTTCGGCAGCCAGCCGGTTTCTTTGGTTGTGGCCAATGGGGGAGTCGTCAGCTTCGCCGCGCTCGCCAGCGGTCCCGGGCCGCTGGCGTATCAGTGGCAGCTCAACGGGGTCAACGTTTCCGGGGCGACCAACACCAGTCTGACCGTTTCAAACCTCTCTTCCGCCTCCGCCGGAACCTATCGCCTCATCGTGACCGGTCCGGGCGGCAGCATTACCAGCAGCAACGCGGCCGCCGCGGCATTCGGCATCACCCGGTCGGGAAACCAGCCGCAGTATGTCATCGCCGGCCCCGTCGGCCGGACCTTCCGCCTTGAAGCCCGCAGCTCGCTTGCGACCAACGTCGCGTGGGCGACCCTGACCAACGTCGTCCTCTCGGCGAATCCCTCCCAGATCCCCGACCCTGACAGCGGCCAACCCGCCGCGCGCTTCGTCCGGGCCGTCCTTCTCCCCTGATCGCGTCGTCAGTCCGTCTCAACCCGGCCATCCCTCCATCCGATACCCCCGGGGAACGGGTGCGTCGCGAAGTCCGGCGACCCGTCGACTCCAAAGTGATATCGGGCGTGAAATGTCATCGGGCACGGACGCTACTCCAGCGCGCCGTGGCGGCAGCCATGCTGTTATTCTACCCGGAGGTCGTCCGCGCGGCGGACCCGATCACGAGCGCGGCGGCGGTGCTCCAGCTCTCGACGGAACAGGCGGCGCGCAATCCGCCGGTGTCGATCCGCGGCGTCCTGACTTACCACTACAGCTACGACAGCTTCATCCACGACGGGGCCAACGGCATCTTCGTCAAATGGCCCGGCGGCCTGCCCGACAACATCGCCGCCGGCGATCAAGTCGAGTTGAAGGGGATCGCCATCCCGGGGGACTTTGCCCCCTCCATCCAACCAACGTCCCAAACCCTCGTCGGCAAGGGCTCCTTCCCGTCTCCGACTCCGCTTTCCGCGCGGGCCTACCAGACCGGCAGCGAGGATTGCCAATGGGTCAGCACCGAAGGCCAGGTCCGAAGCGTCGGCAGCAACGCCGTCGAATGGGTTTTGGAGCTCTCCACCTCGCTGGGACCGCTCCCCGTCTACCTGCCGATCGGGGGCGCCAGTCGCGAACAACTTGGCCCGCTCCTGGATGCCGGCGTCCGCGTTTCGGGGGTGAGCGGCAGCGTCTTCGACGACCGGCGGAGCTTCCTCGGCATCTACATGCGCGTTCCGTCGGTGGAGCTTATCCGCATCACGCGGTCGCCGTCGGCGACGGTGCCGGAATCCAAGATCGCCCGCCTGCTCGATTACCAGGGTTCCCCGTCGCTCGAGCAGAAACGCAGGATCGAAGGAACGGTCACCCACGTCCTCTCGTCAAACCGGTTCTTCATTCAGGACACCTCGGCCGGTGCGTTGGTCGAACTCTCCGCGGCCCGCGGTGAAATAGACATCGGCCATCGGCTGCGGGTCTCGGGCTATCCGGTTCGAGGCCCCGCAGGAATGAAGATCGAAAGCGCCGAGGCGGAGATTGTGTCCAAAGGAGAACGGCCGATCGCCTCGTCGACGCCGATGCCCCGGCTACTGAAGGAAAAGATCTCCGGCGAGCTGATGAAGCTGTCCGGGACCGTCCTCAGCCCGCTGCCAGCCGCCACGTCGGGAGACCAGATCCCGATTCTTGTCGACGGACATGTGGTGACCCTTTCGTTCGACATCAACGAACTTTCCGACCCGGTCCTGTCCCTACGCATGGGTGATTTAATTCATGCCACCGGAGTGCTCCAGGTCGGGCAAGCAAGCGGGTCCGGGCATCAGATCATCCTGCACATCTCGGATGCGGCGGACGTCGCCCTGGCCGGCCGGCGTTTGCCGGAAGGACTCGTCCTTTTTGGAGCCGCCCTGGTAGTGGCCATCGTCTTCCTCGCGTTGTTCGCCCGCATTCGACGCCTGACCAAGAGAATCGCCGCACCGGGCCGGGAACTCGAGGATGCGCGGGCCCGTAGCAAGTCCCTGGAGGAGCAGTTCCAACAGGTGGCCAACGTTGGATCCGACATCGTCCTCACCGTGGACAAGACCCTCCGCCTGGTCGCGGCCAACGCCGCCGGCGCAGAATTGCTCGGAATTCCGGTCAACGGCCTCACCCAGACCAATCTGTCCGTCTTCGTCGAACCCGGCCAACTCGCCCTGCTCCGGGCCGCCGTCGCGGACCTGGTCAAAGGCGCGGTCCCGCGGATCATCGAGCTCTCTGTGCTCGCGGGGAACGGCCTCCGCGTCGACCTCGTGTGCACCGCCACGCGCCTGGCCGGCGAGGGCACTGAAGTGATGATCTCCGCCCGAAGGCTTAACCCGGTCGGCGGAGCCACGTCCCAGGCGGAACGCGCGCTCCGGTCGGTCGTCGAGACCCTGCCGATGGTCGTCCAGTTGAAGAACGTCCGCACCCGCACGGTCACCTTCGCCAACGAGGCGCATCGCGGCTTCGGATGGGATCCCCAGACCATCGTCGGAGGCCAGGAAGAGGACTGCTTCGACGCGGACATCGCAGACAAGCTTCGCGAGATGGACCAACGGGTGATCGAAACCGGCAAAGCCGTGGTCACCGGCGGGGAACCGGTGACCACCCGAACCCGCGGGCGCCGCTACTTCTCGATCCGCAAGGTCCCGATCTTCGAGGAGCGAAACGAAACGGCCGCCAACATCCTCACCGTCATGGAGGACGTGACCGAACGCCACATCGCAGACCGGGAGCTCAAGCGCACCCAGCATCTTTTCCAGTCTCTCGTCGACTCGCTCCCGCTGGCCGTCTACATCAAAGACGCCCGCTCCGGCCGCCACGTGCTGTGGAACAAGATGGGCGAAAACTTGGTGGGACAGCCGCGGGAACGCCTCATTGGAAGGACCGACAGGGATCTTTTCACCGGAGAGCAGGCCGAGCGCTTCGCCAAGGACGACCAGCGCGTCGTCCGCGACCGGAAGATGGTCATCGTCCCTCTCGCGGAGCTCGAGACCGAGGACCGGGGTCTGCGCATGCTCGCCACGAAGAAATTCCCGATCCTCAGTCCCGAGGGCGAAGTCCTCCACATCGTCGGCATCACCGAGGACGTCACCGAACGCATCCACACCGAGGAGGCCATCCACCAGGCCCGCGAAGCCGCCGAAAAACTGGCCGCAGAGCGCGAGGAGAACTGCACCCAGCTCGCCGAAGCCGTCAAGAACGCCGAGGCCATGGCCAAGGCCGCCGAGGTCGCCAGCGTCGCCAAGAGCGACTTCCTCGCGAACATGAGCCATGAGATCCGGACGCCGATGAACGCCGTGATCGGGTTCTCAAGCCTCCTGCTCGACACTCCCCTCAACGCCGAGCAACGCGACCACCTTTCGACCATCCGCAACAGCAGCGAGGCCCTGCTCTCGATCATCAACGACGTCCTCGACTTCTCGAAGATCGAAGCCGGAAAGCTCAGGCTGGACGAAGTGCCGTTCAACCTCGTCGAAATCGTCGAGGCGGCGGCCGCCCTCATGTCCCAGCGGGCCAGCGCCAAGGACCTGGAACTGGCCAGCCTCGTCCGGAACGCCGTCCCGTTGTCGGTGGTCGGCGATCCCAACCGCCTCCGCCAGGTCCTGATCAACCTCATCGGCAACGCCATCAAGTTCACCGAGCACGGCCGCATCTTCGTCGAGGTGACCCTGCACCGCACCGAAGGCGAGTTCGTCGACCTCCAGTTCGCCGTCTCCGATTCCGGCATCGGCATCTCTGCCGACGGCCAGGCGCGTCTGTTCCAGGCCTTCAGCCAAGCCGACAGTTCCACCACCCGGCGCTTCGGAGGGACCGGTCTCGGCCTCGCGATCTCCAAGAAGATCGTCGAGATGATGAACGGCCAGATCGGCGTCACGAGCGAACCTGGCCATGGCTCCACGTTCTGGTTCCGCGCCCGCCTCGCCCTCGGCGAACCCGTTGCAACCGAAGATTCCAAAGGCCTCACGACGCTTGCCGACCGGCGCGTCCTCGTCGCGGCCGACGACGAGGCGGTCCGTCTCGTCGTCGAGCACTACTGCGCCAGCGTCGGGATGAAGGTCACGATCAGCCAAGACGAGGTCGATGTCCTCGCCCATCTCCAACGGTCCATGGAGGACGGCGCGCCGTTCGACCTCTTCATCGTCGATCTCATGTCGAAACGTTTCGACGGCCTGCTCCTCGCCGGCACCATCAACGACCAGAAGCTGCTCGGATCCGCCCGGACCCTGGGTCTCAGCGGACTCCGCCAGCGTCTTCAACCCGGTGCCCTCCAGCGCGCCGGCATCGCCCAGCGGCTGACCAAACCGATTCGAAGGAGTGAATTCTACGCCCTCCTCGCGAAGCTCGTGGGCCGGGTCGAGACGCCCGCGCCAATCGCCCCGCCAGTCACCTCCACCAAGTCCGCCGCCAAACCCAAGGACGCCCGGATTCTCGTCGCCGAGGACAACCGGGTGAACCAGAAGCTCGCCCTGCTCATGCTGCGCAAGCTCGGATACCAGGCCGACATCGCCAACGACGGCCGTGAAGCCGTCGAAGCCCAGGGCAGCAAGGGCTACGACCTCATCTTCATGGACTGCCAGATGCCGGTCCTCGACGGCTATGCCGCCACCAAGGCCTTACGCGACAACTCCAAGACCTGCAGCGTCCGCATCATCGCGATGACGGCCAACGCCCTCGAAGGCGACCGCGAGCGCTGCCTCGCCGCCGGCATGGACGACTACATCGCCAAGCCGGTCCGCTACGAGGAGCTGGAGGCGCTGCTCGAAAAACACTTCCCGTCCGCCGCCGCGCCGGCACCCGTGCCCAATCCCGACGTCTGACCCGTCAATCTGGTATCCGTTCCCACGCTTCACGCTTCACGCCCCGCGCTCCGTCTCCCATGCTCAGGACATCATGTCCGACAGCACACTGCTGAACCTCGAACTGCCCGGCATCCCGAAGGTCAAATCCGGCAAGGTCCGCGAAGTCTTCGACCTCGGCGACGCGATCCTCTTCGTCGCCAGCGACCGCATCTCCGCCTTCGACTGCGTCATGCCCAACGGCATTCCGCGCAAGGGCGAGGTCCTCACCCGCATGTCGCACTTCTGGTTCGACCAGACCGAATCCTTCCAGCCCAACCACCGCCTCGCCCGCGAAAACGATCCGTTGCCCGGGCGTCTCGCTCCCTTCACGGCCCAGCTCGCCGGCCGCAGCATGATCGTGAAGAAGTCCCAGCCCCTCGCCATCGAGTGCGTCGTGCGCGGCTACCTCGCCGGCTCCGGTTGGAACGAATACAAGCAGCAGCAGACCGTCTGCGGCATCTCGCTGCCCGCCGGTTTGCAAGAGTCCTCCAAGCTGCCCGAACCCATCTTCACCCCCGCGACCAAGGCCGAGACCGAGCACGACGAAAACATCCCCTTTGACGAAGCCGTGAAGATCGTCGGCGGCGACATCGCCGAACAGGCCCGCGCCGCCAGCCTGCGGCTCTACAAGTTCGCCCGCGACTACGCCCGCCAACGCGGCATCATCATCGCCGACACCAAGTTCGAGTTCGGCCTCTTCGACGGGAAGCTGATCCTCATCGACGAAGTCCTGACCCCCGACTCCTCCCGCTTCTGGCCCGCCGACCAATACGCCCCCGGCAAAGGCCAGCCCAGCTACGACAAGCAGTTCGTCCGCGACTACCTCCTCACCCTCGACTGGGACAAGACCCCGCCCGCCCCCGCTCTTCCGCCCGAAGTTGTGGCCAAGACCCAGGCTAAGTATTTCGAAGCGTATGAGAAGCTGACTGGGAAGAGGCTGTAGGCATCTATCGGGCATTCTATGAGCGACAAGGAACACTGGCTGCCAAGGGTGAAACCGATGGGTAGAAGCCGATTGAAAATCGAGTATTCACTCAGCATTACGCCGCAAGAGATTGAACTGCTTAGAACCGGAATTTGGCCCGAAAACCAAGATGCCCGTTGGATCGTTCACATTCAGGACCGGTCATTAAATCTTTGGAGAAGCTGGACTGGTTTGTGTGTCTACTCCCTTCCGGTATCTGGTGGGGGCGATGGAACCAAAATTGGTCCCTTGTGGGTGTGCGACGAGCCAAACCTTTATCGACGGGGAGACGCTCAAGAAGAGGTTCGACGGTTTGAATCGATATTGAGCAGCGCTCTGAAAGGACCGGCTGGAGGATGACTATACCTCGCAGGAACAGCCGCAGCGCGGCGACAGACCGCAGCCCACAGCGTGAGCTGTGGGTTGGCCGTCGGATTGGAACAAAGCCCCGGAGGGGCGACAGAATCGTCTCTGTCGTCCCTTCGGGACTTGGAGTTCTTGGGAACTCGCTGTCCCACAGCTCACGCTGTGGGCTACTTTCTTCCGCACCTCCGGTGCTCAGCCGACCTCGGCCATCTTCGAGCAGAGGCAGGGCGAAGCCGCCCGCCGAGCCGCATCGCGGCCGACTGCTGACCATACGACATCTCGCGGCGAGCTTGGTATCCTCCGGAACCCACCGAGGTAGGGCGCGTCACTCCGAGCGCGCCGTGGGATCGACTGGCGTTCCCAATACGACGGGCATCCGGCGGCGGGCAGAGGACTGCCCGCCCTACCTCCCGTGGAGCAGCGCTGGGAAACATCGGACATTGTCTGTGAACCGCACGCGCAGGCCTTCTGAGCGCGGCCGGGAGGGCCGCGCTCAGAAAACGTCGCCCGATGGAGCCGTTCGCCATCCGTCTCATCCTCGTGATCTGCGGGCAGTCTTCAGTATCCCCTTCACCACTTCGTGTTCGTTCATGTCCATTCGCGGTTAACCCATGGACGCCCTCATCGAAGACTTCCTCTTCCACCTGCGGCACGAACGCGGGCAGGCGGAGAACACGCAGCGGACCTACGCCGCCCAATTCAAGAAATTCGTCGCTTGGGCACAGGAACGCGGCTTGACCGACTGGAAGCAGGTCACCACCCAGCACCTGATCGACTTCCTCGAACTCGAGCGCGACCGCAAACCCGCCGCCAATCGCCCGGGCAATGCGAAGATGAGTTCTTCGTCGGTCTACCTGCGCGTGGCCGCCCTCCGCGCCTTCTTTCGTTTCACCGAACAGAACAATTTCCTCGCGTCCAATCCGGCCGCGAACCTCTCGCTCCCACGCCGAGCGAAGCGCCTGCCCAAGGATCTGACCAACGCCGAGATCGCCCAGATCCTCCGCCCTCTGCCGACCGACACGCCCAGCGCGCTCTGCGACCAGGCCATCTTGGAACTCGCCTATGCGTCCGGCCTGCGGCTGTCCGAGTTGAAGGATCTGCGGCTGGAACAGCTCCATCTCGACGAGGGATTCTCCACCGTCATCGGCAAGGGGAACAAGGAGCGCGTCGTGCCCATCCACCGCCTCGCTGTGGAAGTTCTCCGCCGTTACATCGACACCGCCCGGCCCAAGCTCGTCTCGGCCAAGTCGCCCGGTGTCGTTTTCCTGACCAAGCGCGGGACGCAGTTCGCCCGCGAGACCCTGTGGGGCCGGATCAAGCGCCGTATCCGCTACTCGGGCATCGAACGCAACGTCACGCCGCACATGCTCCGGCACAGCTTCGCAACGCATCTGCTGGAGAACGGGGCCGATCTCCGCGTCATCCAAGAACTGCTGGGCCATTCCAGCATCGCCACGACCGAGGTCTACACCCATGTCACCAGCGGCCGGCTGCGCGAGGTCCATCGCAAGTTCCATCCCCGGGCGAGGTGAGGCGGTGGAAAGCTGCTTCACCTTTACAGTCGAAAACCGCCGCGCCCGTTTCACCCTCCGTCCAAAGCAGGCGTGGAGATTTTCCTGCTGAAACGAATCCTGAACCCAACTTCCTCCCCCTATGAACAACCAACCAGGAGCCCCTGAAGGCGTCGCGATTCTCGCCGTAATCCTCGGGATCGTCGGCTTGTTCGTCCTTTTCGGACTGATCATCAACGCGATCGTCTGCTACTTCGTAAGCTCGTGGTTGAAGAACGTTCCCGCACCCCACCGCAAGATGGAGCCTGGCCTAGTCTGGTTGTTGATGATTCCCTGCTTCCCGATCATCTGGAACTTCTTCGTCTTCCAGCGGATCCCGGATTCCTTCAAGAGCTACTTCGATTCCGTGGGGCGCACCGACGTGGGCGACTGCGGGAAAGGGCTCGGCCTCGCATACGCGATCTGCACGGCGTGCAGCATCATTCCGCTGGTGCAATACATCGCAGGCCCCGCGGCGTTGGTCCTGCTGATCATCAACCTCGTGAAGATGAACGAGCTGAAGAACAAAATTGCAGCCGTCTGATTCACCGGCAGTTGAACCGCGGAACAGCCGCGGAATCGCTTCCCCGGCTGGTTCATTTTGAGATCGCCTGGCCTGACGATCAGGCGAAGTCGTAGATGGTCGCCTTCTTGCAGACCTTCTTGAAGACCTTCTCCACGAACTCCAGGTGCGACGGATGGATCTGGTAGGCTTCCTCGGCCTTCTTCCTTTGCTGGAACTTCGCCGCTCTTCCCGGAAAACTCCGGACGGGTTTCATCCGACATTTATCAGCATGAACGTGGAACACGTCCTCAACGCCTCCGTCGCCAAGCTGCGCGGAATCAATGCCATGCCGCCCGTCATCACCGCCTTCAGCAGCGCGCTCACGCGGTTGGCCAACGGCGACAAGGGCATGATGCCCGAGGTTTCCATACGTCCCGCCACCGGCTTGGTGACGCTGGAATCGTTGCCCACCGGAAACGCCGCCGCGCTCATCGGCCAACTCGCCGTCATCAAGCTCAACGGCGGCTTGGGAACAGGGATGGGTCTCGACCGCGCCAAGTCTCTCATCCGTGTGAAGGGCGACGACACGTTCCTCGACCTCATCGCCCGGCAGGTCGGCCATCTCCGTGCCCGCGAAGGTGCGGGCGGACTGGCCTTCTACCTGATGAACAGTTTTTCCACGCAGCTGGACACGCTCGATTACCTGCGTGGCCGTCATCCCGCGCTCTTCGCCGCCGGACCGGTGGACTTCCTCCAAAGCAAGGTGCCGAAACTCGATGCCGCCACGCTCGAACCCGTGAGCTGGCCGGCCGATCCGGAGCTGGAATGGTGCCCGCCCGGCCACGGCGACATCTATCCATCGCTCCTCGGCACCGGGCTGCTCGACCAGCTCCTCGCCAAGGGCGTGAAATACGCCTTCGTCTCGAACTCCGACAATCTTGGCGCGACCGTCGATGAACGGCTGCTGACCTACTTCGCCTCGTCCGGTTACTCGTTCCTCATGGAAGTGGCCACACGGACCGCCGCAGATCGCAAGGGCGGCCACCTCGCCAGACGGACCTCGGACAACCGCCTCGTCCTCCGCGAATCCGCCCAATGCCCGCATGCCGACACGGATGCGTTCCAGGACATCGAACGCCACGGCTATTTCAACACGAACAACCTCTGGCTCCGGCTCGACCACCTGAAGGCCGAGCTGGATCGCAATGGCGGGATGCTGCCGTTGCCGTTGATCGCGAACAGCAAGACTGTCGATCCGACCAACGCGGCTTCGACCAAGGTCGTGCAGCTCGAAACGGCGATGGGCGCGGCAATCGAATGTTTCCCAGATACGGGCGCCGTAGTCGTGCCGCGCAGCCGCTTCGCTCCTGTGAAGACGACTTCCGACCTGCTGGCCGTCCGCTCCGATGCCTACGAGGTCACGCCTGACTGCCGCCTCCAGCTCGTCTCCAGCCGCGCCGGCGAACCGCCCTTGATCGATCTCGATGGCAAGTTCTACAAGACGATGGGCGGCTTCGAACCGTTCTTCGCCAAAGGCGCTCCGTCGTTGATCGCCTGCGACAGCCTGACGGTGAAAGGCCCCGTGGCCTTCGGGCCAGGGGTGTTTTGCAAGGGCAGGGTTTCCTTCACGAATGGATCTTCCGGAACTAGGACGGTGAAGGCGGGAGTGTATGCGGATACGAATGTGAACCTGTAAGGCTTGTCTCCATTCCTCATCCTCATGCTCTTCGTCCTCCTTCTCTCGGACTAATCGTTTGACACGAGGGCGAGGACGCGGAGCTGGAACCGTCAGTTCAAGGCCACGCCTCATCCGCGCCGGGTCGTAGACCGGCGCTCCTCCTAGCTCGAGTGAGCCAACAACAGCTCTTCCCTTTGGCACATCTTCTTTTATTCGAGTCATCATGGCACAAATCGGAGATCAGATCTTTAGGGAACCAGGCTTCAAAAACCTATTAACAATTTGTTCATCAGTGCTTTAAAACATGACAAGCCCCTACGGCACATGCCTTGCGAGCAGAAACGAGCCGCAAGAGTCGGCACAAATTTACGAACGATATGGCTAAGGTTCTTGGCATTGATCTAGGCACGACGAATTCCTGCATGTCCGTGATGGAAGGCGGCGAGCCGTTGGTTCTTGAAAACTCCGAAGGCAAACGGACGACCCCTTCGGTCGTCGCTTTTGCAAAGAATGGCGAACGCCTCGTCGGAGAAGCCGCCAAACGTCAGGCCGTGACTAATCCGCGCAACACCGTCTATTCGGTTAAGCGTTTCATGGGGCGCAAGTTTGACGAGGTGCAGGAAGAGCTGAAGCGCGTCCCCTACAAGGTTGTCCGGGCCAGCAATGGCGACGCCCACATCGAGGTCGAAGTTGAGGGCAAGCCCAAGGCTTTCAGCCCGCCGGAAGTCTCCGCGATGATCCTCGCGAAGCTCAAGGCCGATGCCGAGATGCGCCTTGGCGAAACCATCACCCAAGCAGTCATCACGGTTCCCGCCTACTTCAACGACACCCAGCGTCAGGCCACCAAGGACGCAGGCAAGATCGCGGGTCTCGAAGTCCTTCGCATCATCAACGAGCCCACAGCGGCCTCCCTCGCCTACGGCCTCGACAAGAAGAAAGACGAGAAAATTGCCGTGTATGATCTCGGCGGCGGCACGTTCGACATCTCCGTCCTCGAGATCGGCGACGGCGTCTTCGAAGTGAAGGCCACCAACGGCGACACCCACCTCGGCGGCGACGACTGGGACAACACGCTGATGGATTGGATCCTCGACGAGTTCAAGCGCGACTCCGGCATAGATCTCCGCAAGCAGCCCGACGCTCTCCAACGCATCAAAGAAGAGGCCGAGAAGGCGAAAATCGCCCTCAGCTCCTCCCAGTCCTACGACATTTCCCTGCCGTTCGTGACGGCCGATGCCTCCGGGCCCAAGCATATCCAGAAGACCCTCTCCCGCGCCAAGATGGAGCAGCTTTGCGACACCCTTTTCGAGCGCACCATCGGGCCGGTGAAGGCCTGCTTGAAGGACGCTGGAATGTCGGCCGACAAGATCGACGAACTCGTCCTCGTCGGCGGCATGACCCGTATGCCCCGCGTCGTCGAAGTGGCCAAGACCCTCGTCACCAAACCGCCGCACCAGGGCGTGAACCCCGATGAAGTCGTCGCCATCGGCGCGGCCATCCAGGGCGGCGTGCTCAAGGGCGAGGTGAAGGATGTCCTCCTGCTCGACGTGACTCCGCTTTCGCTTGGCATCGAGACCATGGGCGGCGTTTCGACGAAGCTCATCGAGCGGAACACCACCGTCCCGACCCGTAAATCCGAGATCTTCTCCACCGCGAGCGACAGCCAGCCCGGCGTCGAGATCCATGTGCTCCAAGGCGACCGGCAGTTTGCCAAGGACAACAAGTCCCTCGGCAAATTCCAGCTCACCGACTTGCCGCCCGCTCCGCGCGGCGTGCCCCAGATCGAGGTCACCTTCGACATCGACGCCAACGGCATCCTCAACGTCAGCGCCAAGGACCTCGGCACCGGCAAGACGCAGAAGATCACCATCACCGCCGGTTCCGGCCTCTCCAAGGACGAGATCGAGAAGATGCGCAAAGACGCCGAGCTCCACGCCGACGAGGACAAGCAGCGTCGTGAAGAAGTCGAGACCCGCAACGAGGCCGACAACACCGTCTACCGCACCGAGAAGCTCCTCAAGGACAGCGGCGACAAGATTTCCGGCGATACCAAGTCCAAGGTCGAAACTACCGTCAACGTGGTGAAGGAAGCCCTCAAGGGTTCCGATTCCGCCGCGATCCGCACCGCCCTCGACAAGCTCAACGAAACCGTCCAAGCCGCCTCGCAGGAACTCTACAAGGCCGCTGCCGAACAGGCCGAGAAGTCCAAGTCCGCAGGCGGAGCCGGCGAATCCGAGGGCGGAGCCAAAGAAGGTTCTTCCGCCAAGGGCGACGATGGCCCGATCATCGACGCCGAAGTTGTGGACGAGAAGAAGAAGTAAGCTTTTGCCCGCCGCGGGTGCGGCGGGATTTCATCTAACAGTAGAAACCAACCAATAGAACACACACATGGCACTCAACATCAAACCCCTCGGCGACCGCATCCTCGTGGAAGCCGTTGAGGAAAAAGAAGTCAAGAAGGGCGGCATCATCATCCCCGACACCGCCAAGGAAAAGCCGCAGGAGAGCGTCGTTCGCGCCCTCGGCACCGGCAAAACCAACGACGACGGCAAGAAGCTTCCCTTCGAAGTGAAGGTCGGCGACCGCGTCCTCACCAGCAAGTATGGCGGCACCGACATCAAGCTCGACGGCAAGGAATACAAGATCGTCAGCTCCGACGACATCCTCGCCGTGATCGCCTGATCGACCCACTCACTTTCAACATCAACCCACTACTGATTTAAGATTATGGCAGCAAAACAACTGTTGTTCGACGAAGCAGCTCGTCAGGCGCTCCTCCGGGGCGTCGAGAAACTCGCCCGCGCCGTCAAGGCCACCCTCGGTCCCAAGGGCCGCAACGTGGTCCTCGACAAGAAATTCGGCTCCCCCACGGTCACCAAGGACGGCGTCACCGTCGCCAAGGAGATCGAGCTCGAAGACCCCTACGAGAACATGGGCGCCCAGATGGTCCGCGAAGTGGCCTCCAAGACCAGCGACACCGCCGGCGACGGAACCACCACCGCCACCGTCCTCGCCGAAGCGATCTACCGCGAAGGCCTGAAGCACGTCACCTCCGGCGCGAACCCGATCTCCCTCCAGCGCGGCATCACCAAGGCCGTCGAAGCCGCCACCGAGCAGCTCGCCAAGATCGCCAAGAAGGTCAAGGACAAGGAAGAGATCAAGCAGGTCGCCACCGTTTCCGCCAACTGGGACACCACCATCGGCGAGATCATCGCCGACGCGATGGACAAGGTCGGCAAGGACGGCACCATCACGGTTGAAGAGGCCAAGTCCATCGAGACCACCCTCGACGTCGTCGAAGGCATGCAGTTCGACAAGGGCTACCTCTCCCCCTACTTCGTCACCTCCGCCGAGTCGATGGAAGTGAAGCTCGAAGACGCCTACGTCCTCATCTTCGAGAAGAAGATCAGCTCCCTCAAGGAACTGCTCCCGATCCTCGAGAAGGTCGCCAAGACCGGCAAACCCCTCCTCATCATCGCCGAAGAAGTCGAAGGCGAAGCCCTCGCGACCCTCGTCGTGAACAAGCTCCGCGGCACGATCAACGTCTGCGCCGTCAAGGCCCCCGGCTTCGGTGACCGCCGCAAGTCCATGTGCGAAGACATCGCCATCCTCACGGGCGGCAAGTTCATCAGCGAAGACCTCGGCATCAAGCTCGACGGCCTCGAAATCTCCGACCTCGGCCGTGCGAAGAGCATCGTCGTCGACAAGGAAAACACGACGATCGTTGAAGGCTCCGGCAAGGCTTCCGAGATCCAGGGCCGCGTGAACCAGATCCGCCGCCAGATCGAGGAGACCACCTCCGACTACGACCGCGAGAAGCTCCAGGAACGCCTGGCCAAGCTCGCCGGCGGCGTCGCCGTCATCCACGTCGGTGCGGCCACCGAGTCCGAGATGAAGGAAAAGAAGATGCGTGTCGAAGACGCCCTGCACGCGACCCGTGCGGCCGTCGAAGAGGGCATCGTCCCCGGCGGTGGCGTGGCGCTCATCCGCTGCATTCCCGCGATCGACGCGCTCAAGCTCTCCGACGTGGACGAGCAGATCGGCGTCGACATCGTCAAGCGTGCCGTTGAATCCCCGCTCCGCGCCCTCGCCTTCAACGGCGGCGTCGAAGGCAGCGTCATCGTGCAGGAAGTCAAGAAGCGCAAGGGCAACGAAGGCTACAACGTCGCCACCGGCGAATACGTGGACCTCGTAAAGGCCGGCGTCGTCGACCCCAAGAAGGTCACCCGCTCCGCGCTCCAGAACGCGGCCTCCATCGCCGGCCTGCTTCTCACCACCGAGTGCCTCATCACCGAGATGCCGGAGAAGGACAAGCCCGCGGCCCCCGGCGGCCATGGCGGCCACGGCGGCGGCGGAATGGACTACTAAGTCCTGACCGTTCCTTCGCTGGAACCAAGAATCACACGGGCGGATCCGGGCAACCGGGTCCGCCTTTTTCTTTCCCGCAGAAGACACAGACCAATCAGAAGGCAAACGAACTTCTCAGGTTGGTGGCTCCGAACGCTTCCCCTGTCTCAGCCGCGCACAAAAGCAGTGTCGAACCACTGCGCTTCAAAACCGGGCGGGGCCGGTCGCGGGCAAGACAACCCCTTAGCGCTTCTTCGCGCCCTTCGGGGATGAACCACCGCCTTGCCGGGCAAGGATGCCCGGCCTACGTCCCGGACTTCGGTTTCAGGCGGACTTCCCGGAGATCCATGACTGCGCCGCCGGGTTTGGAGACCACACGGACCTCGATGGCGTTGGTCCCCGTCGGCAGCGTCATCGACCCGATGCCGCGCCAGATAAAGTTCGTGAAGGCACCCGTCTCGAAGACGGCCGTTTCGATGCGGTTGCTTCCGCTCAGCAGGGCAACCCGACTACCACCGCTTCCCTTGCCGCAGGCTTGCAGAATCTCGACCTCGTAGTCGCCAGCCTTCGATGCGGTGAAGCTCCAGCCCGCCCAATCGTTGGTCCGCGTCCAATACCCGAGAGTGTTCTTATGCGGCTGCGGTTCGTAGCGAAGCACAGTGCCATGGACAACCGCGTCCCGGGCCAGCAGCGAAATCTGCCCGTCCGTCTGGGACGGAACCACCGCGCCCCTGCCGTCCGCGTGCGCATAAGTCCGCGCCAGCGCGTGGGCGATGGGTTCCATGCGGGCCAGATAATCCGCTTCCGACAACGTCGCCTTCTGCTGGCGCAGCTTCTCCAACTCGCCTTCCAACTGGCTGCGGCGCGCCCGGAAAGCCTCGTCAAAACGGTTCTCCGCATCGCTCCGGACGAGGACGAACTGGTTGGCCAATGTCCCGTCGGCCGCCGCGTTGTCCTTGGGCTTCTTCACCGCGCGGACTCCGCGGAACCAGTCGCCCTGCACACCAAGTCCATCGCCGTTGTCGTCAAGCAGGGCGTGCTCGGTCGCGAGACGGTCGTTCGACTTGTAGAACTCCTGCGTGCGCGCGGAACCGAGGATGAACGCCTCCAGCAACGAAGTCTGGCCGTCCTTGTCCAGGTCCGCTTCCGTCGATCCGATCGCATCCGCCATGTGCTGGCCGAAACGCGCGAAGTTCACTTCCGAACCGCTCCGCGTAGCGCTGACGATCACCCTGTTCGGCCCGGCCAATGCCGAGACAAAGGGCCCGCTGGCGGACGAACAATCGATCACGGCCACAGGCCGTTTGAACGGTTTGAGCAACGTGGCCAGCCGCGCCGCCGTCAGGTCGGGTCCGCGCAGGTTGAATGCGGCTTCGTTGGCGGTGGACGTTCCGTGGCCGATCAGCACAAGCCACAACTCGGCATTAGTCTCCTTGGTTTCAGCGACCAAAGCACTCTCGATCTGCGCGAGGTCGTTCGTCTCCTTCGAGGTCCCGATAAAGACCGACTTGGCTGAAGCCTTGACCGCGGCTGCAGTCCACTTGGTCGACCAGTCGGCGAACTGTTTTCCGAACTCCTCTTCGCCCGCTGCTCCGACCACGAGAATGACGGTAGGCTGGGACGCATTTGTTGCGGCGGTCGCAGGGGGGACCAGGGCGAGCCCGAGAAGGAGGCCGAGAAGGAGTTGTTTGGGGATCATCACGCCAGTCCTTTCCAACGCCG
>Ga0163144_10002493_pt1 | contig 42378 bp, 41 predicted proteins | sample OliLak19BULKMAT1_FD_123175 | JGI IMG/M metagenome (GOLD analysis project Ga0163144, IMG submission 123175) | Freshwater microbial mat bacterial communities from Lake Vanda, McMurdo Dry Valleys, Antarctica - Oligotrophic Lake LV.19.BULKMAT1 | ecosystem: Environmental > Aquatic > Freshwater >...
AACCCGGGCGGCGCCGGTACGCATAGACAACTGGACGGGGCTCGCACGTCTTATGGATTGCTGAGGCCGCGTGCCAACGCCAGGGCCGCCGCTGGTAGGCGTTTCTCTTGCCAGCATTGCCAGCGTTGTCCCTAGTTTGCAAAATTCCCCAAATCCCCGCGCCGATGAATCCTTTCCGCCTCTATCCCATAAGAGGGCCTGAGCGGTTTGCAAAGGAAACCGCCCCTCAGCCACCGGGTCGCGTTGGGGGATTCCGTTGTCGGAAATCGAAAAGGGGGAGGACGATCTCGTCGTTCTCCCCCGGAACAGGAAATGGTGCCACGCATGCAGAGCCGACCCGACCCACTCGCCCATTCCGCGGTTGCGCACCCCCAGATCATCCTCGTTCGCACCGACCCCGACCCCCTGCCGCGATGCCCCGCGCCACCGCACCCACGTCCGGTCATCGACGAACCGACGGTTCCCGATTGGCTTCGCGACCATGTGGCGTGGGACGCCCTGGTGGCGTGCAGCGGCGCCTCAGTCTACCTCGTCGATGACACTTTCAATGTTGTATACGCCAACCCAACCGGCGCTTCCATCGTGGGCGCCAAGTCCCAGGAGATGGTCGGCACCCCGCTCGGACTCCGGTTCTCCGATGCCCTTGCCGGGGTGATGCGGTCGTTCATCACGAACGCACTTCTCTCCGGCCGCGTCCAGGTCGAGCCCCTGCTCTACCGAGGCGAGTTGCGGCGTTCCCACTTCGTGCCCGTCAATTCGGGTTCGGGACGATTCGATCATGTGCTCATCGTCTCCCACGGAGCCCCGGACCTCGAACACCCCATCGATAGCATCGACACCATCGCCCCGCTCCTGGGCTCGTCCGACACCCGGGCCGAGGCCCTCGGCCCGCTCGCGAAGCTGTCACGCCGCGAACTCGAGATCATCCGGCTCATCGGCGACGGCATGAAGACCGCCGTGATCGCTTCCACGCTGAATCTCAGCCCCCGGACGATCCACAACCACTGCGCTTCAATGTCCAAGAAAATGGGCGGATGCTCCAAGTCGGAAATGGCCAAGCGTGCGGTCCGGGCCGGCCTCTGCCGGCCACGAGCATTATCCGATCCCGTCGCCCTCGTCGAAACCTATCCCAGGCTCTTTAAGCCGCCGGGCCGCTGAACAACCCTACTCAACGATGCGTCGGAGGGTCGCGGCGTCAAGATTCCATTCACTGAACGTGCGGAAGCCCAGGGGCGTGGGCAAAGGGGCCCGGTGCCAAACCACGAGATTTTTGTCGACAATCAGCGTCCCGCCCACCAACAGCACCCCGTCGAACGTCGACGACTGTTTGAGTGTGAGATTCCCGCTGACGTATACCAGCCCGGATAAAACGGGCGCATATACATCATTCTTGTCGCTGTCGGTGACGCCGTCGTACGCCGCACCGGGCGGGTTCAAGTTACGGTTCTCCACGCTCTCGCTAAAATCCCCGGGCTTGAGATCCATGATCATCGACCCGCTGACGAGGAGTACCGGCGCGTCCGGGGAGTTGGGCTCCATAGTCACAAACCCGTTGAACTCGCTCGTTGGATCGGGGTTGATGAGGATGAGCGTCCCGCGCAGCCGCATGTCCGCAACATTGATCTCCTGGCCGCCGCAATCGATGACATAGATGCCCTGGGCGTTGCCGGCCCCGTAGGGGTTCAAGTTGGGCCCCAGAACCACGTTCTCTAACTTCTTACCGGAGAGGCTGCTGATACTGATTGCGGTGGCAACGCTTGTCCATCGCGAGAACACCGACGCGTCGACGGCGGGCAGCGCGGGTTGATTGTTCAGTGCCGCTGGCGTGTAGCCGCTGCCGGAGGCGGTGCCGACCGCCCGCAATTGGCCCACAATCGTGGACGAGTTCGTGGAGACGCCCCCGCCGGAAAACAAACCGGCACTACTGAAGACGGTCGCGCTGTTGAAGGTCATGCCCCCTTCCGCCACCACGCCGTAGGCCAATCGCGGATTCGCGACGAACTCGGGATCAAACGTCGCTCTGGTGCGGAACGTCAGGCCGCGATGCGCGGCGGTCGAATCAACCGACAGGGAGTCGGTCTCCGAGTCGGTCAGGTTGCCGTCGTCCGGGTCCGTGATGGTGACGGTAAGCGTGGTTCCACCAGGGCCGCCTCCGGAGTAGAACGGGCTGCCAACCGTCGCCCGCGAGGACGACGCCGCGCTGATGGTGTTGACCGCGAGTTCGAGCCCGCTCGCGGCGACCAGGCGGGCCTGCGGGCCCGACCCCGCGTCCTTGGCGACGTTCCGTTCGAGGCGTGCGATGATCATCGACGAGAGTCCCAGAACAGTCAGAAGGGTCGTGGCACCCAAGACAAGCATGTACGCCCCGCCCCGCCGCGGGTGGGCAAAGCCGGCTTGAAGTGTCATGGTGCCACCCCGTCATAGAGCCGCGTACGAACCGCACTGGCGCTGGCGACAACCTTGCCCGAGTGTCGCACGGTGACGGCGATCCGTTTCACGCCGGTATCGGTAATCGAACCCGTTCGCAGGTTCGCGGCGGTCACCCACACAACCTCGGTGGAGCGGACGAAGGCGGATGCCCCCGCCACCGGCGTGCCGTCGCGTTCCGCGGGCGGATTCTCGACCAGCAGCGCGTAGTCATCGACGTCGTCGAAGGTGACCCGCGAGCGCGTGCCGACCGCGGCTTCCAGGCCGAGGGTGGTACTTCCCCCCGCGTCGGCGTACGCCTGCGAAGTGATCTCGGCGAGCAGTTGCTCGGCCATCGCTTGCGCGGCCGCACCCCGGCGGAGAGTGGCACGGCTGGCGAGGCCGTCCGCAACGACCGTGAGCGACGCGGTCATCATCACTCCCACGATGACCGTCGAGATCGAGAGTTCGATAAGTGAAAACGCGTGTCGATCCCGCGACGTCGGAGTCCGCATCGGTCAACCCCCTCCTAGCAGCAAACCCAACAGACCGCGCAGGATGTTGCCCTCGGGCGGGTCGCCCGGGTCCGACTGGACAACCGAAATCGGGTGCCCGGTGAAGCGGGTTGATGTGCGGTAGATGTCGCCGCCCTCAACCCCCTGACACGCGATCGTGACGGCGTCGGCCCGGGTGGAGAGTTCCCAGACCGTCGCGGGCCGGCGAACATGGCCATAAACCTCGAACACAATGCTCCCCGACGAACTGTGCGACCACAAGAGCCCTAGATTCGTCGAAGTGGCCAACCTGCCGCGGCGTGAGGGGACATTGCTGGGCGCGCCCGAGACCGTACACGAAGTCCCTGAGACCTGCCCGATGACAAGCCACAACCCGTCGCCGGGGTCCACGCCGGTAACTCCGTTGAAAGTAACCTGATGCCAGTTGTCGGTGGCCGAGAGAGAACCCGAGGCGACGGAGCGGCTTTGGATCGCCAACGCGGCGGGGGTGCCCGCGTTGTCGTTGCGAATTCCCCAGGTTGATGTTCCGGAGTTCTTCCGTCGCGCATACGCCCGCACCCGCGTCACTGAGTAAGCGGTGGCGTCGGCGGGCAGAAGCGGCTGAAAATACTGGGCGACCCACAGCCCGATGCCGGTGTCATAGGTACTACCCGCGCTGCCGGCGTACGCGGCCAAAAGTTCTTCGGGCCCGTCTGCTGGAGCACCGGTCACGGGCTCAAAGGCGCTCTCAGTTGTCAGTGCAAACTGGTACCTCGCCAGAGGCGGTGAAACCGCCACCGGCGGTGCGGCGTTCAACTTTCGCGTGATCGGTGATCCGCTCCCGGACCACGCGTAGACGATGGTTTCGGGAATCGAATCGGCGTTGCGGTCGGCGGTGGTGAAGGTGATGGAGGTGGTCGTGGCCGCCGTGACCCGGGTGGCAAGCGACAGCTCGGCCAGCATCCGCTCGACCGGCCCGGCGAGTTCGGAGGCCGCGCCCGTGTTGGCGGACGGGAGGGACCGCGAAGCGAACACGAGCGTGCTGGCGATTGCCGCCAGAAGAATCGACATGACCCCCAGCGAAAGGCAGAGTTCAACGAGCGTAAATGCCGGGCGCCCGCTGTTCGCGGGGTGGCGGCAAGATGGTTGCGGCGGTGCGTGAGGCATCACTTACGGTCGGCGTTGTCGTCCGAGAACCCCAGCGCGATCTCCCCGGCATTGAACGCGGTCTCCTTCACGATCGACGCGGGTATCAGTTGGACGGGGCGGGTGAAGGTGGCGGCTCCGGCGGTGTCGATGGTGATAGTCGATGCGATCGACCCGTGCCGAACCACGATCGTTCCGCCGGAATCGGGCGCTCCGTATCCGTCGAAAACGATCGCGGTGTCGCCGCCCAGGTCAACAGAGTTGATCACCGCCCAGTACGGCTCGGCTTTGAGCCACACCAGCGACTCCCGCGCCGCGCCGACCGTGTAGGTGGTCAGGAACGCGTTCTTCCCGCCGCGGAACGAGATGGTCAGAGACCGGCCAGCACGGCCCGACTTGTCGCGCACGCGGTGCACCTCCGCCACCACCCGCGTCGCGGCGGCCTCGACCCGGTAGCGGGCGACCGCCGCGCCGTAGCGTGGGATTGCCATGGCCCCGACCGTTGCGATGATCGCGAGACATGCCACCACCTCGATAAGGCTGAAACCCGAACGCGCCGCCGCCCGGCGAATCGTGCGGTGACGTTTCGCCGGGCGATCGGTGTTCATCATGGTCATGGATACATCCCGGGTCATACCGCCGATGCGACGATGGGGGATCATCAGTAAGACGAGTAGGCCTTGCCGCGGGCGTCGGACTCGGTCGCGTTAGCGTTGATCGCGCCGGTCGCGACAACGTAAATCCATCCCACGCCCGCCCCGTCGGTCGCGGAAATCCCGGTTGAGCCTTTCTTCGCCCCCACCGGCAGCGGCGGGATCGAGCGGAGATAGGGGCCGAAGATGTGGGTGGCGTCTTTGGTGGCCTGGGCGGCGCCGGAGTCGTCGGTGTAGGTTGTCAACTGGGCCACGATTGTGGACACCGCCGGGTACGAACCCGGGTGCTCAGTCTCGTAGAGGTCGATCGCGTTGCGCAGAACGGCGAGGTTGCCCGACAGGGCCGAGTCGGATGCGCCGGTGGCGCCACGGCTCATTCGGGGGATGGCGATCGCGCCGATGATCCCGATGATCACCACGACAATAACAAGTTCAATGAGGCTGAAACCCCGACGAAGCGTTCCACTGGCGAGCATGTGACCTCCGGTTTGGTGTGACAAAGGGCGGGCGTTTTGTTCGTGAGCGGGCGACCCATCGCACGCCGCGTTCGATCAATCGACCGCGCTGGGAGTCAGGTTCAGTCAGAACCCACTCGCCGGGGTCCGGGATCAGCGCCGTGGGCCGCACAACCGGAACTCCCTGTACACCCCCGCATGCCTCCACCCGTTGCATCGGCGACGTCTACCACCTCGCCGTGCCCGGCCTCAACCCGTTCGTAGTCCCCCGCAGCGATGCGGTTCATTCACCGTTCTTTTCGGTTGCCCGGGTTCGACCCCGCGTTCTGCGATCCCGGAGCGAAGGGCACCTCCCAAACGCGGCCCGCCTCGTCGCGAACCCGTACAAGGAAGGTGTTGCGAGGCTTCGCGTGCCTGTCGTCGGAATCGGTTTCGACGGCTACGAGCGTGAAACCCTCCACCGCGTGACCCCCGATTCTGAGGGACGCCCCGTTCATGATGACCATCGGGTGTGCTCCGCCGATCACCGACGAGATGGCGAGATTCGGCGCCTTCTTGGGATCGCTCTCCGAGCCGACCGAGGCGGTGACTTCCACCGCTTCGGGCTCGCCCACCCAGCCCATTGACGCCGGCAGCAGGAACGCATCGGTCCGACCCGGAGTCGGAGCGCGCTCGCCAAAGTCGCGGAGCCGATCGGCGAGCCCGGGCTGATTCGTTGCTGCGACTGGAGCCCCGAGGTCCCCGGCAACGGAGGTCGCGGCGTCTTGTGTCAAGGCCGGCGTGGGATTCGTCGTCACCGCCGTGGCCGAGGGTGCGAGCATGAACCGATCGACCGCAAAGGCCGAAGCGGCCACGACGAGGGTGGCGATGGCGATCCGCTGGTGTTTGGTGAGTTCCACGCGCTAACTGAGCCATATGAACTCGGACAATGCAAACGGAAAATGGGCGATTCTACTTATCAGTGCCGCCGCCGCCGCTACGGGCGTCACGCCCCGCGCCGTCGGTCCGACTGGGCGACCCTTCCGGCAGGGTGAACCAAATGAGTTCGGTCGTGTAGGTAGACGGACTCCGCGTCTCCCCCGGCTGCCCGGCGAGTGAAAAGCCGGCAACGCGCACGTCCGGGAAGTCGCTCGCCAAGTGGACGAGAAACCGCGTGAATGCCTCATATCCCCCGGACCCCGTCATGCGGATGGGGACGGCGCCGAAGCGGCGATCCCACGACGCCCCGCCCGGCTGCATCTCCACGAGCAAAAGCCCGCTCGCTTCCGCGGTCCGGGTCAGTTGCGCGAGTCGCTCGTTCTGGCTTGACACCGCGTGAAGCGGGGCCGCCGCGGCGAGGGTGGCCCGGGCCGACACGATCGCCGCCTTGGCCGCCGCCACATCATCGATAATTCCGCTGAGTTCACGCTCGCGCTCCGACATCGCGCCTTTTGCCACGCCCGCCTGGGCCGCGTGCGCACGCCAGGGATGAATTCCCAATCCGTACATGCCCCCCGCGATCGCGAGCACGCACATGGTCCCGACGCAGTGGGTCGCGCGACGGTCAAGGTGGACGTTCATGTTCGCGACCTCCGCTTGCCGACCCGTTTGAAAGCGCACGTTCTCATCGCGCTTTCTCCCCCGCCACGTCGACCGGTGCCACAATCTCACAGGACAATCGGAACCCCATGAAGAGCCGGTCGGCCAACGGTCGCGAGCGCGTCTCGATCAGGGTGACCGAATCGAACAATCGCGCGGTCTGAAGGTCGGCGAGATACCGATGGACCGCCGCTTGGTTCGTCGCGAGCCCGGAGAGTTCGAGCGCGTAGACCAGTCGGGTGCGTGCCGCCGGCTTGAGCGCCTTGCGCGCCGGCAGGCCCGCCGGCCCGCCCGACGGCGCATCGCGGGGCCGATCAAGTACGCACGAATCCAGCACGACATCGTTCCCCAGCCGGTCCGCGATCAATCGGAGAGCCGGGGTCCAGTCGGGGTGGTTGGAGACGGCCGTGACCGACTCGAGTTCTTTGTTGAGCAGACCCACCGAGGCCCGCAACAACGCCAGTTCTCGCTTCCGCTCGTCGATCTTGCCTTCCAGGTCGGTCACCGCGGCCCACGCGGCGCGGGCCGGGTTGGCGTCCTTCCAGACATTCGCGACGATCAGCACGCCCGCCACGATCAGCACCGAAAGCAACCGACCCCACGCGCGGACTCTCCGCCGCTGGTCGCGGGCGGCCCTGTATGCGGGGGGGGTGAGATTCAGAGCAATCACGCGGCCTCCGCAGCGAAAAATGAACGCCCTGCCAGCGTCCCGGTCCATGAACACAGGCCTTGGGCGACCGCGAACGCGGCGTCGGGCACGGCCGCAACCGGCACCGAGCTCACCTTGGATTGCAGCCGGTCGGCGAGGCCGGGAAGAAGTGCCCCATCGCCGCAGAGGTTAACGGAGACGATGGGAGTGGTCGGGAAGCGATGCGAGGCGTAGGTGAGAGAGCGGTCCAGTTCCTTCGCCAACGGCTCGATGACGTTGGAGATCGAACCCCGCCACCGAGACAGAAGAGTCGCGCGCACGACATCTGCCTGGGCGTCGGCGTGCATGGCACCCGCCGGAAAGAGCACCGAATCCACCGCCGCGGGCGTCGCCGAATCGCGTGCGGCGATGTCGTTGTATGCCGCCGCGAGCCCGCCGTCGTCCAGCCGACGCTGATAGATCGGAAGCCCACCCAGGACAATGCAGAGGACCGTGTCGTCCCACCCGACGTCAACGAACGCGTGGGCGCTCTCCGGGCTGTGGCGCGGCAGCCGACCCAGCGCGGCGGGCGACGCGTCGATCGTGATCGGTGTCATTGATGAATGGTCGAATGCGGAGAGCAGGTGCGAAGCGCTCGCGTGGTCCATCCCCATCGCCAACAGGTTGGAGACTCCCGCCCGCCCACCCCCGGGCGTCTCCCACATCGCCGTTTCGAGCGTTCCTGGTTCCATCCGGCACGCCCGGGCCATTTCGGCGATCGCGAGGGCCTCGATGGGTGCGCCGGACGATTTTGGAGGCAGTTCGAGGCTCTGGGAGAGCAGGGCCGCCGAGGGTGCCGCCAAGATGAGCGTCTCGCCCTGGAAGCCTGCGGCCCGGAGCGCTCCATCCAGCCGCGCCACCGCATCGGGCTGGGGCAGCCACGAACGGGGGCCGGGCGGAACGACCCGCTCCACGCGGGCGAGGCGCCAGCGGGGACCGACCGCTTGGGCGGCCTTCATCCAGCGGCCCCGCAGTTCGAGCCCGATGGGGGAGAAGCTGGGGCCCGCGAGGGGCGTTTTTCTAGTCAGTTTCATGGTGCCCCGCCCCCGCCCGCGGCGGTCAGATCAAAGAGAGGAAGGAACATGCTGATAGCAACCGCCCCGACCAGAACGCCCAGGACCATCAGGATGAGCGGCTCGATGATGCTGGCCGCGCTCTTCACCAGGATTTCGTTGTCTTCATCGAGGTGGTCGGCCATGCTCAACAGCACCGGGCCGATCTGTCCCGAACGCTCGGCGCTGCGGAGAGCCTCGCAGACGGACGGGTGAATGAGCGCGGGATCGGCGAAGGCTGAACTGATGTTCTCGCCCCGCGTCACCGCCTGCTCGGCTCGGTCGAGCAGCGACTGATACAGAGTGTTGTTCGACGACAGCCGCGTGAGCCGGATGGAATCGAGCAACGGAACCTTGCCCGCGACCAGCACCCCCAGCACCCGCGCGATACGGGCCGTCGCGAACGAACGCGTGACCTTTCCGATCTGCGGGGCGCTGACGCTGAATCGGTGCAGCGTGCTCCGCCCGATCGCGGAGCCGACCCACGTCTTTACCCCGAAACCGGCCAACCCCAAGCCGCCGACCGCCAGGTACCAGCGTTCCCGCAGGAGGTGGCTCGCGGCCATCAAGACCTTCGTTGTGGGTGGCAGGGGGGTGTCAAGGGACTTGAAGAGACCCTCAAACCGCGGCAGCACGAACCCCAGCATCGCCGTCAAGACGAGGATCGCCACGAAGATGAGGAGACACGGGTAGACCATCGCCCCGGCGAGCGAGGCACGGACCTTCTGCTGCTGACGGGTGAGTTTGGCCAGGCGCTCCATCATGGCGTCGAGTTGGCCGCCCTGCTCGCCCGCCGAAACCAGACTGCGGGCGACGCCGTCGAACCACGTTGGGTGCTGGGCCATCGCCTCCGAGAGCTGGGCACCTTCCTCGAGTCGTTTCTGCACGTCTTCAACGGTGTCGCGCCATTCGCCCGGCGGTGTTTGACGGGCTAGCGAGGAGACAGCATCGACAAGCGGTGTTCCCGTTGAGATAAGGATCGACAGTTGACGCGAGAAGGCGGAGAGGTCCTTGAGTCTGCGCCCCGACGACGTGCGGCGCCAACCGCGCTTCCGGCCGGTCGCGGCGGTCGGGCGGGTGCCGACCGGCCCCTGCGCAGAGCCGTTGGCCGGTCCGATCTCAGCGACGAAGAGGCCACGGCGGCGGAGGATTTCGGTCGCCTCCTTGGCGTCGTCGGCCTCGACCACATCGCTGCTCGCCTTCCCGAGTTTGTCGTACGCGCGGTATCGAAACCTCATGCGGGCTCCTTACGGAGCGGCGCGGCGGTTGGCGCGGTGGCGGCCGGGGCGGGGGCCGCGCTGGCCGAGGGGCCGTGCGCGGCCGTGTCTTCGTCGTCGTTCTGCGTGACCCGCAATATCTCTTCGAGGCTGGTCTTCCCATCGAGGGCGAGGAGAACGCCCTCCTCGCGGAGCGACAAACCGCCGCCCTTTTTCATCTGCTCCCGCAGTTCGTGTGTGGGCCGCGCGTGGTGGACCATCCGCCGCAGTTCCGGCGTGATTTCGAGGACTTCGTAGACGCCCATGCGCCCGGCGAACCCGCTGTCGTGGCAGCGCTGGCAGCCCGAGCCCTTTCGGAACGAGCGACCGACTTGGTCGCTCAGGCCGGCGTCCCTCAGGACGTCTTCTGTAGGGTAATACTTCGTCGCGCACCCGGGGCAGATGGTCCGCGCCAGTCGCTGGGCCACCGCGCCGTTGAAAGCGCCCGAGAGCAGGTACGGCTCGATGGACATGTCCACCAGTCGGGCCACCGCGCCCGGCGCGTCGTTGGTGTGCAAGGTCGCGAGGACGAGGTGGCCGGTCAGCGCCGCCTGGACGGCCACGCGGGCGGTTTCCTGGTCGCGGATCTCGCCGACCATGATGATGTCCGGGTCCTGGCGAAGAACGCTCCGCAGCACCCGCGCAAACGAAAGCCCCACCGCCTCATTGACCTGTATCTGGTTGACGAGGTCGAGTTGATACTCGACGGGGTCTTCGACCGTGAGCACGTTGACCTCGGGCCCGCGGAGGAGTTCGAGGGCCGAGTAGAGAGTTGTGGTCTTGCCGCTGCCGGTCGGCCCCGTCACGAGGGCCATTCCGTGCGCGAGGTTGAGGAACCGCTTGAAAGCGTCCAGCGCCCCCACGCGGAAGCCCAGGTCTTCCATGCGCACCTTGAGGTTCGCCTTGTCCAGAATTCGGACCACCACCTTCTCGCCCAGCAGCGTGGGGATGCTGCTGACGCGGAGATCGATCTCCCGCCCCTCCGCCACGATGCGCACCCGGCCTTCCTGCGGGAGGCGCTTCTCGGCGATGTCCATCTTCCCGATCACCTTCACGCGGCTGATGATCGCGCCGTGCATCCCGGCCGGCGGCTTCATGAGATCGCGCAGCACCCCGTCGATGCGGTAGCGGATGCGGGTGCCGCGCTTGTCGGGCTCGATGTGGATATCGCTGGAACCGTCCTTGACCGCCGTGAGGAAGGCGATGTTGACCAGGTTAATGATGGGGCTGCCCGCCACCATGCGGTCGAGATCGGTTGAGGGACCTTCGTCGATGCTCTCGCGCTCGATGACCTCGACGTCGGACTCGGCCAACTTCGTGAGAAACTGGTCGACGTCCACGTCACCCGAGGAATACTTGCGGACGTACTCGAGGATGTTCGCCTCGATCGCGAGCACCGGCCGGATCTCACAGTCGGTCAGTTGCCGCAGGCGGTCTATCGTCGGAAGGCTCTGCGGCTCGGCCATGGCCACGGTCAATTGATTCCCGACCTTGAACATCGGGATGACTTTCAGGCGCTCGGCCTCATCGGCTCCGACCACTTTGATCAGGCCGGGATCGATCAGCCCGTGCCGGAGGACGACCCCTTTGACGCCCAGGCACCGGCCCAGCGCTCGCACCAACGCCGCGGGCGAAACCATCCCCTGCTCGACCAGGAGTTCGCCCAACATCCGCCCGCCGGCCTTCTGCTCAACGAGTGCCCGGTCGAGTTGTTCCTTGCTGACCAGCCCTTCCTCAACCAGCACGTCGCCCACGCGCGGTCGGCGGGATGTGCCGGCCGTCCCGGTTGAAGGGACGACCGCGACAACGGGCTCGGCCGCCGCGGGCGCGAGATCCGGGGGTTTCGTCGCGTCGCGGATCACAGGAAACTCCTCACCGCGGCGTTGACGTCTTCATAGAACTCGAACCGGTCGGCGAGGCCCGTCAGGTCCATCACCTCGCGGAGCGTCTCGTTTGCGCTGCACACCCGCAGGCTGCGTCCGCTCTCGCCCAGGTCGTTCGTGATGCGGAGCAAGGCGCCCAGCCCGCTCGAATCGACATACGGGATTCCCGATGCGTCCAAGACGAACCGTCCGAGGCTCCGCGCCATCACCTCGTCGATATGGCCCGAAAATTGCTCGGCCTCGGCGTGGCACAGAGGCCCGCCGGGCTTCACGATCGTCACGGCCCCCTGGCGTTGTTCGCTGATCTCCATGTACGGTGCGGTCCCTGTCAAGTGCGCCGCGCCGGGCGCTAGGCCGCCCTTCGCTGTTCGCCGGCCTTGCCGGTCCCGATTCCTCCGCCCGTCCCGATCGCCCCGGCCGCGACCGGGGCCGAGGGAAGGGTCAGCGTGAACGTGCTGCCTTTGTCGATCTCGGACCTCACGATGATGTCGCCGCCGTGGAGGCGTGCGATCTGTCGCGCGAGCGCCAGCCCCAGCCCCGAGCCGGTGATCGAGCCGATGCGTTTGTCCTTGGCCCGGTAGAAGCGTTCGAAGATGCGTTCGCACTCGTCGGGCCGGATGCCGATGCCGTTATCCACGACGTCAACGGAGATAAGGCTGCCTTCCTCCCGCACCACCACGCGGACCGCGCCCCCGGGCGGAGTGTACTTGACGGCGTTACCGACGACGTTGTGCAGAGAGAGCATGAGTTTGTCGCGATCTCCCCGGATGACGGGCAGTTTGGGCGGCAGGTCGAAGGTCAGGATCATCTCGCGGTCCTCGGTCTGGGCCCGGAAATCGGCGTCGAGATCGGCGAACAGCGCATCGAGCCGAACGTCGTCTTCGGCGAGCCGGAGCGAGCCGGCCTCGATCTCCGAGACGCTCAGCATGTCTCCCACGATTCGCTCCAGCCGGCGAGATTCCCCGCTGATCACGTTGAGGCACTTGGAACGAACGGCGGGGTCGCCCGCCTCCTCGACCAGAGTGTCGATATACAACCTCATATTGGTGAGGGGGGTTCGGAGTTCGTGGGTGGCTTGGGCGACGAACGCGTTCCGCGACTCATCCGCGACCCGTTGCTGCGTCACGTCCTCGATCATCACGAGGGCGGCCGCCGCATCTTCCTTGCGCAATCCCTTGACCGTGACCCGCAGCACGCTGCGTTCCGCGTCCGGCCCGGCCCCGCCGCGTTCCAGTTCGACGCTCGTGCGTTGGCGGCTCTGCCCCGACGAAACGTCCTTCACCGCGTTCAGCAGGGCCGCATCGGGCAGCAGGTCGGCGATAGTGGTTCCTGTGAGTTGATCGCGCCGCACGCCGAGCATCACCGCCGCAGCGCCGTTCGCGTAGCGGATTTTGCCGTCGGGTCCCAAGAGCAGCACCCCGATCCACAGCGCATCCACCGCCGAGTTTCCGCCGCCCTCGCCCCTACCCGAGGTGCCCAGGCCTTCGATTGTTTCACGCAGCACGGCCCGCTCACGGAGGGCGTCGCGGGCGGACATCAGATCGTTCCAGGCACGCCCGGTCGCCGCGTCACCCACGCCCAGCACCAAGGATTCGGCCCGGGCCGCGGGTTCGCTCGCTGCCCGTTCGATGAGCGCGCGGACGAACGAGAAGGAGCGGAACCGATGGTTGAGCATTCGCCACGCGGCGAGGAAACCGCAGGCCGCCACGCCCCCGATCAGGATCAGGCCTGTCTGGAGGTGATCGGTCTCAAAGAGCGAAGCCGAGACACCCCCTCCGATTTCCAGCAGCGCCTCGCCCCGGCCCGCGACGTGCAGCACGGTCGCGGATCGGAAAAAGCCGTATTCGGTGCGCTCACCGACGGCCCGCAGGGGCTCGGGGATCGGCGGCCACTCGTCGGGCAATTGGGCACCGCCGACCGCGTACACGCTGGCGTCTGCGATGCACTCACCCGCCCCGTTCACCACGCGGCAGATTGTCAGTTGATGGCGGAGGGCCGCTTCGCGAAGAGAGGCGTTCACGGTCCCCACTTCGCCCTCGCCCTGGGCCAGCACCGCTCCGATGTCGGACGCCAGCAATCTGGAGACCACTCGCAGACGGTCTTCGTTGAACCCGGTCACCACATCCTGATGCGTCGCGGAGGCCCACACCAAGCACACCGCGACCACCATCAGCAGCACCGCCGCGAACGTCGCGGCGGCACCGACGATCGGCCCGGGCTTGCGGAAAAACCGCTTGCGCGGGCCCCCCGTAGCGACCATCGGCGTGGGTGCGGTCGTTGCGGATGGGCTGGCGCTGTTCTGCATGTTCGTGCGTACCGCTTCCGTCCGCCGGCAATCCCCCAGACTGGGAGCGATGCGGCAGGATGACTCTCTGATATCGGTCGGGCGAGGAGTCCGCTTTGACTGGGTTGGAAGGAAGGCCGCCGGTTTGAAGGCCGGCCCGCCGGGGAGCCGCTGCCCGTTATGCCGCGAGACGGCGGGGCTCTGCCGAAGCGGCTGCCGCGCGGTCGTAATCGGCGAGATTGATGCGGAAGAACGCTTCCACCACCCGGGCGTCCAACTGCGTGCCGGTGCATTCCGCGATGATGCGGAGCACTTTTTCCCGCGGCATTCCGTCGCGGTAGGAGCGGCTGCTGCTCATTGCGTCGAATGTATCGGCCACTCCGATAATCCGAGCGATGAGCGGGATTTCGTCCCCGCGCTTGCCGTGTGGGTATCCCGCGCCGTCCCATCGCTCATGGTGGTGAAGGACGCCCGGGAGAACGTCCGCCAGTTGGACGATCCCCGAGAGGATGCCCCAGCCGATCTCGGGGTGCCGCTTGATCTCGGCGAATTCTTCTTCGGTGAGTCGGCCGGGCTTGCGGAGCACCAGCTCGGACACCCCGATTTTGCCGACGTCGTGGACCAGCCCCGACAGCCGGATGGTCTCGACTTCCTTAGCGGACATTCCCATGGCCTCGGCGATCTGCCCGGAGATGAGCGACACCCGCTCCGAATGGCCGAAGGTGTAACTGTCCTTGGCGTCGATCGCGGCGGCAAGGGCCCCGACGGTCCCGATGAACAGGGTGCGCTGCTCTTCGAAGAGCGCGACGTTGTCACAGAACGAATCCAGGTGCCCCGCCGCGGCCCGCACGAGTTGAATGTCGTAACTACTGATTGAAAGGTCCGCGCCGTGCTTTCCGCCTGCCAATAGGAGCCCGGACCGCCCGCCCCGGCACTTGAGAGTTTGGACCAGCACCTGCCCCTCCGCCAGACCCGTGTCGTTTCGGCCCTCGGGTGGCAGCAGGTCGGAAATGGTCGGGCAGACTGTCCAGCCTTGCGGCGACTCGGGGGGTAGAAAGTTTCGGACGGCTTCGACAAACTGGCCGCGTGGCAGGGGGAGGTCACCGTCCGTGGCGATAACGGATGAGAGCGGCGGCGGGGCAGTCCCCCCGGAGTCAAATACCGCGGCGAAGTAGGCGAAATTGAGGGTTTTAAAGAGCCGGCTCAGCACGAGGTCGATGAACCGGGCGGGTTGGGTGAGATCGCGCGGAGCGGCACCGATCGTATAAAGAAGATCGATCGTGTCGTAGGCTTCGGTGAGGTAGACGGTGAAGCCTTCGATGGTGGCGGCCTGCTCGGCGGCCGCGGTGATCGTCTCGCGAAATCGCTCGCCGCCGGTGTCGGCGGGACCGCTGTCGACCACGATCGCCAACGAGCCCTGCGGGGACGAAATCCGGAGAGCGGCGGGATCGATCGTCTCGGCGCGTTCCGCTTCGCGGGCCGGGAGGCCGAGTTGCCCCAAGGCGGTCACGAGGCCGCAGCACCATCCATCTTGAGAATTGGACGAAGGGGTCGGCATGGCGGATCATGCGGCGTTGCGGATTGGCTGGGCTAGATTGGTGTCGGGAAGGGCGGGGAGGGCGTTCGCGGAAACCAGGCTCGCGACGCGCTCCATAAGTTGTTTCACGCCGAAGGGCTTGGCGACGACTTCGCGGATGTTGGTCAAGGCGAGTTCGCCGGGCGTCAGTGTGTAGCCACGGGCGGTGAGCATCAGGACCGGGACGTGGGCGGTGATGGGATTGGCTTTCAGCCGCTGGGCCATCTCGAGGCCGCTCATCAGAGGCATCTGGAGATCGGTAATGATCAACGTGGGAGGCCGCTCCAGAGCCAGCGCGAGACCCTCGGCACCGGTGCGGCCCTGCTTGACGCTCAGCCCATTCCCCGTAAGTTTCGCCGCAATCACGGCCCGGATGTGGGCCTCGTCATCGCACACGAGAATGTACGACGCCGACGAGTCCGGCGGTGCGGTTAACTCTGGACGGGAGACGACGGGAGGATTCACGGTGCTTTCATCGAATGGGGGTCGCCGCGGCTTCACCTTTGTTGGACTGAATTCGGTCGGGGCGGGCGGGGGGTTCGTAGGATGCCGACGGATCTGCGTTTTTGGTTACGCCGCGTGGGAAACTTCACGGAGTTTGTTAGGATTGACTCAACACTCGGCAACGTCGCTCGCCAGTACGAAGGAGTCGTCTAGAGGACGGTCCGGACCGATCGCCCGCGAAGGTTGGCCGGTGGTCGCGTTGTTTGTGCTCATTTCGGCGATTGTCGTAGCGGCGGCGTGGAGATTTCTGCCGATGGCGGCGGCGGTGGCTGTTTCGGTCGTCTTCGGATTGCTCTGCGCGTGGTGCTTGTGGTTCTTTCGCGATCCGGTGCGGCCCGTCCCTTCAGGCGCGGACGTGGTGGTGAGCCCCGCCGATGGAAGGGTGGTCGCGGTTGATTCAACACCCCCCCCGTCGGAGGCGCGTGCGGCCTCGGAGAGCGCGGGCCTCAGTACTCCGGACTCTCGCTGGGTGCGGATCAGCGTGTTTATGAATGTGTTCGATGTGCACGTAAATCGAGCCCCCGTCGCGGGGGTGGTGACCGCCGCCGTGCGTAAAAACGGCACCTTTGTGAACGCATCTCTTGCCAAGGCCAGCGAAGCCAACGAACGGGTTTCCCTCGTGCAACGGATGTCGTCGGGCAAGGCCGCCATCAGCGTGCAGATCGCCGGGCTGATTGCGAGGCGCATCATCTGCCGCGTGCAGGCCGGGGCGGACCTCGCGAAAGGCGAACGGTTTGGGATGATCCGTTTCGGCTCGCGCGTGGACGTGTTCCTTCCGGAAGGCTCGTCGTCGGCGGTCAAGCCCGGCGACCGCTGTGTGGCGGGGCAGACCGTCTTGGCGACATTGGCGGCTGACACCAAGGTACACTGAGCCATGCCTTTTCTTTCCCCCAGATATCGGCAGCGTGAGATCCCGCTACGGGCGGTGGTTCCGAACTTCATCACCACGATGGCCTTGTGCGCTGGGCTTGCGTCTCTGCATTTTTCGATGATCTACCGGCCGGGTCTGGCGACGAACCATCTCAATTTGGCCATGGGCGCGGTGCTGGTCTCGGCGATTCTTGATGTCTTGGACGGTCGTGCCGCGCGGATGTTGCGGGTTTCGAGCCGCTTCGGCGCGGTTCTGGATTCGCTCTCGGATTTTCTGGCGTTCGGCGTTGCGCCCGTGGTGATCCTGCACCGCGGAGCGTTCGTCAAGGAAGATTTTCTTGGGTTGGCGGCCATGACCGTTTACGCGACCTGCGCCGCCCTGCGGCTGGCGCGATTTACCTCCGCCGCCAACGCCCCCAAGGCGGTCGACAAGTTGGCCGAAAAGCCCACCGCGTTCTTCCAGGGCATGCCCTCCCCTGCGGCGGCGGGTGTCGTCCTGATCCCGCCGCTATTGGAGGCGTCGCCGACGGTCGGTCAGTACGTCGACTTCCCGGCGTGGTACATCGTGATTCACACCTTTGTCACGGGGTTGCTGATGATCAGCACCATCCCGATGTTCTCGATCAAGAAGATCCGCATCAGCCCGAAGTTGATCGCCCCGGGCCTCGTGCTGGTGGGTTTGCTGGTGGTGTCGATGATCCGGGATTGGTGGCTGACGGTCGCGGGGCTGTGTGTGGTGTACCTGCTGCTGATCCCGGTGAGCGTTTTCAACAAGCGGCGGGCGGCAACAAAGGTGGAGACCGCAGCGGCGGAAGAGCCCGCCCTCCATTCGCGCCTCGACTAGCTCGTTCACACAACGGCCGACCACCCCCTTTGAGAGCGCCCCGCCTGATCCCCATCATCGCCGGACCCACCGCGGGAGGGAAGTCCGCGCTCGCGCTCGAACTCGCGATGCGGCTGCGCGAATCCGGGGTGGCGGCGGAACTGATCTCGGCCGATGCGTACCAGGTGTATCGGGGCCTCGACATCGGGACGGCCAAACCGTCGCTCGCCGAGCGGATGGGCGTGGCGCACCACCTTGTCGATGTCGCCGCTCCGCGCGAGCGGTTCACGGTCTCCGATTGGCTGCGGGCGACGGAGGTGGCGATCGCCGACGTCCAATCTCGCGACGGCGTGCCCATCGTCGTCGGCGGGACGCACCTCTATCTTAAGAATCTTCTCGACGGCATGTTCGAGGGACCGGGCGCGGACGACGCCCTAAGAACCCGGTTGGCCGGGATGGAAACGGCTGAACTGCGGGCAGAACTGGGACGGATTGACCCCGCCGCGGCGGACCGTATCCACGCGAACGATACCCGCCGGACGATCCGCGCCATCGAGGTCTTTCGGCTGACGGGCATTCCGATCTCCGCGCACCAGCGGCAGTGGACCAGCGGCGCCGGAGCCGTTGGCAGCCGGTTCACGCTGATCACGCTCGCGTGGAGGCCCGAGGCGCTCAACCCGCGTATCAACGCGCGGGTGAAGACGATGATGGAGCGGGGCTTGCTGGAAGAGACGCGGGCCCTGGCGGTCGCGGGTGCCTTCGAGGGACCGCACAACCAAGCCAAGGAAGCGCTTGGCTACAAGCAGCTCCTCTCACACTTGGCGGGCCGAGACAAGCTCGACGATGCCATCGAACGCATCAAGATCGAGACCCGTCAATTCGCGAAGAGCCAGCGCACCTGGCTCCGGCGACTGCGGACGCATTCGGGAACGATCGTGATCGATGCGGACGCGATCATCGAGAATGCCCGCGCGGAGTGGGTCGCGGAACGCTGGTAGAGGCCCGCAGCGAAGACCGGCTGCGTGCAGGATGCGCCCATCGATGAGCGTTTCCGAGGCCTTCGCTTCACGCCCCATAAGTTCAGGACCCTCATGGTTTAAGTAGCATCGGCGGTGGGGTTATCCGTTCGCCCGGAGATTGTCTTATGTTTTCTCGCTTCAAGGGAACTTCCCTCCTTCTCGGGCTCTGGGCGGCCGTGTGCGGCAGCTGCTCGCGCCCGAGCGATACCGATAGCGTTGTGATCGCCAAGAGCGCCAACGATGCCCGCTTCGGCGAAACTGAGTCCAGGAAGAAAGCAGCGCATTTCCTCGTTGAAATGGCCGACGCGCGAATGATGGACGGCTTTGAAGGCCAAGTGGCCGTCGATAGGGGCGTCAGCCCGGATGTCAAGGCGTACGGGGCTCGGATGATCACCGAGCAGGCCGAACTTCATAAGGAAATCAAGCAAGTCGCGATGGCGATGGGCGTTCAATTGCCCGGCACCATCAGCGATGCGAAGGCCGATGGGCTCAAGGACCTCAGGGAACAGTCCGGCGACGACGCCGACAAGAAGTTCATCAGCATGATCACGATCGACCACAAGCGCGACGTGAAGGAATTCAAAAAAGCGATGGAGTTGAATGAGCCGCTTGTGCGTGACTTCGCCGCGCGGCGGTTACCCACCATCGAGCAGCATCTCGCCGCCATCGAAGCCATTCACGACGCCCGCAAGTAAAGCGCCCTCTACGCCCGATGTCGGGCCAATTGCCGGGCCATACTCCGCGGTAGACGCATCGCCGCCAAAATGGAACTTCCCACCCCACTGCCGCTGGCGCGATTGTGGCGTGGCGGTCAACGTCGCAGCACAGACAGTGTCCGCGGCGGCCCCAGCCTGGCCCAGCCCTGCCTGAACCCCGCGATGCGAAGTCTTCGCACAACCGTTGCGCAATCTGAACATGACTCGCGCACAGGGCCGGTACGCTGATGGGTCCGGTGTTCCGACCCGGTGTCGGCACGCCGAGAGTTTAGAGGAGAATGTCATTATGTTTGTCAGCCGCCCGTGCGCGACCGCGCGTCCCTTTGCCACCGGTCTTCTGACCGCCGCCGCCATCGCCCTCACCGCAGGCACCGCTCTGGCCTCGCTGCCGCAGGGGGTCGCCGCCGGCGATACCACCGCGACCTCGAGCGTCCTCTGGGCCGCCACCGACACCATCGGCAACGTGCAGTTCGAGTATTCGACGGACCCCGCCTTCGGCGTCATCGAAGGCTCCGCGACCGTCTCGGTCACGGACATTCTCCAGCCCGCGAAGGCGGCCATCACGACGCTCAACCCCGGCACGCAGTACTTCTACCGCGCCACCGATTCAACGGGCGCAACCACCGGCGGGCGCTTCCGCACCTCGGCCGCCGCGGGCGTCCAATCTGGCTTCCGCTTCGGAGTTTCGGGCGACTGGAGGGGCGAGCTCGCCCCCTACCCGGCCGTCCGCAACGCCGTCGGGCGCGACCTTGACCTGTGGGTCGCGCTGGGCGACACCATCTATGCCGACTATCCCTCGCCCGGTCTCCCCCAGCCTCAGGCTGTTACGCTCGAAGATTACCGCCGCAAGCACGCCGAGGTCTATAGCACCCGCTTGGGCCTCAACACCCTCGGCGACCTCCGCGCCTCCACCTCCACGCTCGCCAACATCGACGATCACGAGGTCATCAACGACTTCGCCGGGGGCGCGCCCGTCGCCTCCGACCCGCGCTTCACTGGCCAGTCCGGCAACCTTATCAACGAGACCCCGCAGTACAACAACGGCATCCAGGCCTTCAACGAGTACAACCCCGTCAACGTCGAGCGGTACTCCAACACCGGAGCCGACCCGCGCATGGACGACAAAGTGAAGATCTACCGCGAGCGCTCCTTCGGCTCGGACGCCGCCGTCTTCTCCCTCGACGCCCGCTCCTTCCGCGACACCGAGCTCCCCGCCGCCAACTTGCTCGACCCCGCCTCGATCGGGCAGTTCCTCGTCAACTCATTCGACCCCTCTCGCACCATGCTCGGCCAGCGCCAACTCGCGGACGTCAAGGCGGGCCTGCTCGACGCCCAGAACGATGGCCAGACTTGGAAGTTTGTCATGGTCCCCGAGCCTATCCAGAACCTCGGGGTCCTGGGCGCCTCCGATCGCTTCGAGGGCTACGCCGCGGAACGCAGCGACCTCCTCCGCTTCATCGATCAGAACAACATCGAGAACGTCGTCTTCGTCGCTGCGGACATCCACGGCACGCTCGTCAACAACCTGACGTACCAGGACTTCCCCGGAGGCGCGCAACGCCCCACCGGCGCCTTCGAGATCACAACCGGCTCCGTCGCCTTCGACGCCCCGTTCGGCCCCACCGTCGCCCAGATCGCCTTCGGCCTCGGCATCCCGGGAGCGCTCAACCCCGCGATCTACAACTCGCTCTCCCTCCCTTTGCGGGAGGTCTACATCGAGGGCCTTGTCAACGCCCAGCTCGACCTCCTGGACTACGACCGCCTCGGCCTGCAGGGCTCCGACATCAACGCCACGCTCCTTCAGGGCGGGTACGTGGCCACCAACACCTTCGGCTGGACGGAGTTCAACATCGACCCCCTCACCCAGCTCCTCCTCGTCACCACCTACGGCATTCTTCCTTACACCGAGGCCGAACTGCTCGCTGACCCGGACAGCATCTTGGCTCGGCAGCCCTTTGTCGTCAGCCAGTTCGAGGTTGTGCCGATTCCGTCCCCGGCCGTGCTCTCGGTCTTTGTTGGCACTCTGGCTTTCGCGGGCCGCCGCCGCCGGGCCTGAACTTTGGGCCCAAATGTTGGACCTTGATCGACGGGGCAACCTGACCCCGACGCCGTAAACCCAGTTCACCCCCGACGCCCCGCGCTCGCCGCGGGGCGTTTTCTTTGCTATATAAACCGCGCGGGTTCCACCCCGTATCGGACCGCTCGTCCCCACCCGCTCGCGTTTTCGTTTGACCCCCCCCGCCCCACGTTCTACACTCTCTTCCCTGTCGACGCCGGGTGGGCGCGGCGGGTCTGTCTAGCCCCAGCGATTCCTCGCCGACGTCGGAAGGCTTCCCTCTCACGACGTCTGTCGGTGTCGGTGTCGGGAATTGGTGTCGAGTCTCTGGGGTTTCGACAGGTTCTACCGCCCGAAAAACCGTTTCGCAACGTTTCGCCACCGTAGCTCAGTGGTAGAGCACTCCCTTGGTAAGGGAGAGGTCAAGGGTTCAAGTCCCTTTGGTGGCTTTCGGAGTCGGTTGTAATGCGGGCCGCAACGCCCGCTCCGGCTGGGTACACCCCTCCAAGGGCGCACCCACCCGGCTCGGCCATCAATCGGCCGCGGCAACCAAGGGCTTCTCGGCGGCTTTGGCAACCGTCGATCGTTGGACGTCGTCATTTTCTCGAAAGTGACTGGTCTGGTGGAGGCGCTTGGGAGCCCCGCCCCAGCCCTTGGCGCAGGGTGTCCCGGTTTGAAAGTCTGGAGTTTTCAGCATGGCTAAGGGACAATTCGTTCGAAACAAGCCGCACGTCAACGTCGGCACGATCGGTCACATCGATCACGGCAAATCCACGCTCACCGCGGCTCTCTCGGCCCGCTCGGCCGTCAAGAACGGCCAGATTCCGAAGACCTACGCCGAAATCACCAAGGGCGGCACCGTCCGCGACGCCAACAAGACCGTGACGATCGCGTCCTCGCACACCGAGTACGAAACCGCGAACCGCCATTACGCCCACGTCGATTGCCCGGGCCACGCCGACTTCGTCAAGAACATGATCACCGGCGCCGCCCAGATGGACGGCGCGATCCTGGTCGTTTCCGCGGCCGACGGCCCCATGCCCCAGACCCGCGAGCACGTTCTGCTCGCGCGTCAGGTCGGTGTGCCCCACATCGTCGTCTTCCTGAACAAGGTCGATCTCGTTGACGATCCGGAACTTCTCGACCTCGTGGAACTCGAAGTCCGCGAACTCCTCAAGAAGTACAACTTCCCCGGCGACGACACCCCCGTGATCCGCGGCCAGTCCAAACTCGCCCTGGAGAATCCCAAGGACGACAAGGCCTGCAAGCCCATCGATGACCTCTTTGACGCCATCGACAAGTACATCCCCGAACCCACCCGCGAGACCGACAAGCCCTTCCTCCTCAGCGTGGAAGACGTCTTCTCGATCAAGGGCCGCGGCACCGTCGCCACCGGCCGTATCGAGCGCGGCACGATGAAGGTCGGCGACCCCGCCGAGATCGTCGGCCTGAAGGACAGCAAGACGACCACCATCACGGGCGTCGAAATGTTCCAGAAGACCCTCGACAGCGGCACCGCCGGCGACAACGTCGGCGTCCTTCTCCGCGGCGTCGAAAAGAACGACATCGAGCGCGGCCAGGTCGTTTGCAAGCCCGGCAGCATCAAGCCCCACACCAAGTTCAAGTGTCAGGTGTACGTGCTGACCAAGGAAGAGGGCGGCCGTCACACGCCGTTCTTCAGCAACTACCGCCCCCAGTTCTACTTCCGCACTACCGACGTCACGGGCGGCGTCAAACTCTTGGGCGGGGCCGAGATGTGCATGCCGGGCGACAACGTTGAGATGGAAGTCGATCTCATGGAGAAGCCGGTCGCGATGGAAAAGGGCCTGCGCTTCGCCGTCCGCGAGGGCGGCCGGACCATCGGCTCGGGCGCTGTGACCGAGATCATCGCCTGATGATGGTGGGACCGGGGCCCCTGACCGGTTCGTTGAGGCCGGCACGCGGCGTTCGTTCATGCCGCGATGCCTAAAATAAGTTTCTTCTGCCGTCCGAGCCACCGGCTCGGACGGCGGCTTCCAGGGGTAAAGATGGCTTTCCCCTGCACGTCGGTTTTTCGTCCTTTTCGCACCCTCGGGAGAGTCCTTGGGATCGTGGCAAGAACGGCATCATGCCAAGGAGAGCCTTGGTCGAAAGGTTTGGAGTCATGGCAAAGAAAAAATCCAACGCCCGTGAGTTCGTATGGCTCCAGTGCAGCGAAACCGGCGATCTCAACTACCGAACCAGTGTGAACACCAAGGGCGGCCTTCCGGAAGGCCTCAAGGAAGGCATGGAGAAGTATTCGCCTCGGCTTCGCAAGCACACGCTGCACAAGATCAAGAGGAAGTAAGGGCGATCGGCATTGGGGATTGGGCGTCGGGCACCGGGGAAATCCGATTCCCTCGCGAAACGGTGCAAAGCCCCTCGCCGCCGCCTTGACACTGATGCCCAGTGCCTAATGCCCTTTCTCGCCTTACGCCGGTAGCTCAACTGGTAGAGCAGCGGATTCCAAATCCGCAGGTTGCGGGTTCAAGTCCCTCCCGGCGTGTTTATGGAAGCAGTCAGCGCATCATCAAGCCTCGCCAAGCGCGGCGATGGATCGGGTCCGAATCCTTCCGGTTCGCCTTTAGGCCCGAGGGCGGTCGCGACGGCCGAGCACAGCGGAGTCGGGCTCTATAAGTACGGGCAGGGGTACTGGGTCCGGACGCTGACGGCCATCGCCGCTGGCATTTTGGTGCTTGTGACCTCTTTGTGGGCTTGGAACTCCCTGAGCGCGATCCGTCTTCCGGTTCGGGACTGGCGGTTGAGCACCACCAATGCCACCGGGTCGCCCGCGGTCGGCCAGCCGGTCACGCTGCTCAAAGCCGACGTACAGCCTCCGCTCAATCTCGGCACCGCCAGCGTCAAGTTGATCGAAGGCTCGGCGATCACGGTGGGCGATGTCGTGATCACGGCCCCGGATTCAGCGACCGGGGCGTACACCCCCGCCAGCGCCACCCAGATTCAGTCCTCCGACGGCGCGTTCTCCGCGCTCGTGGGCCAACGCTCGGGCATCGAGATTTTCGACAAGGTCTACCTCCAGATGGCCGTTGCCATGCTCATCCTGCTCGCGGGCTGCATGGCCATCTATGGGCTGGTCGGCAAGAAGCACTCCAGCGTTGATTTTCTGGTCGCGACCGACGGCGAGATGAAGAAGGTCAACTGGTCGACGCGCAAGGTCGTTCTCGACTCCACCTATGTGGTCATCGTCGCGACGTTTCTCATCGCCTCGATCCTCTACGTCTTTGACTTTCTTCTCTCCCGCTTCTTTATCTGGATCAAGGTTCTGGAGGGGTGAAGCGGGAGCGGGTCGGCTAAGCGCGGGGCGGGCGTGGGGGGCAGTGGTTCAGAGACTTTTTTTCGCCGGGGTCAACACCCGGTTTCTTTCTTCGTTCCGGCCGATCGTTCCAATGACGGGTAAGAGGTGACCAATGGCAGAATCCAAGACTCTCGACGGACGCCCGAACGAAAAGGTTGACCTCCTCCGGGCCGACGAACCGCTCAAGCAGGGAACCATGAACTGGTTCGTGCTGCGGGTCGCCAGCAACAAGGAACGCTCGGTCCGCGAGACGCTGCTCCGCAAGGTGCAGATCGAGGCGATGATCCACCTCGTCGGCCGCATTCTGGTGCCGACCGAGAAAACCAAGACCGTCAAGGGCGGCAAGCAGAAGATCAGCGAAACGATGCTCTACCCGGGGTACGTCTTCGTCGAGATGCAACTCGAGCCCGACGGACGCATCCCCCAGGACGTCTTCTTCCTCATCAAGGAGACGACCGGCGTCGGCGACTTCGTGGGCACCGCGGGCCGCCCCACGGCCATGAAGGACCACGAGATCGAGAAGATGCTCAAGGACAGCCGCAAGCCCGAAGACGAGCCGATGGTGAAACTCGTCTACAGCAAGGGCGAGCACGTCGTCATCAAGGAAGGCCCCTTCCAGAGTTACGAGGGCACCGTCGACGAAGTCCTGCCAGAGAAGGGCCTCGTCCGCGTCCTCGTCACCATCTTCGGACGCCAAGCCCCGATCGAACTCGAAGAGTGGCAGATCGGCAAAGCCGAGAACACGTGAAAGAAGTCGGGCGATTCAGGGGAGGTCAACATGCCGCAACGGCATGCATGGTCTTCAACGGCTGCGTTTGACTTGATGACTGCCGTTCCGAGTGGGCATCGCTTCGCCGTTCCGTGTGGCCGATTCTGCTACAGAAAGCCTTGAAAGCCCGACGATTTCGTCGGGGCGCTTCTGGAGCATCAATTATGTACATCTATCGCATGATTGGGCCTCTCGTGACCGTCGCGCCGGCATCTTCCGCGCTCGCGCAGCCCGAGCAGTCCGGTTCGCTCCTCTACTCCACCAGCGCCGCGAGCAGCCGCACGCCCCACCCCGTCGGCCCTTCGATAAACATCCCCGCGTTCTTTTCCGCCACGTGCACGCCCGCGATGTCGAGGTGGCACCAGGGCACGCCCTCCGTCACGAAGTACGACAGGAACGCCGCCCCTTGGATCGGCGCGGCCTTGCGGTTCGGGTTGCTGTTGATGATGTCCGCCACCGGGCTTTTCATCATGTCCCGGTATTCCTGGTGCATGGGCAGCCGCCACACGCGCTCGCCGCTGGCGTTTGAGGCGTCCTCCACTTGCTTCCGCAGCGCGTCGTTCTCACAGAACATCCCCGCGAACGTCCCCCCCAGCGCCACGACCACGCCGCCCGTGAGCGTCGCCAAGTCGATGATCGCCGCGGGGTTCTCCTTTTCACACGCCCAGCAGAGCGCATCGGCGAGGACCAGCCGTCCCTCCGCATCCGTGTTGGTGATCTCCACGGTCACGCCGTTGCGGTACGTCAAAATATCGTCGGGGCGGTAGGCCTCGTCCGAGATCGAGTTTTCGGCGCACGCCAGGAACGCCACGACCCGCCGGCGCGGCTTCACGATCGTCGCGATCGCGTGCATCGCTCCGAGCACAGCGCAGCCGCCGTCCTTGTCGCGCTTCATGCCCACCATGCCGTTGTTGATCTTGAGGGAGAGCCCGCCGGTGTCGTAGCACACCGTCTTGCCAATGAGGACCAGCGGCTTGGCGCTCCGTGCGACGCCCTTGGGCGCATACTCCAGCCGCACCATGCACGGCCCGTTCTCGCTCGCTTTGCCGACGTTGATCAGCCCCTCAAGCCTCTCTCGCTCCAGCGCATCACCCTCAAAGACCTTGCACGTCATCCCATACTTTCGCGCGAGCGTCAGGGCCGCCTTGGCCATGAACGAGGGCGTCGCGATGTTCGGCGGCGTCTGGCTGAGCGTGCGCGCGAAGTTCACGGACTCCGCGAGTGCAAGGCCCTGATCCATGCCGGCGGTAAAGTCGGCGTCCGAACTCCGCACCTCGAGCTTCACCCGCTTCGGCGGCGTCGAACCTTTGCCCTTAAAGTCGTCGCACACCCACCCCAGCAACCCCAGCGACTCGCCCATCATACGTCCGGCGCCGTGCATATCCCCCTTCACCGATGCCACCGGCCCCTCGAACTCGAACGCCGCGGAGGTTGCCTTGGCCCCCGCCAACCGCCGGCCCGCGGCGGCCGCGGCCGCCCGCAACCCGCCGAGTTCGAACCCGTCCGCCTTTCCTAACCCCACGACGATGACGCGCTCGATGCCGGAGGTTGCGCCCTTGCCTTTGGTGGAGCCGGGCGACGGAAACGCCTCGGCGATCGACCCGGCATCCCCGGTCGCCTCGGGGCGTGAAAGCGCTGCGGCCACGGCGTCGGCGACGCCCAGCCCCGCGGCGAACGCCTTCGACCGCCCATCAAGCCCCTGCCCCGAGAAATGACCGAGAACGAGCGTTTTGGAAGAGCCCTTGGGCTTCACGATGATGGAGTCGAACATGGGAAGGGAGTGTAACCATCCTCGCGTCAGGCCGTGCCGCGGCAGCCGTTCCCGAAAGCCGGAATGAGCAGCATCGCGCTTTGAAACGCCGAAAGGCCCGTGACGTACACTGCTTCGATGTCGGACGCTATCCCCGTGTCTCTTGCCATCGCCGCGTGCGCGCTCCTGGCACTTCTGGCGGTCACCCTGAGAATGCGTCGCGGGGTCCGAACCGCCAGCGGCACTATTCATTGCCGCGCCTGCGAATATGAACTTCCCCCGCAGAAGGTCGCCGCGTTGCCGGGCGACGGAGAGGGCCTTCTTCCGTCCCCGTCCGCCGAACCTTTCCGCTGCCCCGAATGCGGGGCCCGCATCGGCGCCCGGCGTGACGTCCGGACCGGCGCCCGCCGTCCCAGCAGCCGATGGATGTGGGTCGCCGCGGCGATTCTCATCATCATTTCGGCTCAATCCATCTTCGTCGCCGGCCGATCGATTCGCCAGTTGATGGCGCGCCCGAACACCCCCGCGTGGGTGCTCTCTCGAAAACTCGCCGGCGCCGACCTGACCACGAAGACCGCGATCATCGGCACGCTGGCGGAGCGGTTCAGAAACGGTCGCGCGGGACGCCCGGGCAGAGCAACAACTGTCCGCATCGTCAAAGACATCCTCGCCGAGCAGATCGCCCCGGGCCGTCCGTGGCCGTTTGAGTATGGCCGGTTCGTAGGTGAAGCCCGCCGCGCCGGCCTTGTGCCCGACGACCTCTGGGAGCAGTTCCTCGCCAACAGCATACGCGTGACCGTCAACCTCCCGGCCACGGCCCACCTGAACTCCCTGCCGATCAAAGACGGGCCCGAGTTCAGGGGTGAGCGAAGCGCCATTCACCTCCATGTCGCCGCCGAGTTCACGATGTCGGAATTCTACCTGAACGGCGGTTCGATGCCGCTGCCCACGACATTCAATACCGGCGGCGATGCGATCATCGGCGGCGGCCAGCGAGAATACAGAGTTCCTCTCAGCGTTCCGGCGGGAACCTATGACGCGGTGTTGGTCCACAAGCTCACTCTTCGCGCCATTGAGCCGGGGGACCCCACACCGCCGCAGATCGGCGTCGGCCGCCTCGTCAGCGAGACCTCCCACCGGCACCGCTGGACGCTGACGATCCCCGGCCAGGGCGGATCGGTCGCCACGGCCCTCCACGGCACCGATCTCGGCGCCTCGATGAAGCGTGCCATATCAATCCCGCTCTTTCTGATGTGGAGACCGCCAAACCCCGCGGACGGAGGAGGGCGCGTGACAGCCGGCTCGTATGTCGCCTTCAACAACCTTCCGGCACCAATCTGCGCGACTGTTGTGCTGCGCGAGCACGCGCAAGGTGAAACGCCCCTTCCGAGCCGAGAGTGGCGCACCAATGAAAGCGTGATCTTTAATAAAGGCATCTCGGGAAGCGTTGACCTCCGTATCAGAGACGCGCTCGTGGGCTTCGATGCGACCCACGTCGATATCATGCTCGTGCCCACGCCCCACTTGCTCAACGGCAACGCGAACATCACCGAGTTCTGTGGGGAGACCATCATCATCGAGAACGTCCCAGTCGAACGCTCGGAATGAGCGGGACCCCTCGTGAAGGGCTCTTCCGCCGCTTAATGCAGGTCTTTCCCCCGCGCCCCCGTGGCCCGAACGACGCGGCGCGACCGCCTTCCCGCCAACGCCTCCGCGCCCCCCGCGTGAATGGCCCGGGCGATACCCTTTCATCCATGATCCGAGTCGCTGCCGCCGTCGCGTTTGCCTCCCTCTTCCTGGCGCCCGTCCCGCGGGCTTTGGCCCAAGCCACCACCAATCCCGCCGCGACGCCGCCCCCGCCCGCGCCGTCTACCGCCGCGGATGCGCCCCCGCGTGACAACACCCAACGCTGGTGGAACGACCGTGTCTTCTATGAGATCTTTGTCCGCTCCTTCGCGGACTCCGCCGCGGGGCCGCTGGCGGGCGACGGCGTCGGCGATCTCCGCGGCATCATCGAACGGCTCGACTACCTCAACGATGGCGACCCGGCCACCGCCACCGACCTGGGCATCACCGGGCTGTGGCTCATGCCCATCAGCCCCTCTCCCAGTTACCACGGCTACGACGTCACCGACTACAAGGACGTCGATCCCGAGTACGGCACGCTGGAGGACTTCAAGGAATTGCTGGCGGCGTGCCACGCGCGAGGCATCGCCGTAGTGATCGACTTTGTCGCGAACCACTGCTCCAAGGAGCACCCGTGGTTTGTGGAAGCCGCCGACCCCGCCTCGCCCACGCACGACTGGTTCATTTGGAGCGACAGCAACCCCGGCTGGAAGGGCCCGTGGAACCAGACGGTGTGGCACCCGCTCGCCCGCCGCGCCGGTGGGGGCGGGGGCGAGAACCGGCACCCGTATTACTACGGCATTTTCTCGTCCCACATGCCCGACCTCAACTACCGCAGCGAGGGGGCCACCGCGGCCATCATCGACGCGATGAACTTCTGGGGGAACGAGATCAAAGTTGACGGGCTGCGGCTGGATGCGATCCGGCACCTCATCGAGACCGACCGGGTCCAGGAGAGCACCAGCGAGACGCACGACTGGCTCCGCACGCGCTTCTTCCCGGCGAGCAAGGCCATCGGCAAGGACTTCATGACCGTGGGCGAGGTGTGGGCCGACAGCCGCCAGGCGAGTTCGTATGTCGGCGATCAGATGGACCTCGTCTTTGAGTTCGCATTGGCGGATGCGATGCTGGCCGGAGCGCGGGAGGGGAATGCGGCCAAGGTCAACGCCGCCCTGGCGGAAGTCGAGCGTTGCTACCCGCTCAACCAGTTCGGCTCGTTCCTGACCAATCACGACCAGGGCCGGGTGGCGAACCAACTCAAGATGAAGGATGGGCCGATGCGGGCCGCCGCGGCGATGCTGCTGCTTGGGCCTGGGATTCCCTTCCTGTACTACGGCGAAGAGATCGGCATGACCGGCGACAAGCCCGATGAGTTGATCCGCACGCCCATGCAATGGTCGGCCGCGCGCAACGCCGGGTTCTCGACGACCCCCGCGTGGCAGGCGCCCAATAAGGGTTTCGAATCGCTCAACGTCGCCGCGCAGACCATCGGCGAGGGGTCACTGCTTTCCCATTACCGCCGGCTGATTGCGCTGCGAAACGCGAACGTCCACCTGCGCCGTGGCGACGTGCGACCGATCGTTTCCTCGAACCCGGGCGTGTTCGCCTGCATGAGGCGAGCCGATGCGGGTCAAGGTGCGGACACCACCGCGGGCGTGTTGGTGCTGGTCAATTTCTCCGATCGGGCGGTGACCGACTACCAACTTTCGGGATCGGCCGATTGGGTTGGCGGCGTCTCGACGGCGCGTGACACGCTGACCGGGGTGGCCGCTGACGCTCCTGCGGCTGATACGAGCGGGACGTTCACGAATTACTCACCTGTCCGCACGTTGCCGCCGCACTCATATGCAGTGATCGAGTTTCGCTAGACGGGCTTCATAGGTCTGAGCCATGTTCGGGATCTGAACGCGAACCCCTTCGATCACGGCTTCTCGATTCTTTTCTCACCGAACCGGCCCGGGCTGAACAATTCTCCCGCGTGCGGGCCCGCCAAGGTGCGGTGGGCGACGAAGGGCTCCGTGGCGCTTGACCGCTGCACGCTCCCCTTGCTCTCGGGGGCAATGTCAACAACCGCCGCGGTTTCCTTCGGCATCTTTTCTTCGATCTCCGCCCATTTGACGCACTGGATGGCGGTCCCATCCGACGAAAGCACCTGCACACAGTCGCCCGAGTTGCCCAAAGCGGCGTACTTGCTCTCCGCCTTCATGGAAAAGACCCACGCCCCGTGAAAGGCGGGGTTGACGGCCTTCGCGGCGGCCCGAGAGTCGCCGATCGGCCCCTTCGCCTTCGATTCGAACCCGTTGAAGACCACGACCACCTCGCCCGGTTGCAACGTCAGTTTGGGGAAGACAAAGCGAAGCCGATTGTCCGAATCCTTGTTTGGTGCCGGCTCGCCCGGCTTGGGCACCGGCTCGGCGTCGGTGATAACGTACCCCTGCAATTCAATCGGCTTGTCGTGGGGGTTGACGAGTTCGATGAACTCATCACCGGTGGCCGAGCGCACCCCGTCGCCATCCGCATCGCCCTTGTCCCCGCCCGGCACGGCGTAGAGGACCTCGGTGATGAGCGGATGCGGGAACACCACGGGTGAAACAGTCCCCGCTTGCGTCGTCGCGGGCGAAACCGCTCCCGGTGCTGCGGGCTCCGGCTGCCCGCTCGACCCTGCGGCCGCTGCCGTCGCGCACGCGATCATCACGATGTATGCCACGGATCATCCCCCTCGTTGCGCATCGACGGGCGCCCGCCGCGACTTCCTACCGCTTCAATCCACTGCTACCGATCCAACTCCGCCGCCACCACGTTGATGGAGCCGATGACGGCCACGACGTCGGAGAGCAGGTGCCCCTCGGTGATCTTCTGAATGATGGAGTAGTTGAGGAAGCAGGGCGGCCGCGTCCGAACCCGCCAACTCCGCGGGCTCCCATCAGAGACGATGAAGTATCCCAGTTCGCCGTTCGCGGTCTCGATCGCGCCGTAGCACTCGGCCACCGGCGGCTTCCAGCCCCGGTTGGTCATGATCAACTCGAAGTGTTGGATCAGCCCCTCGATGCTCCCGTAGACGTCCTTCTTGTCGGGCTTGACCATCTTGCTGTCGGCAAACGCATCGACCGGGCCGCCCGGGATGTTGTCGATCAACTGCTCGATGATCTGGCAACTCTCCTTGATCTCTTCGACCCGCACGAGGTAGCGGGTGTACGCATCTCCGACCGTCGCGATCGGAACCTTGAACGTCACGGCCTTCGCGCCCTGTCCGTCCCAATTGTCGGCGTAGCACAGGTACGGCTCGTCCTTGCGGAGATCGCGCCGCACACCGCTGGCCCGCGCCATCGGTCCGGTCAGGCTCCAATCCACCGCGTCCTGCTCGCTGATGACTCCGATATTCTGCGTCCGGTCCATGAAAATGCGGTTGCGGTTCAGCAGCCCTTCCAACTCGGCGACCGCCTTGGGCACCTCGTTGCGGATCAGTTCCTTGACCAGCCGCTGGAACATCGCTTCATCCGGCAGTTCCTGCATCAGGCCGCCCACGCGCGTCCAATCCGGGTGAAAGCGTTGCCCCGCGATAAAGTCGCACAGGTCGTAGATCTTCTCACGGACGTTAAACGCGTAGATGAATCCGGTGAAGGCGTTCAAGTCCAGCCCCGCCGCCCCGACGCACAAGAGGTGGTTCTGGATGCGGGCCACCTCGGCCATGATCGTCCGCAGCACCTTGCACCGCGGCGTCAGATCAATCCCGAACAACTTCTCCACGGCGTGGTGCCAGCAGATGTCGTTGGCGATCGGCGACAGATAGTCCATCCGGCTCACGATCGTGACGTACTGGTTGTAATCCAGCACCTCGCCCAGCTTCTCGAACCCCGAGTGCAGATAGCCGATGTGCGGCGTCACCCGCGCGATCCGCTCCCCGTCCAATTCCATCACGAGCCGCAGCGTGGTGTGCGTGGCCGGGTGCTGCGGACCAAAGTTGAGCACCCAGCGGTCGCCGGTATCGACGTGGCCTTTGAGGTACGTCGTTTGATCGGTATCCACCTGCGTGGCATCATCGGGCTTGATCGTGTAGGGCACCGGTCACTCCTTCCCAAAGAGTCTTGGGGGGCAAGTGTAGGAAGGACGCCTCATTGCCCTCCTGCGTTTTAACCCCCTACCCAGCACAACGAAGCGCGTTTAGGTACGCTCCGGGCCGCATCCCATGACCCACGACGCAAGCCCACACGACTCCACGCCCCCTGCGCCTCCGTCCCCCAGCGCCTCCCCCGCCGACTCCCGCGGGCTTTCGGGCGTGGTTCAAGCTGTCCCCGCTCCCCCTGCCCGAGGCTGGACCGTCCATCCCTGCGTCCGTCGTCGACTCAAAGCCGTGCCTCGCCTCCGCCGGCGTGTGCCCAGAATTCAACTCCCCCGTCATCCGTTCCCTTCAGGGAGACCTGCTCCGATTCGCCTCCCTCGATTATCTCAAGTCGCTTAAGCGGGGTTGTGCGCTTCTGGTTCTTTCCTTCGGCGCCACCATCGTTGTGTCCGCGTTATCGATCGGGTCAGAATTCGTGAGCACAAGCCTGTTTGGCTCGGCGTTCCCTGGACAATTGGTCATCGTTGGGTTGATCGTGATCAGTAGCATCGTCAGCGGGGTGGATTGGTGGTTGCTGAGTTCGCCCGATCCGGGTTATGGTTGGTGAAGACGTCGCCAACAAGCCCCGCAAGGTGCTCAGGGTTGTGGTCATTGTTTCGCTTCTCGCGGCGGCTGGGTTCAGCCTGCTGTCGCTCCACGCCGGATTTGCTTCGGGGCCCGCCAGGTGGCTGTTCGGCGGCCTGCCGGCCGGCTCCACTCCGGGCACACCGACGATCGCGGCCGGCGTCTTCGGACCCGCCTCGCCATTCTGGCCTGCGTTATGGCTGATCTGCATGGCGGCCTACTTACTCGTTGGGGCGTACTCCATCTACGCCTCCACGCGCTATCTCGTCGACGTCGTTCGCCGCATGCCCGATCCGGTCTTGGAGACTCGCGTCAATCAACTTAAGCGACGAGGTCCGTGGCTCGCGACTTTGGGGATCCTGCTCATAGGTCTCGGCCCGCTCATCGCGTTCATCGAAAGCTGGATCATCATCCACAATATCTGGCGCAGAATCAGCGCCATCGCCGCCGCACACCCGGCTGCAACGCCCGTGGCCACTCGCTGAGTCGCCTTTGCGGTCCGCGCGAACCCAAAGACCGCATCACCCGCCTCCCCGAAAGCCCCGCCTGCGAAAAGCCAACAATCCGACGACTCGGCCCGGCGGGGTCGAGCGCGCGGGTACGCTAGGGGCACGAGATGAACACCGACGGATCCAATCCACCGTCTGAACTCCCGGCTCAGGCGGGTGGTTCCCCCCTGTCGCAGGCGCCCGGCGTCCCCAATGGCCTTCCCTACCCGGAATTCGGACCGTCCCCGGTTCCCGACATCCCACCCATCGTCATCGACTCCCGCCCCTGCCTCTCCTGCGGCTATGACCTCAAAGGCCTCGCCTCGGCCGGCGTTTGTCCCGAGTGCAACTCCCCGGTCATCAGGTCCCTCTACGGCAATCTCCTCCGCTACGCCTCCCTCGACTACCTTAAAACCCTCAAACAGGGCTGCCTCATCGTCGAGCTTTCCTTCGCCGCCAGCATCATCCTCGGCGGTCTCGGAATCGCCATGGCGGCCGCCTCCTCGTTCCTCGTGGGCTTCGCCCGTGCGGGCGAGTTCCTTTCCGCCGGGGCGGAGGCCCTCGCCGCCGCCATCAGCCTCGTTGGGTGGTGGATCTTCACGACACCCGACCCCGGCCTTCTGGGCGAGGACGCGGGCACCAATTCCCGCAAGGTTCTCCGCTTCGCCCTGATCGGCGGGGCACTCTTCGCCCTCGCCAAGTTTTCCCTCACCTTCGCCCCCGGTTTTTCTCAGGCCGCCAGAGACGTGGCGTTCTCGGGGGTCGGCACTTCCGGCACCACCTCGGGCACACCGGGCAACAACACCGGATTCATTACCTTTGGGGGCACCAGCGCGGTCTTCGGCCCGGGCATCTCCGTCTGGCCCATGATTCTCCTCGGCGGGGTCAGCATCATCAACCTCGGCTTCACCATCACCAAGTTTTTCGCCTCGATGTACTATCTTCGCGGCATCGTCCGCCGCATGCCCGACCCCGCGCTCGAGGTTCACGTCCGCCGCTTCATGTGGACCGGGCCGCTGTTGGTCACCGTCGGCCTGCTGCTTTGCGGAACCGGTCCCATCATCGCCTTCGTCCTCAACTGGGTCATCATCGACAAGGTCCGACAACGCCTCAACGCCGCGGCGGTCATGGCGGTGCGTCCCAACGAGTTCCCGCCCGCGTCGGCGTGGCGCTCGACACCCTGACGTCTCACTCAGCAACCGGCTTGGATGGAGGAACCGCCATCGCTCGGGCCCGCTGGATGCCCACCCGCCCGAATGTGCCCCCCATCGCGCCGCCCGACTTCTTGGCCAAGGCCGCGTTGATGGCGTCGCTCGCCGCATCGACCCGGCTCTGCCGGCCCCGCCCCGTGTCGAACAACCCAGCCGCCGCGGGTTCGAGCCCGCTCAACGAAACTCCCAGCAGCCGCAACGCCCCCCGATTCTCCGCGAGCCACGCCGCGAACAGGCTCTCCGCCGCCTTCCACACCACGTCGGTTTCGTCAGTCGCCCCGATCGTCGACGCCCGCGTGAACGTGCGAAAATCTCCTGTGCGGCACTTCATCGAAACCGTCCGGCACCAAAGCCCCTCGTCGCGCAGCCGCGCGCACGCATTCTCCACCTCCTGCATCAGCATGGCGCTCAATCGCTCTGGGTCCGCGATGTCCTCGCTGAAGGTCCGCTCTTTCCCGATCGACTTGGCCTGCCGCGTCGTCTCAACTTCGCGCTCATCCTCCCCCCGCGCCAGCCGCTTCCACTCCAAGGCGTGCGCTCCGAACGCCGACGTCAGCCATCCCTCCGACGCCGCCATCAAGTCCGCGATCGTCCGCACCCCGCCCGTGGCCAGTTTGGCCTGCGTCACCTTGCCGATGCCGAAGATCACACCCGCGGGCATTGCCGCCAGCCGCGTTACCGCCTCGTCCGGGTCCAGCACCGTCAGCCCATCCGGCTTTTCAAGGTCCGATGCAATCTTCGCCAGAAACTTGTTCCCGCTCACTCCCACCGATGCCGTCAGGCCGGTCTCGTTCCGCACCCGTTCCCGAATCGCCGCCGCCGCGGCCCGCCCGCCCGCCAAGCCCTTGGTGCCGCTCAGGCCGGTCCATGCTGGCACGTTCGTCAGGTCCAGAAACGCCTCATCGATGCTGACCGGCTGAATGTCCGGGGTGAACGCCTCGAAGATCGCCCGGATACGCCGGCTCTCTTCCACATATTTTCCCATCGACACCGGCACCACCAAGGCGTGGGGGCACAACCGGCACGCCTCAGCCATCGGCATGGCGCTCCGGCATCCGAACACCCGCGCTTCATAACTCGCGGTGGTCACGACGCCCCGAGTGCGTGCCGGATAGTCCTTCGCGACCCACCATTTCGCATCTTCCCCGAGCCGGCCCGAACTGCCGCCCACCAGCACCGGCCGCCCGCGCAATTCGGGGTGGTCGCGTTGCTCGACTGCGGCGTAAAACGCATCCATATCAACGTGCAGAATCACCCGCGCCATGGCCCTGATTCACTCTCCCCCTTCCCTAGACCGCACAGCCTTCATGCTTCAGCAACCACTGCTTCATCGGAAGCCCGCCGCCATAGCCGTGCAACCCGCCCGCCGAGTTCACGACCCGATGACACGGCACGAAAATGGGGAGCGGGTTCCGGTTGTTGGCTCCGCCCACGGCCCGCACCGCTTTGGGGTTCCCAATGCGCTTGGCGACCTCGCCGTAGGAAACCATCTGCCCAAAGGGGATCGCGATCAACGAATCCCACACGCTGCGTTGGAAATCAGTGCCACGCATGTCCAAGGGCAGGTCAAATGTTTTCCTGGCCCCAGCGAAATATGCCGTCAACTGGGCCGCGGACTCCATGGCGATGGTCCGTGCAGCGGCTTGGCCACCGTCACCGCCCTCACCCCCCTCGCTGCCGCCGAAACAACACGAAGCCAAGCCGCGCTCGCTCGCACGTAGGATTAAGCGTCCCACGGGAGATTCGACAGCCATTGTCACCACACCATCAATGCTGGACCTCGCCATGAAGACCTCCTGAACCCGATACCCAACCTCCTGAATAGGGTTTCATTATCCTATCAGGAAGCGAACGTGGCCGCAACCGCAAATTGTTCAATTGACGCCGAACCCCATCACAATAACCGTGGTATCATTCATCGTTACCACAACTATTGTGCCACCAATGAATCCACTACCGCTCCAGCACGATCTCCGAAAACGCCTCCCGTTCGAATCCCTCGAACAGGAAGTTTTTTTGAACCTCGCCCGCACGCAAAGCCAGTTGGCCGCACCATTTGAACGACTCTTCAAAACCCGCGACCTCTCCCCGAGTTCGTACAATATTCTCCGCATCCTGCGCGGCAATGGCGGGGCCGGTTGCCTCTGCCACGAAATCTCGGAAATGACCGTGACCCGCGTTCCAGACATCACCCGCCTGCTCGACCGGCTCGAGACGCAGGGCTTGGCCCAGCGGGCCCGCAGCCGCCAAGACCGCCGCGCCGTCCACGTTTCCATAACGCCAAAGGGCTTGGAACTCTTGGCAAGCCTCGATGCCCCCCTGATGGACCTGCACGGTGCGCAATTGGCGCACATCGACCCAACCGACCTCGCCGTGCTCAACCAACTCCTCGTGAAACTGCGATCCAATCCCCTGCCGGGTGAACCGAACTTTTCGTCCATCCCCCGCGTCTAAGTTGTCCAACCCGAGGGTGCGCGCGTGCTCGCATCCGAACAAACCCATGTCTCGCCCGTTGGTAAGAAAACAGGAGTCTTCGTCCATGAACCGTCTGCTCGCCCCGATCGCCGCCACCAGCCTCATCGCCTTCGCCATTGCGGGGGTCGCCCTCGCCTCCAACCCGCCTGCGGTTTCGCCCGCCGCGCCCCGGGCTGCGGCGTACACGGTCGATGGAGGCCACTCATCCGTGGTCTTCAAGATCAAGCATCAGAACGTGGCCAACTTCTACGGTCGGTTCAATGACGTCTCGGGCACGTTCCACCTCGATGCCGCAGCTCCCGAAGCCGGCTCGATCGATATCACAGTGAAGGCCGATTCGGTCGACAGCGCCAGCAGCAAGCGCGATCAGCACCTCAAGTCCGCCGACTTCTTCTCCGTCAAAGAGTTCCCCGAGATCACGTTCAAGAGCACCGGCATCAAGAAGGCCGCCGACGGAACCTTCGATGTCACGGGTGATCTTGCGTTCCGCGGCGTCACGAAGTCCATCACGGCGAAAGTCGCCGACACCGGCACCGGCGAGGGTCGGGGCGGCAGCAAGGTCGCGGGCATAGAAGCCACCTTCATCATCCAGCGCTCAGAGTTCGGCATGAACTTCATGCCGGGCGGCCTGGGTGAAGATGTCAGCCTGATTGTCGCCCTCGAAGGCGGCCTCAAGTAAGAACCCTGTCAGATCCCCGTGCCGAGCCCTGGCGGGCCCGCCACGGATTCAACGCATTGCATTCGAATTCGCCCACCCGGATTCGTAGTCTACCGCAACAGCCTCCGGGTCCGACGTCGGCGATCTTCGCCGCGGATGGTGTCTCTCGTTCGGCTCTTTTGGAGTCACGCACATGGATCCCGCCGTCGTGAAACAACTCGCCCTCGGCGGGATAGCCCCGGTTATCGCGACCGCGCTTCTTTGCATCCTGCTCGCACGATCTCCCGCGACGCGGCGCTCCTCCCTGCTCTCACTCGTGGGCGTGCTCGTCATCACACTCACCACGCTCGCACTCGTGATCATGCCGATCACCTTCAAGTTCGCCAGCGCCGACAACCGGCTCCCCTGGGCCATCGGCATCGTTTTCGCCGGGATGCTGGTCGCGGCGACGCTCGGCCGAGGCATCCGCATACTCGCACCGATCACGCTGGTTGCCGCCACGGGCTTCGCGCTCTTCAGCATCCTCAAGAACTCCACGCCCCTCGCTATCGGCGCTCACCTCGGCGCGGCGGCCCTGGCGGGTGTGATCATCTCGTGGGCCGCGGCAAAGGCCGCCTCACCCGGCCCGACCGCACCGGCCGGGAGCGCTGCGAATCGACCGACCGCCCCCCCGGCGAACGGGCCCGCCCTCGCGCGAATCCTGGTGCCACTCATCGGCGCGAGCCAGATGCTCGTCCTGGGCATGTCCTCTCTCAAATACGCACAAATCGCGGGCCTTTTCGCCGCCGCCGCGGGCGGGGCGTGCCTTGCTTGGCTCATCCGCAGGTCCGTGCGCATCCCAGCGGAACTCGCAGTCGCACTCTTCCTCGCCGCGGCACTGGTCGTCAGCATGGGCGTGGTCCTGGGTTCATCCCCCTTGCCAAAGGCATCGCTGTTGGGTGCGCTCGTGCTCACAAGTATGGCGATGGCGGCCGTCGCCACCATCGGCCCGCTGGGCCGCCAACGAGGCTTCAAGGCGTGGGCGGTCTCCATCGCGCTGCCCGCCCTCCCCATCGCGGCCGGGCTTGCCATCGCGATCCTCAATGAAGACGCCGCCGACACGACCGACTTCGACTATTGATCGGGTTGGTTCCGCTCCACTTTCCGTCCCCATCCTTCGAGGTTTAACCATGCTCACCCTCCGCCCCTCCAACGCCCGCGGGCACCTCAACTTCGGCTGGCTCGATACCTACCACACCTTCTCCTTCGGTGACTACCGCGACCCCGCACACATGTCGTTCCGCTCGCTCCGCGTCATCAATGAAGATCGCGTCGATCCGGCCCGCGGCTTCGACACCCACCCGCACCGCGACATGGAGATCATCACCTACGTGGTCTCCGGTGAACTCAGCCACAAAGACTCTTCCGGCGGCCATGGTGTCATCCGCCGCGGCGACGTCCAGCACATGACGGCGGGCTCCGGCATTCAGCATTCCGAATCCAACGACTCCAAATCCGAGAAGGTGCACCTTCTCCAGATCTGGATCATGCCCAAGGCCAAGGGCCTTAGGCCCGGTTACGACCAGAAGCACTTTACCGACGACGCCAAGCGCAACACGCTACTTACCCTTGCCTCGCCCACCGGCCGGGAGGGCTCACTCACCATCCAGCAGGACGTCACCCTCATGGCGTCCATCCTCGATGCGGGCCGGTCGCTTTCTCACGACCTCGGGCCCGGTCGCCACGCCTGGGTCCAACTCGTCGCCGGCCCGCTCACGGTGAACAACGTCCCGCTCGCGCCCGGGGACGGTCTCGCAGTATCCGACGAATCCACGCTCGCCTTCTCCACTCCAGCGAACGTTTCCTCCCCTGCCGAGTTCCTTCTATTCGACTTGCCCTGAACGAAACGTTGCCCGGACCCTTTTTCGCCGAAATGCCCCGTGAACCCCGTTTCACTCCCTGATCATCAAACTCCTGCGTCGGCGCTTCAATCTCTTAGCGTCGGCAATGCTGCCCGACAGTTCGCGATGGATTGTGTGGTCAGTCTCTGGCCGGTCACCGCGAAAACGAGGAACTATTTTTTTACAAGAGGTGCCCCCATGGCAGCCCCCATTACCGCGATCTTTGACAACCATTACGCCGCCACCGAGGCTGTGTCCGGTCTTCGTGCTTCCGGGTTCCCCGAATCCGACATCAGCGTCCTCACCTCTGACAACGAAACCACCCGTAACACCTTCGGTGTTACGACCAAGAGCAAACTCGGCGAAGGCGTGGCCATTGGCGCTGGCGTCGGCGGTGCAGTCGTTGCTCTCGTAGCGGGTCTCACCGCCGTCGGTGCGATTGCCACGGGCGGTATTGGCTTGCTCGCCGCCGGACCGATCGTCGCAGCGCTCGCCGGTGCAGGCGCGGGCGCAGCCGCTGGCGGTCTTCTCGGCGGCTTGATCGGCCTCGGAATCCCCGAGCACGAAGCCAAGTTCTACGAAGACAAGATCGCCAAGGGCGGCGTCCTCGTCGGTGTTCTCGCCGACGGCGACCGCATCAAGATCGCGAAGGAAATCCTCAAGGCCCGCGGCGGCGAGAGCGTCACCAAGGGTTAAGCCCCCGACCGAAGGCCGGGAGAAGCTTCCGTCCCTTCAACATCTGAATAGACCCCAATCATCGGGGTGTCGTAGCGGGACTAAACCCCCTCGCTTACGGCACCCCGATGTCTTCGTTCCAGAGTCCGGGTTTGGCCGCAATGAACGCCCGCATCAACGCCACACACTCCGCGTCGTTCACCACCGAAACATCGACGCCCTCGGCCCGCAGCCAGTCTTCCCGCCCCATGAAGGTTTCGTTCTCACCGATCACCACCACCGGGATGCGGTGAAGCACGGCCGTTCCGCTGCACATCGCGCAGGGGCTCAGGGTCGTCGCCATCAGCAGCCGATGCCAGTCGCGGCGTCGCCCGGCGTTCCGCACGCACACGGTCTCGGCGTGGGCCGTCGGGTCGCCCGTTTGCACCCGCATGTTGTGGCCCCGGGCAATGATCGCGCCCGATTCATCCATCAGCGCTGCGCCAATCGGGATTCCGCCCTCCGCCAAGCCCTTCCGGGCTTCGTGGATCGCCGCCTCCAAGGCCCGACGACGAAACTCCTGGGAAAACAGCGGGGGCGGAGGGTGGTTCATGGGTCGATTATTGGACTGCCCGACCGCCGGCCCGACGACGTCATTCCGCGTTCGCCAATGCGTCCACGTCCCAGATCGCTAGCTCGGAACTGTAACGAAGCATGCCCGCCACCGGTGCGATTTTTCGCCGGGTCACCAGCACCGCCGCGATGCGGTTGCCGTCTGGCGACGCCACGACCGTGGGTTGATGATCGCCCGACGGAAATGAGAGTTTCGCGAGCCATTTCTTGTGGTGGATGTCTCTGACCGTCACGGATTCCCAAGACCTCATCACCATCCACCGGTCGTTACGCATCAGGATGCAGGAATTGATAAAGGACTTGCTCGCCCACCAACCGAGCACCTGAGCGTTCGAAGGGTCGATCGCAATAATTGCCGACCCGTGATTCCGAGTCGTGAACACCACCGCGCCATCGGCCGTCACCGTCGGCTTCCACCTCACATTGACGTCAGGGCCGAGGTCCGTCGTTGTCCTCGTCCCTGTCCGGACATCGATGAACTCGACCTCGTACGTCTTGCGGCTGGACGCCTCCAAGGACGTCGGGCACGTCAGGACCCTGGTTACCTGCCCCTGCTGGTCGCGCCCGCTCACGACGAGTTCTCGCCCGTAATCCTCGCGAGAACGACCTTCGTACTTGGAAGTGCTCGTGGCGATAATGCGGACCGCCCCGGTCGTTGGGTTCCACGCCGAGAGCCGCACTTCGGTTTCGCCGAACGACCAGCAACTCAAGAGGGCCGATCGTCCATCATCACAGAAGCCTTGGAAGATCGATCCCT
>Ga0163144_10002496_pt1 | contig 42362 bp, 42 predicted proteins | sample OliLak19BULKMAT1_FD_123175 | JGI IMG/M metagenome (GOLD analysis project Ga0163144, IMG submission 123175) | Freshwater microbial mat bacterial communities from Lake Vanda, McMurdo Dry Valleys, Antarctica - Oligotrophic Lake LV.19.BULKMAT1 | ecosystem: Environmental > Aquatic > Freshwater >...
CCGAAATGCGCGATCGTCTCCGCGACCAGCCGCGCCGGCGTCGCCGCGTCGGACAGGTCCGCCTGCAGCGCCGCGGCGCGCACGCCCCGTTTGCGCGCATCGGCGACGACCGTCTGCGCGGCGTCGCGGGCCGCGTTGTAGTGAACGGCGACATGCGCGCCGTGATGCGCAAAGCCGCGCGCCACCGCCGCCCCGATGCCGCGGCTCGCGCCGGTCACCAGGACCACCTTGCCGGCGAGATCACCAAGATCCATTCGTCGCTCCCTTGCTCATGGGCCGCACCGCGCGCCAGCCGTCCGCGGCCAAGCGTAGGACGTCTCGCCTCGAGCGGTCATCCGCTTTCGGATGCGCGCGTCAAGGCGTCGAAGATCTCGGTGCGGCGCCGGTCGATCAGCTGGTGCGCCGCGTTGTCCTCGACGCCGGCCGCGCGCAGGCTGACCTCGGCGAGCTCGAGCGCGGCCTCGAGCGTCTCGGGCACGACCGTCGTGGCGCCGAGGGCGAGCAGATGCACGGCGTGCGCCTGGTCGCGCGCGCGGGCGATGATCGGCAGTGACGGCCGGCGCTGACGCACGGACGCGACGATGCGCTCGATCGCCGGCATGTCGTCCATCGTGACGACGATCGCCACCGCGCGGTCGAGCCCGAGCCGGTCGAGCATGTCGGGTCGCGCGGCGTCGCCGACATAGGCCTCGACGCCGTCGCGACGGGCGGCAGCGACGATGCCGGGATCGCGCTCGACGGCGATGTAGGGCAGCTGCTGGGAATCGAGGATCTCGCGCAGCATGCCGCCGACGCGCCCGAAGCCGGCGACGATCAGGTGGCCTTCGAGGGCTGGGATCTCCTCGCCCGGCGCCGCCTCGGCGGTGAGCCCGAGGCGGCGATGCACGAGGCGGCCGAGCCAGCCAGCGCCGGGCGCCAGCAGCATGCCGAGGCTGACGACCGCCAGCGAGGTCTGGCCGATCGTCGGCGCGAGCAGCCCATTGGCGAGCGCCGTGCCGATCACGACGAAGGCGAACTCGCCGGGCGGCCCAAGCAGACACGCGATCTCGCTGGCCGGGCCCGCGGCGATGCCGAAGCCGCGAGCGAGCGCGAAAGCGAGGACCGCCTTGATCGCGATCAGCAGGACGACCAGCGCCAACAGCGTGCCCGCCTGTGGCGCCACCGCCGCGAGGTCGATCGTCATTCCGACCGACATGAAGAACAAGCCCAGCAGCAGACCCTTGAACGGCTCGATGGTAATGCTGATCGAGTGACGGAACTCGGTCTCCGCCAGCAGCAACCCGGCGAGAAGGGCGCCGAGCGCCAGCGACAGCCCCGCGACATGGGTGACGAGCGCCGTGGCGACGATCACCAGCAGCGCCATGGCGAGGAACTGGTCGCTGCTGTGGGTTCCGCTCACCAGGCGAAACAGCGGCGGTAGGGCGAAGCGTCCGACGATGGCGATCGCGGCGACCGCGGCAACCGCCTTGACGATCGCGAGCCACGCCGTGACCGGTGCGGTCGCCGAGCCGTCGGTGGCGAGCAGGGTGACGAGGAGCAGGATCGGCACGACGGCGAGATCCTGGAGCAGCAGCACCGCGAAGCTCGTGCGACCGACCTGCGAGCCGATCTGGCCCCGCTCGGCGAGGAGTTGCATGACGATCGCGGTCGACGACAGCGCGAGGCACGCGCCGAGCGCGACCGCCTCGCCCCGCCCGGCGCCGAGCGCGCCGGCGAGCAGGGCGAGGATCGCCCCGGTCGCGACGACCTGGGCGCCGCCCAGCCCGAAGACGAGCCGGCGCATGGCCCAGAGCCGCACGGGCGACAGCTCGATGCCGATCAGGAACAGCAGGAACACGACGCCGAACTCGGCGACGACGCGCGTGGTCTCGACGTCGCGGATGACGAGCGCATCCCAGATCGACTCGGGCGGCACCACGCGGCCGAGCCCCAGCGGGCCGATGACGACGCCGATGGCGAGGAAGCCCAGCACGGGCGACACCCGCAGCCGGCGGAATAGCGGCACCACGATGCCCGCGCAGGCGAGGAACAGCGCCAGCTCGTGGATGAAGGGCGGTATCCCGGGATCCATGTGCCGCCCGCCTACCGCGCCGCGGCGGCGATTTCACGTTCCCTGAGCTTGGTTGCCATGGCGCGCCCCTCAGCTCAGATCTTGGATCGATTGCGGCGTCGCGGAGCGCGGATGCGCGCGGCCACGATAGCGCTCGACATCCTGGCCATAGACAGCCGGCAATCCGGGATAGCCGATCAGCTTCCACCCCGCCTTGTCGCGATTGCCGCCATAGATCGGATCCGCGAAGGCGCCCTGGACGAACAGCGGGCAGACCAGCGCATTGAACCACGTGCCGAGCTGGATCGAACCGCCCTGTACACGGACGGCGGCGAGATCCTGCAGGAAGCTCTCACGTTCGGCGGGGGCCAGCTTGTCGAAGGGCTTGCTGAATTTCATCCGACACGCCGCATCCGTCGCCGCGACGCCAGCCTTGAAATACTGCTCGGGCGTCAGCGGCAGTTGATCGCCATGTTTGGGCTTGCCCTTGCGAAACGGTCCCTGGAGATAATGGCGATCGCCCTGGCCATCGGCGCCGGCGAGCTGCCGATCGATGAAGGCTGCGATGCCCAGCTCGGCGCCCGACGCGGTCAGCTCGTCCTTCGGCCACATGTGATCCACGAGGGCTTCAGTGAACGCGGCCTCCTCCAGGCTGAGCGATTGAAAGCCGACGGGGCCATTCTGTGCGGCGATCGCTGCAGCGGCGGGCGGCGTTTGCGCCGGGCTGGGTTGTGAGATGGCGGCGACGGGCAAGGCGACGGCAGCGACCCCCGCGCCTTTCAGGAACGCGCGGCGATCCGCCGATGGCGGTTGTTGAGCACTCAAGTCGTTGCCCCCTCCGTCTCGGTCCGGCCCCGGCCGGGCGCGGTCAGCTCAGTCGCGTGTCATGAGCGGCTCGCCGCAGCCTGGGCAGGCGATGTCCCGGATCATCGACAATACGTTGTTGCCGGCCAGCCGGGTCGTCTTGGCGGCGCGACCGAGTTCATCGGCGAATCGCGCGTGCAGCGCCACGCAAGCCGGGACAGCGGCGTCGACGCCCAGCGTCACCGTGGCGCCGGCGGCGAGCGCAACGCCGCCGCTCGCGAGCAGCTGACGCCTGTCGATCATGCGCATCGTGGTCATGGCCAATCTCCTTCGCCCCGGCTTCGTGTCACGGGGCTCTGTCATGGAAGACGGCAGTATCCGTCCGCATCCCATGAGCGGCAAGCCGCCAAGCGCCGGAGCAGATCAGCCCTGCGGCGCTTGAAGATCTCAACGCGCCGCGACGTCGCCGACCATGCGTACGCGCACGCGCAGCGAGTTGCCGGGCAGGTAGGAGAGCGGCATGTCCTCGGTCTCGACCGTGCGCAGGCTCGCGCGCTCGGCACCGGCGGTGACCGCGCGATCGGCGGCGAGCCTGGTGGCCGCCGCGATCGCATCGACGCGGGTGAGGTCGCGGAAGATCTGATCGACCTCACCCGAGACCTGGGCGATCGCGGCGCCGACCGCGTTGGCGCAATCGCCGTGCTCGACATGCACGACGCGGCTCACGCCCGGCAGCTTGTCGGGAATCAGGAACGCGCCGCCGCCCACCGCGATCAATGGCACGTCGCCCGCCTCGGTCTTCATGCGATCGACGCTCTCCGCGACCATTCGCGCCGCCTCCGCGAGGATTCGCGTCGCATAGCCGCGATCGATGTCGGCGACCCGCGTGCGATCGCCGAGATCGAGCAGGCCGGCAGCGACCGCGACATCGCTCGTGGTGAGCTGCGTGCCGCCGAAGACGCGCGCGTCGCGCAGCAGGCGATAGCCGACGGAGACCGGGCCGACCTTGGGCGGGTCGCCGGCGACATGGCTGCCGCCGCCCAGCCCGATCGACAGCAGATCGGGCATGCGAAACAGCGTGCGCACGCCGCCGATGCGCACGACCGCATTGGACTCGCGCGGGAAGCCGGCCTTGATCTGGCCGACATCGGTCGTCGTGCCGCCGACATCCACGACCATCGCGTCGAGCATGCCCGAGAGATACGCCGCACCGCGCATCGAGTTCGTCGCGCCGGAAGCGAAGCTGTAGACGGGGAAGCGCTGCGCGGTGCTCGCCTCGGCGACGGTGCCGTCGTTCTGGGTGATGAAGAGCGGCGCCGCGATCCCGCTGTCGCGGATCGCGCGGTCGAAGGCGGCGATCGTCTCGCGCGCGAGATCGGCGAGCGCCGCATTGAGCAGCGCCGCGTTCTCGCGCTCGAGCAGGCCGATGCGACCGAGCTCGTGCGAGCAGGTGATCGGGATGCCGCCCAGTTCGGCGCGCAGGATCACGGCGGCGCGCAGCTCGTGCGCCGGATCGATCGGCGCGAAGACGGACGATACGGCGACGGAACGCAGCCCAGCCTGCTTGATCTCGCGCGCCGCTGTGGTGAGGGCCGCCTCGTCGAGCGGCATGATCACGCGGCCGTCGTATTCATGACCGCCTTCGACCTGCCAGATGCCGCCGCGTGCGATCGCCGCGACGTCCTCGGGCCAGTCGCAGAACGGCGGCAACGACGCACTCATCGGCCAGCCGACGCGGATCGCCGCGACCCTGGTCAGGTTGCGGCGCTGCACGACGGCGTTGATGAAATGCGTCGTCCCGATCATCACGGCGTCGACCGCGCCTTGACCTTCCGGCTGCGCGCGCAGCCTGGCGAGCGCATCGAGAATGCCCGTCGTGACGTCCTCGCTGGTCGGCGCCTTCACCGCCCGGCGCACGCGCCCCGCGTCGATCAGCACCGCATCGGTGTTGGTGCCGCCGACATCGATCCCGATCCGTCTCATGATGCGAACACCGACTTGAAATCGAGGTCGTAGCCGAAGGCGCGCGGGCCGACATGCTGCAGGCCCTTCGGCGTCAGGAACACCGCGGGCGAGCGCAGCGCGATCACCGTCACGCGCTGGCCGTAGCGTAGCGTCTCCGATCCGATCGCCTCGCCGGACACCGAGTCGAGGACGCAGATCAGGTCGGGCGACATCGCCAGCGGCTTGCCGTCGAGCCAGGCGACGATCCACTCGTTCTGGAAATTGATCTCCATCGCCGCGCCGCGCCAATCGTCGACGCCGTCGAAGCGCGTGCGGCCGCGCAGGAACCCCTCCGTCGTGCGGCGCTCCACGTCGACGACCTTGCCGCGATAGAGCAACTTGCCGTCTTCGGACTTCAGGATCGCCTCGATGGGATCAGTATGGGCGCGCTGCGCGGCGCGCACCGCGGCGCCGATCTTGATGGCCTGGGTCGTCGTGAAGGGAATGCCCCAGCGCTTGACCTCGGCGCCGGTGCGCGGCGCCTTGCAGGTCGAAGCGGTCGAGCCGTATTCGGTGCAGATCTTCCGACTGACGCGCTCCATCCACTTCCACGTCGGCACCTTGGCGACGATCGACTCGATGCCGCGTGGATCGACCGTGGTCAGCGGATAGGGCTCGAGATCGCCGACGGCGAAGCTCGTCATCTGCGCTTCGGGATAGGCGCGGCCCATGCAATCCGCATCGACGACCGGGCGGCCGAGATGCGCCGCCGCCATCATCGGCTGGATCGAATTTCCGCCGCCGATTTCCAGCGACATGATCGCGCGAAAATGCTTGCCGGTGATCTCCTCCATCAGCTCGACCGCGCGCGCGATGCTGCGACTGTCGGTGAGACGCTCCTGCCCGACGAGCGGCGCGCCCATGTTCGATACGACGGCGACGAAATCATCGTCGGCGAGATCGAGCGGGCTCATCAACTGCACGCGCTTACCCTCGGCATAGAGCTGGCGCATGTTGAGAAGCCCGAGATAGGGCGAGCCGCCGCCGCCCGTGCCGAGCACCCAGGCGCCGATGGCGAGCGCCTCGATGTCGTCGGCGGTGATGTCGCGCAGCGTCACGCCGTCATCTCCCGCAGGATGCGTGCGATCGTGGTGACCGCGAGCAGGGTCGGCTTGCCGACCACGCGGCGCACCGCCTGCTTGTGGCGCTCGGTGTAGCTCATGCAATCCATGACGATGAGGTCGGGCGCGTGCGCGGCCATGCGGCGCGCGGCCGCCTCGCTCGCGGCGTCGTCGCCGCTCGGGATCAAGGGTTCGGCGACGACGACCAGTCCGGGCCGCATCCATTTCTTCGGCAGCTGATCGACCTGCGCCGGCAGCGGCACCAGCAGCCCGAGCTTGCCCTTGGGCAGCAGCGCATTCGCAAGCCCGGCGAGCACGCGCGATGGGAACACGACATCAGGACCGCCCAGCGTGTCCGGAAATGCGCCGGTACAGGCGAAGAGGATCGCATCCGAGCCGTCGGCGCGCAGCCTGTCGAGCGTCGCGGCCGCGCGCGCGATCGCGTGCTTCTTGGCCACCATCGTGTCGGACCCGTCCGCGAGCTTGGTGTACAGCACCTCCTCGCCGGCGGTGGGCGCGAGCGCGGCGACCTCGCCGGGCGAAAGCCCGTCGAGGCAGCCACGGAGATGGATCCTGGTGCCCGCCGGCATGAATTCGGCGAATTGGGCGATGATGTCGGCGCGAGGCGCCTGACCGACGGTGGCGATGCCGAGGCTTGTCATGTGGCGAATCCCTTGCTTGCGGCGCGAGAACGAGGCCGCCAAGGTCTCGCGATCCGAAGCATTCATCAAGGCCGCCCGTTCATGACCAGTTGGATGCGCCGCGAGATCGACGAGATCCCCACTGCCGTGACGAGGCTGCTGGCGACGCAGGCGGCGAGCATCGCGCCGATCGCCGCCGCCGCGCGTCGCCGCGATCCGCGCTTCGCCATCGTCTGCGGTCGCGGCAGTTCGGGCCATTGCGCCACCTTCCTGCGCTATCTCCTGGGAACCCAGGCCGGATTGATCGCCGCCGAAGCCTCGCCGTCGATCGTCACGGTCTATGGCCGCACGCTGGCGCTGGAGGGCGCGCTCTTCCTGCTGCTCTCGCAATCCGGACGCAGCCCCGATCTCGTGGCGATGGCCAAGGCCGCCCGCGACGCCGGCGCCTTTACCGTCGCGCTCGTCAACGATCCGGACTCGCCGGCCGCGCTGGCGTGCGAGACGGTGATCCCGATCCTCGCGGGGCGCGAGCAATCGGTCGCGGCGACGAAGACAGTGGTCAATACGATGGTGGCCGCAGCGCTGTTCGTTGCACATCTCGTCGACGATGCGGCGCTGCATGCCGGGCTCGCACGCCTGCCCGCGCGGCTCGCGCGCGCCGTCGCATTGGATTGGCAGCTATGGCGCCTCGCGTTGGCCAACGCCTCCGTCAGCTATGTGCTCGCACGCGGCGCGAGCTTTGCCGTCGCGCATGAGATCGCGCTCAAGCTCGCCGAAACCGCCGCCCTGCCCAGCCTCGCCTACAGCACCGCCGAGTTCTGGCACGGGCCGCGCGCCGCGCTGACGACGGGAATGCCCGTGCTTGCGCTGCGCCAGAACGACGAGACCGGCGCGGATACCGACGATCTCGTCGCACGGCTGACTCGGGATGGTCTGGACATCGCCAGCGTCGGTGGCCCCGGCGGCACGCTGCCCTGGATCGGCGACGATCATCCCGCCTGCGACGCCATCGCCATGCTCACCGCCGCCTACGGCGCCATCGAAGCCGCCGCCCGCGCCCGCGGCCGCGACCCGGACTCGCCGCCTGGACTCACGAAGGTGACTGAGACGCGGTGAGCCGAGACAACGCCTCACCACCCTGGCCGCTACGCGGCCTGTCCCTCCTCAACTCGAGCCAGGAGATGCACTCAAGATTGCACAGCATTTTGATGTCGATACGAAAGTGCCGGTATCGCGTCGATCAAAACTTAAAACCCGAAGCGCAGCCTGCAAATCATCCCCTCCTGTCGCGGCACGCGATAGGAGGGGACGAGTCGAGGGCTGACTCGTCTCCTCCTGTTCGCCGCAGGCGAATAGGAGGAGCAGGCGCGCGCGGAGGCGCGCGTGCCGAGGAGGTTCCTCGAACCTCAGTGAGCAGGGAGTCCGAGGAACCTCCCCGTCAGCGCGCTGACGCGCGCTGCCACCCCTTACCGCGTGCCGCGGCAGGAGGGGACGAGCCGAGGGGCTAACCCATCTTCCGCGTCACAGATTTCCGTCCCCGTTTTCCGCGTGGTGGCGATGCGCCGAAAAATGTCGGACACTCTCCCGCGTGGGGAATGGTTTTTTGGGGAGGGCGAACGATGACGGGGATCTCACGTCGGCAGATGCTCGCGACGGTGAGCGCGGCGACGGCGCTCGCCGTAGGCGCGGCGCAGGCGCAGGCGCCGCTGCGCATGCGCATGACCTGGTGGGGCGGCGCCGATCGCGCGCGGCGCACCAACGAGGCGATCGGCGCCTACCTCAAGCGCAACGCCAATCTGCGCGTCGACACGGATTCGGTCGGCTGGGGCGATTACTGGACGCGGCTCGCGACGCAAGTCGCCGGCGGCAATGCACCCGATCTGATCCAGATGGATTATCGCTACATCTTCGAATACGCGCGGCGCAATGCGCTCAAGCCGCTCGACGAATTCATTCCCGATCCGCTGGCGATCGCCGATTTCGGCGCCGCCAATCTCGACAGCGGCCGGGTCGACGGCAAGCTCTACGGCGTCGCGATGGGCCTCAACTCGACGGCCATGTTCTACGACCGCACGGTGATCGAGCGGCTCGGGCTCAAGCCGCCCGATCACAACACGAGCTGGGCGCAGTTCGCCGAGCTCTGCGTGGCGATCACCAAGGCGGCCAGCAAGCGCGGTTTCTTCGGTGCGCAGGATGGCGGCTATGTCGAGCCGATGCTCGAGGTCTGGCTGCGTCAGCGCGGCAGGAAACTCTACGACGATGCCGGCAAGCTCGGCTTCGCGCGCGACGACGTCGCCGAATGGTTCGACTACTGGGACAGGCTGCGCAAGGCAGGCGGGTCCGTGCCCGGCGAGATCCAGGCGCTCGATCGCGGCACGCCCGAGACCAGCGTGATGACCACGGGGCGCAGCGCGATCGTCTTCTCGCATTCGAACCTGCTGGTGGCCTGGCAAGGCGTGAACCAGAACAAGCTCGGCATGACGCCCTATCCCCGGGGCGAGCGGCCGGGTCAGTACTACAAGCCATCGATGCTCATGAGCATCGCGTCGTCGGCGCCGAATCCGCGGGAGGCCGCAAGGCTCATCAACTTCATCGCCGTCGACCCCGAGGCCGGGAATATCCTGCAGGTCGAGCGCGGCGTGCCGCCCTCGGCGCGCATGCGCGGCGCCATTCTTACGCAGCTCGACGACATGGCGAAGGCGCAGGTCGACTTCATCTCGCTGATCGCCGATTCGGTGACGCCCATTCCGCCGCCACCGCCCAAGGGCGCGGGCGAGAACGAGCAGCTGCTGCGGCGCGTCTACGAGCGCATCTCGCTCGGCCAGGCGAGCGTGCCGCAGGCCGCGACCGAGTTCCACGGCGAGGCCGCGCGGATCCTCGAGCGCGCCTGAGACAAGGGAGCCGCGAAAGCATCCATGGCCGCGCGCAGCGCAGCGCTCGCTCAGCAGGAGCGCGCGGCCTATCTCTTCCTGTCGCCGTGGCTGATCGGACTGATTTTCCTGACGCTCGGGCCGACTCTCGCGTCGCTCTATCTCTCGTTCACGCAGTTCGACCTGCTGCAGCCGCCGCGCTGGATCGGTGTCGAGAACTACGCGCGCATGTTCTTCGCCGACCAGCGCTATCGCAATGCGTTGTCGGTCACGTTCATCTATGTCGCCTGTTCGGTGCCCTTGAAGCTCGTCTTCGCGTTGGCGCTGGCGATGGTTCTCGACAAGGGGTTGCGCGGCCTGACGGTCTATCGCGCGCTGCTCTATCTGCCGTCGCTGCTCGGCGGCAGCGTGGCGATCGCCGTGCTGTGGCGGCAGATCTTCGGCTATGACGGGCTGGTCAACGAGGCGCTCGCGCTGCTCGGCATCGACGGCCCGAGCTGGATCTCGAATCCGAACTATTCGATCTACACGCTGGTCATCCTGCGCGTATGGCAGTTCGGGTCGCCGATGATCATCTTCCTCGCCGGCCTCAGGCAGATTCCGATGGAACTCCACGAGGCCGCGGCGATCGATGGGGCGAGCGCGTTCCGGCGATTCCGGAGCATCACGCTGCCGCTGCTCGCCCCGGTCATCTTCTTCAATCTCGTCCTGCAGACGATCGACGCGTTCAAGGCCTTCACGCCCGCCTTCATCGTCAGCGGCGGCACCGGCGGGCCCGTCGATTCGACCCTGTTCTACACGCTCTATCTCTATCAGGAGGCGTTCGCGTATTTCCGCATGGGCTACGCGTCGGCCATGGCCTGGGTTCTGCTCGTCATCATCGCGATCAGCACGGCGGCCGCATTCCTGAGCGCGCGCTACTGGGTGCATTACGGCGATGAGCGCGAATAGGGACGCCGCGTGATCCGCGCCACGCCAGAGGGATCGCTGCGGGCGCGGCTCGCGCGCGCGGCGCTGCATGCCGGCCTCGCGGCGTTCACGCTCGCCATGCTTTATCCGCTGCTTTGGATGATCGCGAGTTCGTTCAAACCCGAGCGCATCATCTTCACCGATTTCTCGCTCTGGCCGCGCGATGGGAGTCTGCGCGCCTATGTCGAGGGCTGGACGGGCTTGCGCGTCAGCTTCACGCGGTTCTTCGCCAACTCCGCCTTCGTCGCCGTGCTTGCCGTGATCGGCAATGTCACGGCGTGTTCGCTCGCGGCTTTCGCCTTTGCGCGGTTGCAGTTCCGGCTCAAGAAACTCTGGTTCGCACTGATGCTCGGCACGCTGATGCTGCCGTATCACGTGACGTTGATCCCGCAGTACGTGCTGTTCCTCAAGCTCGGCTGGGTCGACAGCTTCCTGCCGCTGATCGTTCCGAAATTCCTCGCGGTCGACGCGTTCTTCATCTTCCTGATGGTGCAGTTCTTCCGCGGCATCCCACGCGAGCTCGACGAGGCGGCGATGATGGATGGCTGCGGTCCCTGGGGCGTCTACCGACGCATCATGCTGCCGTTGTCGCGCCCGGTGCTGGCGACCGCCGCGATCTTCTCCTTCATCTGGACCTGGGACGATTTCTTCGGGCCGCTGATCTATCTCAACGACATCAACCTCTACACCGCGCCCTTGGCGCTGCGCAGCTTCGTCGACTCGACCGGGCGCACCGAGTGGGGCCCGCTCTTCGCCATGTCGACGCTTTCGCTCGTGCCGGTGTTCTTCGTGTTCCTGTGCTTCCAGAAGCTCATCATCAGAGGCATCGCGATGTCCGGGCTCAAGGGCTGAGCGATGGCGCCACTCCTCTTTACCGGCAAGGCCGTGACGCAGCGCGCTGCGCTCGATGAAGCGAAGATCGTCATTCTCGGTATTGTCGTGAAGAGCGGCGGGGAGAAACCATGAAACGCTTGGCAGGCAAGGTCGCGATCGTCACGGGCGGCGCCGATGGCATCGGGCAGGCGATCAGCGCCGGCATGGCGCGCGAGGCCGCGCATGTGTTTGTCGCCGACATCGACGATGCGAAAGGCGCCGCCGTCATTGCCGCGTTGAAGACGGCAGGCGGACAGGCCGAGTACGTCCATTGCGACGTTTCGATCGAAGCCGACATGGCTGGCCTCATCGATCAGGCGATGAGGACCACCGGCCGGCTCGACGTGCTCGTCAACAATGCCGCGATCGCGATCGGCGGCATGCCTGTACACGAGATGACCGACGAGCAATGGCATCGCCTGATCGCCGTCAATCTCACCAGCGTCTTCCGCGGCTGCAAATTCGCGCTGCCGCACATGATCCGGCAGAGAGCCGGATCGATCATCAACATGGCCTCGGCGCAGGGCCATGTCGGCCTCGATGGCTGGACCGCCTATGCCGGCGCCAAGGGCGCTGTCATGGCGATGACGCGTCAGATGGCGGTCGAGTTCGGTCCGCACAACGTGCGCGTCAACTCGATCTCGCCTGGCACGATCGACACGCCGATGAACCACAAGATCGTCGCCGAACTCGGTGATCAGGTCGCGCGGGCCTGGATCAAGATGCATCCGCTCGGTCGGATCGGTCTGCCGGCGGAAGTCGCGGAGGCCGCGATCTACCTCGCGAGCGACGCCGCCGGCTTCACGACCGGAATCGACCTGCGCGTCGATGGCGGGCTGACGGCCACGCCGCGTTTCGTGCCGGATCTGGTGTGAACGAAACCAGGCTTGCGGAGATTTCGAGCGGGACACTGCTTTTTCAATGATCATCAACAGATCTCACCTCCTCGCCGTCGCGTCGATCGGGCTTCTCGGGTTGCTCGCTCTCTCCGGCGCGCAGCCGTTCGACCGTACGACCTGGGTGCTGGAAGTGCTCCCGGTCATCGTCGCGCTGCCGCTTCTGTGGGCGAGCTATCGCCGCTTCCCGCTCAGCACGCTGCTCTACGTGTGCATCTTCCTGCACGCGGTGGTGCTGATGGTCGGCGGCGCCTACACCTATGCGCGCGCGCCGATCGGGTTTCAACTCGCCGAGCTGTTTGGCCTGAGCCGCAACCCCTACGACAAGATCGGTCATTTCTTTCAGGGCCTCGTGCCGGCGCTGGCAGCACGCGAGATCCTCATCCGTGGACGATATGTTCGCGGCAGCAAGATGCTGGCGTTTCTCGTTCTCTGCATCGTCCTGGCCATCAGCGCGACCTATGAGATGATCGAATGGGCTGCGGCCCTCTGGTTGGAGCAGGGCGCCGAAGAATTCCTCGGCACTCAGGGCAACCCTTGGGACACGCAATCCGACATGTTTCTGGCGGTGATCGGCGCGGTCGCCGCGCTGCTTCTGTTCAGCCGCTTGCAAGACCGCCAGATCGCGACGCTTCCGGGCGCTCAATAAAGATCGCGTCCGACCCCACTGGGTAGGCCCGGTGATGGAAGGGACATTCCTGCTGGCAATCCAGCATGGAACTCGGGAGGTTCGATCGCGTTCAAGAGTCGTTGCGACAACGCGCGAGCAGCTGCGTTGAAGCAATTCCACATCGATAGAGGTGACAAAATGCAGGCAATTGATTTTGCGCGCGCCTTGGCGAGTCCGACTTCCGTGTTCGATCGCCCGGACGACGTCGTCACGTCTCAACTCACCTGGGAGCAGAAGCGCAAGGTTCTCGAGCAATGGGAAATGGATGCGCGTGCCATGGAGGTCGCGACCGAGGAGAACATGAGCGGCGGAGAGCGGGCCCGGCTCGGCGAGGTTCGCAATGCCCTGCGGCGTATGGAACCGGAGGTGTTGGAACCGGTCGAGCAAGGTGCGCCGGCACCCACGAAGGCCGGCGGCAACTTCACATAAGCCGCCCTGCAACAGCGCGCTCGCCGGCGTCGTCGTAGCTTCGTGTCGACTCGTGCTGATCCATACAACCAGCCGATCCATTGGAGGTAGTCACGGAGCCACGCATTACGGTCTGCGTGCAGCGATTCGCCGAAAGCGAAGTCGATGCGTTTCTGGCGCAAGCCGTGGCGGCTGCTGCTTCAAGCGCCTAATTCCGCGCGTCGTCGTGCGCGAGGATGAAGCTCGTGACTTCGGGCAGGATCATTTTGCGCCAGCGGCTGCCGTTGAAGATGCCGTAATGGCCGACGCCGAGCGCGAAGAAATGCTTGTGCTTCTCCGTCGGCAGATTGGCGCAGAGCCCATGCGCGACGCGGGTCTGGCCGGGGCCGGAGATGTCGTCGTGTTCGCCCTCGACCGTCATCAGCGCGGTCGAGGTGATCGCCTTTGTGTCGACCTTGCGGTTGCGTGACATCCATAGGCCGCGCGGCAGGAGGTGGCGCTGGAAGGCGATGTCGATCGTCTGCAGATAGAACTCCGCGGTCAGATCCATCACCGCGAGATACTCGTCGTAGAATTTGCGATGCGCCTGCGCGCTGTCGCCGTCGCCGCGCACAAGATGCTGAAAATGCTTCATCGTCGATCCGAGATGGCGATCGGCGTTCATGCTCATGAACCCCGAGAGCTGCAGGAAACCCGGGTAGACCCGCCGGCCCGAGCCGGGATAGACGGCCGGCACGGTCGAGAGCACCGAGCGCTCGAACCATTTCAGCGGCCGCGATTGCGCGAGCCTGTTGGGCTTGGTCGGACTCATGCGCGTGTCGATCGGCCCGCCCATCAGGGTCATCGATCGTGGCGCCGCGTCGTGGCCCTCGTCCTCCATGATCGCGACGGCCGCCAGGACCGGGACTGAAGGCTGGCAAACGGCGATCACATGGGTGCGCGGTCCCAGCACGGTCAGGAAATCGATGACGTAGTCGACGTAATCGTCGAGATCGAAATTGCCGGATTCCTTCGGCACTTCGGACGCGCTGATCCAGTCGGTGATGAACACGTCGTGCGCCGGGAGCAGTGCCGCGACGGTGTCACGCAGCAAGGTTGCGTAGTGACCGGACATCGGCGCGACCACGAGCACGCGCGGCTGGTGCGGCAGGGCGCCGTCATGGACTTTGCGGAAATGACGGAGCTGCGCGAAGGGTCGGGCATGCGCGATCTCCTCGACGATCCCGACGCGGGCGCCGTCGACCATCGTGTCGCGGATGCCGAATTCGGGCTTGCCATGACGGCGCGTGGCGCGCTCGAAGATCTCGGACCCGGCGGCGATGGCGCGACCCATCCGCGTGTACGATGCCGGGCTCAGCGGATGGCTGAACATGTGCTGCATCGTCTCGGCCATCACGCGGGCCGGGGACATCATTGCGTAGTGAAGATCAGCGAAATGATACAGCACGCACGGCCTTTCGGATGAGCGAGGAATGACGGTGCCGAGCCTAACCGCAGGACTCTCCAGCACGCGAGCTTAACACGCGGATAACGCCGTGGATCCCGTGGAATTCCCCCAGGCTCAACGCCGGTCGACGAGATGAACGAACGAGCCTGCCACGCTGCCGCGCCGGCGTCCGATCATTCCCAGGCCATGGCCATCCGCCGCGCGCGCGTCGAACAACCCATCATCCCCAGCTTCTTCGAGGATCGTCGCGTAGTGGAACTCATGCCCGGCGAAGCCAGAGCCGCGCGCTCCCAGCGCTCCCGTCGCCAGCAGCGTGACATCGCGATAGCCCAGATGCAGGCGCCGCGCGGCGAACGACGTTTCGAGCGGGAGCAGATCGAGCATCGCGTGGCGTGTGCCCTCGGCGTCGATCAACCCCGCGCCGAGCGTCATGTACCCGCCGCACTCGCCATAGATCGCGGTGCCGCGTGCGGCGGCTTGCCGCATGCGCGCGCCGAAACGGCTTGCCGCCGACAGCACGCCGGCATGCAGTTCCGGATAGCCGCCGGGCAGGAAGATCGCGTCGGCCGACGCGGTCGGGGCTTCGTCGGCAAGCGGCGAGAAGAACTCCAGCTCGACGCCCGCGCGGCGCCAAACGCCGAGTTGGGCTGGATAGGCGAACAGGAAGGCGGCGTCGCGCGCGATGGCGATGCGCTGCCCAAGTGGCGCCAGCAATGGTCGTTCCGTCGCGTCGGGTTCGAGCGCGAGCCGGGTCGGCGCCGCGAGCGCCACCAGCGCGTCCAGCGCGACGCTGTCGCGGATCAAGCCCGCCGCGTGGGCAATCATGCGTTCGGCCTCGATCACCTCGCCGGCCGGCACGAGCCCGAGGTGACGCGAGGGCAGGGTGATCGCGCCGTCACGCGCGAGGAGGCCGAGCACCGGCAGACTCGGCAGATGGGCGGCCAGGGCAGCGCGCAGCACATCGGCATGCGCCGCGCTGCCCACGCGATTGAGGATGACCCCGGCGATGCGCAGGTCGGCGCGATGATGGAGGAAGCCGGAGACCAGCGGTGCGATCGACGCCGCCATGCCGCGCGAATCGACGACCAGGATGACCGGCCAGCCGAGTTCCGCCGCGAGTGCCGCCGTCGACGCGCCGCCCCTGGCGTCCACGCCGTCGAACAGACCCATCACGCCCTCGGCGATCACCAGATCGGCCTCCTGCGCGAGCGTGCCGATCAGCGCCGCGCGCGTCGACGGCCGCATCGCCCAGGGATCGAGATTGATCGAGTCGCGACGCGCGGCACGCGCATGGAAGGTCGGGTCGACATAATCCGGACCGATCTTCACTGGCGCGACGCGCAAGCCGCGATCGGCCAGGGCGCGCAACAACGCCAGCGTGACCGTCGTCTTGCCGTGGCCCGACGCCGGCGCGGCGATCACCAGGCCGCGCAGCGCCACGCTCACAAGGCGCGCTGGATCAGCTTCACTGCGGCGTCGACGGAGGAATCGGGATTGAACGTGCCGACGAAGCGCCCGCTGCGATCCATCACGTAGACGAAGCCGGAGTGATCGACGACGTAGTTGGGATTGGTCGCCGGATCGCCGTGGAGCTTGAAATACACGCGATACGCCTTGGCGATCATGGTGACCTGCTCGGTCGTTCCGGTGAGGCCGATGATGCGGTCCGAAAAATGCTCGACATAGGATTTCATCACGGCGGGCGTGTCGCGCCCGGGATCGACGGTCACGAAGAGCGGCTGCACGTCGGCGGCGCGGGGCCCCAGCGCATCCATCACTTCGGCCATGCGCGCGAGTCCGGTCGGGCAGATATCCGGGCAATTGGTGAAGCCGAAGAACACGACCATCACCTTGCCGCGGAAATCGGCATCGCTGACGCGCTTGCCCGTATGGTCGGACATGGTGAACCGGCCGCCGACCTGCGGCGCGGTATCGGTGATGAAATTCTGGATCGCGTAGCCGATCGCGACGCCGATGATGACGGCGAGTACGGCGACAGCGAGGCGCCAGCTGCGCGGCATGGGCTTCAGATCCCGGTCACGACCTCGATCTCGCTAATGTGCGGTATCGCGCAGACGCCGCCAGCCGCGGCGCTCCATGCAATCGCGGTAGACGGAACCGCCGGCCGAGCCGGCGCGCCGCTCGCCGCCCGAGAGGTCGTCGCCGCTGCGCCCGCTCTCGAACACGAAGCCGTATTTCTCGGCGTCGCGCGCGCATTCGCGTTGCGCGAGCTTCAGCTCATCCGCGGTGGAACCCTCCCGGTGCCAGACGGTCTGGGACGGCGCGCACCCAGCGATCAGCGTCGCCAGGGTGATCAGCAGAAACGAGGTTTTCATGATGGCGTTAAATAGGCTTTCTGCAGCGAGCGGCCAAGCGTCGAATTCGGCTAGGCTCTCTCGCGGGAAGCGCGCAGCGCCAGCGGATCGGCGTCGAGCTGCCGCCCGTCCAGGGCCCCCAACCAATCCAGCCCGCTGCGCAGGCGGACGACGTCGCCGATCGCGATGATCGTCGGGGGCTCGATCGCCGTCGCTGCGGCATCGCTCGCGGCTTGGCCGAGCGTGGTCTCGAGGACGACCTGACGCGCCGTGGTCGCGCGGCTGATGATGGCGACGGCGTCATCGGCGCGCCGCCCGGCGGCGATCAATTTGGCGGCAATCGCATCGAGATGGCGCAGGCCCATGTAGAGCACGAGCACCGGGCTGCCGCGCGCGAGCGCCGGCCAATCGAGCCCGTCCGGCATCTCGCCGGTGACGCCATGGCCGGTGATGAAGGTGACGGTATGGTTGGTGTCGCGATGAGTCACCGGGATGCCCGCGTAGCTCAGCCCGCCAATGCCGGCGGTGATGCCGGGCACGATGCGAAACCTCACTCCCGCAGCGACCAGCGCCAGAGCCTCTTCGCCGCCACGCCCGAAGACGAACGGGTCGCCGCCCTTGAGCCGCAAGACGCGGGCGCCGGAGCGTGCGCTGGCGATCAGCCGCGCCGAGATGTCGCGCTGCTTGGGCGAGGGCTTGCCGCCGCGCTTGCCAGCATATTCGAGCGTCGCGCCGGGCCGCGCCAACGCGAGGACCCGCGGATCGACCAGCGCGTCATAGACCACCACATCGGCATGGCGCAGTGCGTGCAAGCCAAGCAGGGTCAACAGCCCGGGATCGCCGGGCCCGGCACCGACGAGCCAGACCCAGCCGGGCTCGAATGCCGGCAGGCCGAGATTTGCGCTATCACTCACGGCGCCGACGCTACCCATGCCGTGGCCCGGCGACCAGCGACTTCATGGCTCGGGGATGCGTTGCGCGGCGGAGGATGCAGCTTGAGAATGCGCCCCGTGTCGATGTTCCCAATCCTGCCAGCACACCGGCCCTTCGCGTGGGCGAGGCGCCGCCCGCTCGCCGTGGCGGCGCGCGGTCTTGCGCAGGCGATCCATTTTCCGAAGCTGATCCTGCTCTTCGCGTTGATGATCGTCTCGGTGCGATGCGCGGCGGCTGGTTTCTATGATTGGGCGGCGATGCGCATCGCCGCGGCCGCGGGGAGTCCGACGCGTCTGCTGCTGCGGACGATCGCGGTCGGCGGTGGACTCTCCGCGGTATCGGCAACGTGCCTGCCGTGATCATGATGCTCGCGACCGCATGGCTCTGGGCGATTGGCGCGCTCGCATGGTGACGCAGCGATGAGTCGCGACGCTCCGGATCGGAAGCTGCGCTATGGCTGGACCACTGGCGCGTGCGCCGCTGCCGCCGCCCGCGGCGCCTATGAGGGGCTGCGCACCGGCCGGTTTTCCGAAGCGGTGACGATCACATTGCCCAAGGGCCAGCAGCCGAGCTTCACGCTGGTCGAGACGAGCTGTGGTGCGGATTGGGCGCAGGCCGGCATCGTCAAGGATGCCGGCGACGATCCGGATGTGACGCATGGCGCGACCGTGCTGACGCACATCGTACCGGGGCCGGTTGGAAGCGGCGTGCAATTCCGCGCCGGCGAAGGCGTCGGCACGATCACGCGCGCCGGCTTGCCGCTGCCGCCAGGCGAGCCCGCAATCAACCCGGCCCCGCGCGCCATGATCATCGCCGCGCTCGCCGAGGCGGTGACGCGGTTCGGCGGCAACCTGGATCTCGTCGTCACGATCTCGATCCCCGGCGGTGCGACGCTCGCGCTGAAAACCCTCAACGGGCGGCTCGGCATCGTCGGTGGGTTGTCGATCCTGGGCACGACGGGAATCGTCGTGCCGTTCTCCTGTGCAGCCTGGATCCACTCGATCCATCGCGGCATCGATGTCGCGCGCGCCGCTGGGCTCGGTCATGTCGCGGCGGCCACCGGCTCGACCTCTGAAGCCGCGGTGCAGCGCCTCTACGCGCTGCCGGACATGGCGCTGCTCGACATGGGCGATTTCGTCGGCGGCACCCTCAAATACCTGCGCACTCATCCGATCCCGCGCGTCACCATCGCCGGCGGCTTCGGCAAGCTGGTCAAGCTGGCGCAAGGTCAGCTCGATCTGCATTCCCGCGCATCGCGAGTCGACATGGCGGATCTGGCGCGGCTTGCCGGCGCCGCGGGTGTCGATGCGCAAGCCTGCAACGCGATCGCCGGTGCTGCGGGCGCCGGCGAGGCGCTGGTGCTCGCCGGACCCGCCGGTGGCGCGCTTGCCGCTCTGGTCGCGCGGAATGCACGCGCCACCGCGCTCGCCGTGCTGTCTGGCGGCGTCGCACTCGATGTCGTGGTGTTCGATCGCGACGGCAAACTGCTCGGAAATTCCGGTGCGTGAGGCGCCGCGATTGCTGATCCTCGGCGGCACGACCGAGGCCCGCGAGCTCGCCGAACTTCTGACCGCGCGACATGGCCGAGGCCTGGAGATCGTGAGCGCGCAAGCCGGCCGCACGCGCGCGCCGCTGGCGGTCGCGGGCGAATTGCGGCGTGGCGGGTTCGGCGGCGCGGAGGGGCTGGCGCAGTTTCTCGCGCGCGCCGGCATCGACGCGGTGGTCGATTGCACGCACCCATTCGCCCTCACCATGAAGGCCCATGCGCAGATCGCCACGACGGCGAGGGACGTGAAACTTCTCGCGCTGCACCGGCCGGATTGGCCACGCAGCGCGCGGGACCATTGGATCGAAGTCGACGATGTCGCCGGTGCGGTCGCTTCCCTGACGCCGCTCGGCATGCGGATCTTCCTGACGCTGGGCCAACGCGATCTCGAAGCCTTCGCCACCCTCTCCTCGCGATTTTTCTTCGTGCGGCTGATCGAGCCGCCAGCGACGTTTCCGTTCGCCGACGGCGAGTTCCTGCTCGATCGTGGGCCATTCACGCTCGACGGTGAACTCGCCTTGATGCGTCGCGTGCGCATCGACGTGCTCGTGACCAAGGCGAGCGGCGGCGCCGCGACCTTCGCCAAGATCGAGGCGGCGCGCGCGCTGCGACTTCCCGTCGTGATGATCCGTCGCCGACAGCCACCGGATGTGCCGAGCGTCGAAAGCGTCGCGGCAGCTTTGGCCTGGGTCGAGACGACGCTGCGGCTGGTTGGCCCTGGCGTCGAGTGATCTCGAGACTTGACGGGCGGCGTGTTGACTCGCCTAACTCCTGGCCATGTCCTGCTTGGCCCGCCGCATGATCCTCGTCGCTGCCGTGACGCTCCCCGTCACGAGCGTCTTTGCCCAGGGTCTGACGACCGATGTCCTCGATCGCGCCCCGCTCGCAGACGCAGCCCGTGCTGGTGACATCAAGACGTTGCGCGGCCTGCTCCTCGCCGGACAGCAGCCCAATGGCCTCGATCTCTACAAGGTGCCGGCGATCGTTCTCGCGGCGCAGGGTGGCCATGCCACGGCGATCGATCTGCTGCTGCAATATGGCGGGCGCACCGATCTGCGCGATCCCGAAGGCAATACGGCGCTGATCCATTCCGCGCAGCGCGGCCATGACGCGGCGGTCGAGGCGCTGATCCGGGGCAAGGCCAACGTGAATCTCGAGGGCACACAAGGCATCACGCCGCTGATGGTCGCGGCGCAACGTGGTCAGACCATCGTGGTCACGCAGCTGTTGAAAGCCGGCGCGGATTGGAAGCGCGAGGATTTCACGGGCCGCACGGCGCTGCGCTATGCGGAGGAGAATGCGCGGTCCAACGTCGCAACTCTGCTGCGCCGCGCCGCTAGCCGGAACTGACGGGCATGCCGATGCGCGCGCATTCATCGGCCATCGCCGAGGACAGCGTCGCCGAGGTGAGCACCAGGCTGTCGACCTGGTATTGCAGAATCTCCGGCAAGGCCGCGTCACCGCTGCGCTGCCCCGGCAGGGTGATCAGCAGCACGCGCCGGCCATGCGCCTCGAGCTGGCGGCTGAAGCGCTCGAGCACCGGCGGATAGAACGGGTTGGTGAGATGCGCCATCACGATGCCGACCAGCCTGGTGCGTCGCGTGATCAGGCTGCGCGCGATCGCATTGGGCCGATAGCCGAGCTTCGCGGCGGCATCGGCGACCAGCTTGCGCATCGCCGGCGACACGCTCGCGCCGGGCGTGAAGACGCGACTGACCGCCGATTGCGAAACACGCGCCGCCTTCGCGACGTCGTTGGAGGTGACGCGTGGACGCCGCACGCGCATCGGCGTCAGGCGGCCCGTCCCCAGAGCCGACGCGACGCGATCGCCGCGCCCTGCGTCAGCGCGCCGAGCTTGGTCCAGGCGATCTCGGCATCGACGGCGCCGTACCCGGCGAACGTGCCGAAGCCGCAATCCGTGCCGGCGATAACGCGATCGCGCGCGACGATCGCCGCGCAGCGTTCGATCCGTTCGGCGACCAGCTCCGGGTGCTCGATGAAATCGGTCGTCGAATCGAGGCAGCCGGGGATCAGGACGTAGTCGTCGGGAATGCGCGATTCCTGCCACACCCGCCATTCATGCGCATGGCGCGGATTGGCGCCTTCGAACAGCAGGGCGCGCGGTTTGGCGCGCAGCACGAGCGGCAAGATCGCCTGCAGCGCGACATCGAGATGGTGCGGGCCTTCGTAATTGCCCCAGCACACATGCATCCGCACCTTGTCCCCCGGCACGTTGCGCAGCGCGTGGTTCAGCGCCTCGACATGCATCTCCGCCGCGCGCAGGAAACCCTGCTCGTCGAGACCCTTGTACATCATGTGTCGGCCGAGCCCGAGATCCGGCGCGTCGATCTGCAGCATCAGTCCCGCCGCGACGATCGCCTCGTACTCCGACGCCATGGCCTCGGCGAGGTCGCCGATATAGGCCTCGGTCGTCTTGTGCCAATCCGAGGGTTGGAACAGCGCGATCACGCCGGGCGAGGCCGAATTCATGAAGCCATGCGTGTAGCCTGCCGCGACCATCGCGGCCTTCATGCGCGCGATGTCGTCGTGCAGCGGCTTCAGGTTCACGACCTTGATCGGCCCGACGCAGCGCGGCCGGCGATAGGTCGGCGTTCCACCGCCGCGCGACAGGCGCTCGCGAAAACCCGCGAAAGCCTCGAGATCGGCCGGCACCCGGCGCGGGCTGTCGCCGTCGAACCCGGAAAGCCGCTCCTTGATGTACGTCGCGTAGGAGATCTTCGACATCTCGCCATCGGAAGGCAGGTCGATGCCGGTCTGGCGCTGGCGCGCGAGCGCCGCCATCGTCGCGGTTGTGATGATCGCGTCCGCTTTGCCCGCATCGACCGCCTCGCCGCGCTCGCGCGCGAACAGCACGTCGCAGACGTCCTGCGGTCGCGGCAGGCTGCCGACATGGGTCGTCAGAATGTGGTCGGCCATGGTCACGCCGCCTTGCGATCGACGAAGGTCACCGCGCCGGCCGCGTCGCCGCCGAGCACAGCGAACAGAAAGCCGAGATCCGTGCCGATATTCTCGAAGCCGCGGAAGACATGGGTCGGCAGGGAGATCACGTCGCCCGGCTCGTGATCGACATGCCCGTCCTCCGCGTTCTCGCCCCAGGTGAAGCGCCATGTGCCCTTGTGCACCACGAAGACTTCAGCTGTGTCATGGCTGTGCTGCGAATTCACGCAGCGCGGCGGCTGGCGCGCGCCGCCGATGTTGAAGCCGTGGCGTTCGGCGATATGGACGTATTGATGCGGATTCTCCGCGACGCCCGGGCCGATGATCGTGAAATCCTCTTTCTTCTCGGAGCCCGGCGTGCGGGCGTCGACGAAGGCGTTGGTGCAGGGCCGCAGATCGGCATAGCGAACCAGGCGCGTGGCGAGATCGATGGACATGGCTTTGGTCCTCACTTGTCGGATGTCATGGCCGCAGACTCGTGGCGGCGTCGAAGAGGTGCAGGCGGCGCGTGACGATCTTGACTCCGACGCTCTCGCCCATGTCGAGGGCAAGATCGCGGTCGGCGCGCGCGGCGAGGCGTTCATTGCCGACGACCAATGTCACCAGCAGCATAGACCGGCGCGTCGAAATCGCCCTTGCCGCGTGCAACGATGGCGACATCCTCCGGCCGCCGGAGAGTTCGCGCGGATAGCGCGCGAGCAGCGCGCCGAGTTCGACCTTCTCGGCCGCGCGCTTGACGCGCTGATCGCGATCGTCGCCGCCGATGCCGCGGACCTTCAGGGGATAGCCGATACTCTCGGCGACGGTCATGTGCGGGTAGAGGCCGTAGTTCTGGAACACCATCGCGACGTCGCGATCCTTGGGCAGCAGATCGTTGACGCGACGATCGCCGATACGGCGGCGAAGAGTCCGAATTCAGGAGGGAACATGAAGCGCCAGGAAACACCGACCAGCGCGGGTCTCATCGCAAATGGCAGGATCAGCAGGGTCTGCACCGCGCGGCGGAAGGGGCCGCCCTTGGCGGGAAGCAGCGCCAGGCCGAGCGCAAGCAGCGTCGTCATCGCGACTGAGAAGAAAACGAAGAGCAGCGTGTTGGCGGCAGCGTCGATGAAGTCCGGTGACGTGAAGGCCTGGACGTAATTGTCGAAGCCGACGAAGCCGCCGGGCACACGCGAGCGCGACAGCTTCCAGACCCGGAACGACAGGATCGCGGAGTCCAGCAGCGGCCAGACCGCTGTCGCGAAGACCGCGACGACGGCAGGCAGCACGAGCAGGTATTTCAGCGTGCGATCGCGCATCACGGGCCGGTTGCAGGGTCGTGGACTCACTCACCACCCCGACAAGGGGTGGTCGCATCGTGCAGCGCACGACATCCCGAGATGTTTGCATCGCCTAGCTCATTCGAGGAGAGGCGACAATGCCCGCACCCTCGACGATCTTTGGGGTGCCGTCCGCAACGCGCTCCCCTGCTTTGCACCAGCCGAGTGCGCAAGCTACTTCACCGCAGCAGGATACGGTTCAACCTGAACATATTCCGCTCTAGTCGCGTGCCGCGACCAGGAGGGGATGGCATGTGCCTGCCAGCGATTTGCAAATTTCGTCCACGTGGGGGGGGGCGTGGGAAGTTGTGTTCTCGGAACGTCGTCCCTCGGCTCGTGCCTCAACCCGGATCGCCCGCAGGGCGCAGAACGTGGGTGTGGTCGGCGGCGTAGAGGCGGCTGTCGGTGAAGTCGCTGGGGGCGAGCACGCGGCCGACGAGGATCAGTGCGGTGCGCGTGATGCCTGACTCCTTCACCTTCGCGCGAATGTCCCGGAGCGTGCCGCGCAGGAAACGCTGGTCGGGCCAGCTCACGCGATAGGCGATCACGACCGGACAATCCGCGCCGTAGATCGGCGTGAGTTCGCGCACGACATGGGCGAGGTTGTTGATCGAGAGATGGATCGCGAGCGTCGCCTTGGCGCGGCCCAGCGTCGCGAGGTCCTCGCCCGCAGGCATCGCGGAGGCGCGCACCGATGTGCGCGTGAGGATCACCGTCTGCGCGATGTCGGGCAGCGTCAGCTCGGTGGCGAGTGCCGCGGCGGCCGCGGCGAAGGCGGGCACGCCCGGCGTGACGTCATAGGGAATCGCGTGCCGATCGAGGGCGCGCATCTGCTCCGCGATCGCGCCATAGAGCGAGGGGTCGCCGGAATGCACGCGCGCCACGTCCTGGCCAGCGGCATGGGCGCGCAACATCTCCGCGATGATCTCGTCCAGGTTCATCGCGGCGGTGTCGCGCACATGCGCATCGCCGCGCGCTTCGGCGATCACCTCGCGCGGCACCAGCGATCCCGCATAGAGCACGACGGGACAGCGGCGGATGATGTTGAGCGCACGCACGGTGATCAGATCGGGCGCGCCCGGACCGGCGCCGATGAAATGCACGGTCATGAGGATGCTTCGCTGCGCGGTTTCTGCGCATAGCCGCGCGGTGTGAAGACGCCGGAAGGGCCGCATCGCGTGGCGCTGCTGCCGACGATCAGGATCGTGAGCATGTCGATCTCCGTCGGATCGAGCGCGCCGAGCGTCACCACGCGCACGAGCTCGTCCGCGCGGCCGAGATTGCGCGCGATCACGACCGGCGTCGCCGCGGGACGGCCGGCGCGCAGCAGCGCCACGGCCATGTCCAAGGGCGCGCGGCGCTTGAGCGAGGCGGGGTTGTAGAGCGCGATGACGAAATCGCCGTCGATCGCGGCCTGGAGGCGCCGCTCGATCGCCGGCAGCGGTGTGAGCAGATCGGAGAGCGAGATCGCGCAGAAATCATGGCCGAGCGGCGCGCCCGCGCGCGCGGCCGCGGCCTGCATCGCCGAGACGCCTGGCATCGTGGCGATCGCGATGCGCCGCCACAGCGGATCATCGCCGCGCTCGACCAGCTCATGCACCAGCGTCGCCAGCGCGTAGATCCCGGCATCGCCCGACGAAACCAGCGCGACACGTTTGCCCGTGGCGGCGAGATCGAGTGCGAGCTTGACGCGCGCCTCTTCTTCGCCGAGAGCGCGCGCGTGCTGACGCTTGCCGGCGATCAAGGGTCCGAGCAGATCGAGATAGAGCCCGTAGCCGACGATATCCTCGGCGCCGAGCAGCGCCTCGCTCGCCGACGGCGTGCGCCATCCGGCCGGGCCGGGGCCGATGCCGACGATGTCCAGTCGGCCGCGCGCCCGACCGATCCGCGTCGGGTCGATGTCCTCGGCGGCTTGCGCCAGCGCGAGTGTCGTGCGCGGGCCAATCTGCTTGGTCAGGACGAGCGTCGCGTCGGCGCCTGCGCCGGCCAAGGCGGCGGCCTCCGCGACTCCGGCCACGCCGACCACGCTCTTGACGTAGCTCGACGGCGTCGCGAGGCGTGGCTCTTGCGCCGCAAGCTCCGTCGCACTGAAGAAACGCGCCGGCACGTCGAGCGCGGCGGCGACTTCGTGAACGGCCGCCTCGTCGAGCTTGAGATCGATCGACGCGACGCAGGCGATCGCCCCCTCGGCGCGGTCCGCTTCGGCCAAGGCGCGGCGCACGAAGCCGACGACCGCGCCGGGATCGGCGTCGCGCTCGCAGCCGATGCCGAGCACCAGCCGCGGCGGGTGGTAGACGAGCGCACCGGGTCGCGGCGCAGCGCGAGTCGTCACGACCAATCGGATCCCCGACTGGGCGCGCGCATCGTCATGTGACGGGAGGAGAGCATCCGGCCAGGCTGTGCGTCCGACATCGCTCTCCGTCGTGGCAGCCTCGCCGGCGATCAACGCGGCGGCGGCGGGCTTCAGCATGTCAGGCGTCGCGATGCGCCAACCCGGCGGCGGGTCGTCGAGCGCGATGCCGAGCGCGAGATCGCCCGCCGTCGTGATCGCCGCGTGCCCACCGGTCAATGCAGCGAGCCGCCGCGCCAGCGCATTGCCGCCGCGATGCCCGCCGATCAGCGGCACGATGCTGCCGCCATCCTCGGCGAGTGCAATGACCGGCGGCTCGTTGCGCTTGTCGGCAAGATGCGGCGCGAGCGCGCGGATGACGATGCCAGAGGATGCGATCGCCACGATCGCTGTGCCCAGCGTGAACAGCATGGCGAGATGCGCAGTCGCGTCTTCGAAGGCGACATCGCAGGTCTCGACGCGTCGCGCGAAACCATGCACCAGGCTCCCCGGGAAGTCCGGCTGCAAGCGGCGGGCGAGCGCCGCGCCGCGCGACGTCAGCGCGACGAAGACGGGCGGGCTCAACGCCATGCGGCCCCGCGATGGTGAATCAGGATCAGGGAGAAATACGGCGCCTGCGCCGCGTCGACCTCGGCAAGGCTCACGATGCGCTGGTCGGTGAAGCTTGCGCGCTCGACATAGCGCGCCTGCGTCGCCAGGCCGAGCCTGTCGAGCAGCGCGCGCACGCGTCCGAAATGTCGGCCGAGCTTGAGGATCGCGGCGGCGTCGCATTCGCCGAGACGCTTGGCGATCGTCTCGTCGTCGAGCAAGGCAGGAATGATGCTGAAGACATCGTGGCGTGATGCGATCGGGAAGCCGAGCGCCGCCGAGGCGGCCGAAACCGAGGTGACTCCCGGCACGATCTCGACACGCGCGCGCTGCGCCAGCCGCGCGAAGAGATACATGAACGAGCCGTAGAAGAACGGATCGCCGAGACAGAGGATCGCGACGTCGCGGCCCGCGGCCGCATGCGCAGCGATCGTGTCGGCCGCGTCGTCATAGACGGCGTTGACCGGGAAGCGGTCGTTGCTGAGGGTCATGCGGATGGGGATTTCCAGGCGCGCACCCTGGAGATGCGGGGCCATGATCCTGCGCGCCAGGCTGTCACCGCTCTCGGGCGCGGGATAGGCGAGCACGGGCACGCTCTGCGCGATGCGCATCGCCTTGAGCGTCACGAGTTCGGGATCGCCGGGCCCGACGCCGAGGCCGAAGATCGTGCCGCTCACTTGACGACGCTCCATTGCGTGATCGGCATCAGCGCGCGCCAGCCATGATAGGGGCCGACACGTTCGAGGCGCGAGACGGCGATGCGCGACATGACACCGCCATGACGCGCATGCCAGGCGGCGAGCATCGCCTCACCTTCGATCGTGACGACATTGGCGACCAGCCTGCCGCGCGGCGCGAGCGCATTCCAGCACGCGGTGAGCAGCGCCTCATCTGAGATGCCCCCGCCAATGAAAATCGCGTCGGGTCGCTCCAACCCCGCAAGCGACGCGGGCGCCGCTTCGGCGACGATCTTCAGCCGTGGCGTGCCGAGCGACGCGGCATTGCGCGCGATGAAATCCACCCGCGCGGGGTCGCGCTCGATCGCGACGGCGCGCGCGCGCGGCGCGGCGCGCATCCATTCGATGGCGATCGAGCCGCATCCCGCGCCGACATCCCAGAGCAGCTCGCCCGGGAGGGGCGCAAGGGCGGACAGCGTGGCAGCGCGGATCTCGCGCTTGGTCAGCTGGCCGTCATGGATGAACGCATCGTCTGGCAGGCCCGGCGCCGTCGTGAACGCGCGTGCTTCGGGGCCAGCGACGCAGTCGATCGCCAGCGTGTTGAGATCGTCACCGCGCGGCGCGGACCAGCTCTCGGCGCTTCCCGACGCGATCGCTTCGTTGGATCCACCCATGCGCGCAAGTACGCTGAGCCGGCTGGGTCCCCACCCGCGCGAAACGAGCCACCGCGCGACCTGCGCCGGCGTATCGGCATTCTCGCTCAGCACGAGGAGCCGCTGCCTCGGCGCCAGATGCGGTGCGAGCAGATCGATCGAGCGGCCATGGACGGTGAGGCAGGCGCAATCCGCGATTGGCCAGCCGAGCCGCGCGGCGGCAAGCGTGAAGGCGCTGAGATGCGGGATGATCGTGCATTCCCTAGTCGGCACATGGCGCGCCAGCGTCACGCCGATGCCGAACCACATCGGATCGCCGCTGGCGAGCGCGCAAACGCGCTGCCCACGCGCGGCGAGGATGTCGTCGACGGTGAGACGCAGCGGCGTCTTCCAGCTCCAGCGAGGAATGCCGGTGTCCGGCACCAGGGCGAGATGGCGCGCCCCGCCGACCAGGATCTCCGCAGTGTCGATCAGGGCGCGTGCGGGCGGTGACAGCCCGGCGAGGCCGTCTTCGCCGATCCCCACGATCGAGAGCCAGGGCGCGATCGTCATGGCCGATCATCCTCGGGGTTTCCGCCGAGCGCGTTGATCGCCGCGGCGGCGAGCGCGCTGCCGCCGCGGCGGCCGAGCAGCGTGACGAAAGCGACGCCGCGCGGATCGCGGGCGAGCTCGGCCTTCGATTCCGCGGCGCCAATGAAGCCGACGGGAAAGCCGAGGATCAGCGCTGGACGCGGCGCGCCGGCATCGATCTCCTCGAGCAGCCGGAACAGTGCGGTCGGTGCGTTGCCGATCGCGACGATCGAGCCGGCGACGACGTCACGATGCAACGCCATGCCAGCGGCCGAAACTGTCGTGGCTTCGCGCTTCGCGCGCGCGGCGGCGCTCGGCGCATCGGTCATCACGACCGGTGCATTGCCGCGCGGCAGGCGATTGCGGATCACGCCCTCGGCGACCATCCGCGCATCGCAGAAGATCGACGCACCGGCCTCGAGAGCGTAGTGGCCAGCGTCCGCGGCATCGGGAGAGAAACGCAAATCGGCGATGATGTCCGGCATGCCGCAGGCATGGACGAGCCGCAGCGCGAGCGGATGCAGCGACGCGGGGATGGTCGAGAGGTCGCACGAAGTGCGGATCGCCGCGAAGGAGCGGCGGTAGATCTCGGCCGGATCGCGCAGATAGTCGAGCATCTTCAGGCCTCAGTCGCCCGTCTTCTTCGGCGCCGCCGCGGCGGGGTGATGATGATGCCCATGGTCATGATCGTGGCCGTGGCCGTGGCCGTGGTGATGCGAGTGATCATGGCCGTGCCCATGGCCATGCCCGTGATCGCCATCCGTGCCGATGCCGCGCACATGCAGATGATGTCCGGCCTGGACGGCGCCGACATCGGCCTCGTAGCCGATGATCTGGGTGCGGTATTTGCAGAGCTGGCAGTTCATGACGTTGGTGCCGCCCAGGATCTCGCCGACACGCTCGACGAACGCATCGACCACCAGCGGATGGTCGTTGAGGTAATTGGCTTTGACGAACTCGATGTCCGGTGCGAGCGCGGCGATCTCGTCGGTCTGGTCGTAGATGCGATTGACGAGAATGCCCGTGAACAGGAAATACGGGAACACGATGATGCGTTTGAACCCCATGCGCGTCAGCCGGGCAAGGCCTGCATTGACGCGCGGCTGTGCGACGCCGGAATAGGCGACCGCGCCCCAGCCGAAGCCCATGCCCTCCCAGAGCATGCGCATCACCTTCGCGACGTTGGAATTGGCATCGGGATCGTTGGTGCCGCGCCCGACCACGAGCAGGCACGTATCCGCCCGATCGATTCCGCGCGACGAGCCCGCCTCCGCCGCTTCGACCCGCGCGCGCGCGGCGGCGATCAGCTTCAGGTCGACGGCGAGATCGCGGCCATAGACGACGGAGACGCCCGGTCGCTCCGCCGCGAACGTGTTGAGCTCCCAAGGCAGATCGTTCTTCACATGCCCAGCGGCGAAGAGCATGGCAGGCTGCGCGAGGATCTTGGTGATCCCCGCCTGCACCAGCTTGTCGAGCCCATCACGAATGATCGGACGGGCGAATTCGAGATAGCCGTACTCGACCGGATAAGGCAGGCGGGGCCGCAGGCGATCGACCATCTGCGCGAATTCGCGCATCGCGCCCTCGTCGCGGCTGCCATGGCCACAGATCATCACGCCGAGTTTCTCGCTGTTCATGAAAGCTCTCTCCAAGTGTTGACGGGGCTTCGCCGCGCATGCCGTATTGCCGCGCGATGTGGCTCGATTCGCCTCTGTGGATTGCCGAGCCGGCAGCGATGCTGCTGCTGGCCCTCGGTCTCGATGCGCTTGCGGGCGACATGCGGGCGCTGTTCCGCTACGTCCCGCATCCGGTCGTGCTGATCGGTCGCGTGGTCGCCTTTTGCGATCGACGCCTCAATCGCGAACAGCGCAGCGAGAGTGCGCGCCGCTGGCGCGGCATCATCACGGTCGCCAGCGTCGTCGGCGTGACGGCTTCCATCGCCTGGTTCACGCATGTCGTGCTTGCCAAGTATCGCTGGGGCTGGGCGGTCGAGACCTTCGTCGTCGCGGTGCTCGTCGCGCAGCGCTCGCTGCATGATCACGTCGCGGCGGTCGGCAAGGCGCTGGCCGGCGACGGCATCGATGCGTCGCGGCGCGAGGTCGCCCATATCGTCGGGCGCGATCCAGATGCGCTCGATGCCCACGGCGTCGCCCGCGCGGCGATCGAAAGCCTGTTCGAGAATTTCGCCGACGGCGTCGTGGCGCCGGTGTTCTGGTATCTGCTGCTCGGCCTGCCGGGCATCGTCGCGCTCAAGACGATCAACACGCTCGATTCGATGATCGGGCACAAGACCCCGCGCCATCGCGCCTTCGGCGAGGCCGCCGCGCGGTTCGATACCGCCGTCATGTTCCTGCCCGCGCGCCTCGCCGGGATCCTCATCACCCTGGCGGCGGTGATCGTGCCCGCGGGAAGACCCGTCGCCGCGTTGCGCACGATGCTGCGCGATGCGCGCAAGCACCGCTCGTTCAATGCAGGCTGGCCCGAGGCCGCCGCCGCCGGCGCGCTCGACATCGCCCTGGCGGGGCCGCGCCGCTATCACGGCGAGCTGGTCGAAGATGCGTGGATCGGCAGCGGTCGCGCGCGCGTGACGCATGACGATGTGACGCGCGCACTCAGCCTCTACATCGTCGCGTGTCTGGTGCATGTCGTCTGCACGGCCGGATATCTGCTGGGTCGTCACGGCTGAGCGCTCCCGGCGGAGCGGGCGATTGAAAGCAGACGATCGAGATCGACGCTGGCCGCGACGTGATCGGCGAGTCGATCGAGCGTGTGGTCGACCTCGATATCCCAGTCCTGACCTTGCGCGCCCAAAGCGAGGCCGCGGCGCGCGCGCAGGCGATCGAGCCACGCCTTGCGGAATGCCGCCTGCTCGAAGAGTCCATGCAGATAGCAGCCCTCGATGCGGCCATTCGTCGACACGGCGCCATCGGGGCGGGTGTCGAGGCGCAGCATCGGCCGCGCCGTCGCCGCGCCGGTGGTGATTCCGAGATGGATCTCGTAGCCAGCGACCACGGCGCCGCTGCGCGTGCAGGTGCCGCGTGTCTGGCGCAGGATCTTGTGGGCGCCAAGGCGCGTCTCGATCTCGAGCAGACCGAGCCCGACGGCCGAGTCGATGTTGCCCTCGATGCGATCGGGATCGGTGATCGCGTGGCCGAGCATCTGATAGCCGCCGCAGACGCCGAGCACATGACCGCCGCGCCGCACATGCGCGGCGAGGTCGATGTCCCAGCCATTCGCGCGCAGCGCCGCGAGATCGGCGATCGTCGCCTTCGATCCGGGCAGGATGACCGCGTCGGCGTCGCCCGCCAGCGCATCGCCGGCGCCGATCAGATCGAGCGCGACATCGGGCTCGGCCTTCAGCGGATCGAGATCGTCGAAATTCGCGATGCACGGCAGGCGCAGCACGGCGATCCTGATCGGCGCCGACGCGCTGACGCGGCGCGTATCGAGTCCAGAGGCGTCCTCGGCCGGCAAGCGCGACGCGCCGGCGAACCAGGGAACGAGGCCAAGATCCGCGAGGCCGGTGCGCTCGACGATCGCTTCGCGTCCGGCAAGGAACAGCGTCGCGTCGCCGCGGAACTTGTTGATGATGAAGCCGCGCAGCTGTGCGCGCTCTTTCGGCGTCAGCACCGCGAGCGTGCCGACGAGGCTGGCGATCACGCCGCCGCGATCGATGTCGCCCACCAGCACGACCGGAACGTCGGCGGCACAGGCGAAGCCCATATTGGCGATGTCGCCGTCGCGCAGATTGATCTCGGCCGGCGAGCCCGCGCCTTCGACGATCACCAGATCGGCAGCGGCGCAGAGCCGTTCGAAGCTCGCCATCACGCGCGGCATGAGCTGCGGCTTCAGCGCGTGATAGTCGCGCGCGCGCGCCGTGGTGAAAACGCTGCCGTGCACGATCACCTGGGCGCCGGTCTCGCTCTCCGGCTTGAGCAGCACGGGATTCATGTCGAAGTTCGGGGCGACGCCGCAGGCGCGTGCCTGCAGCGCCTGGGCCCGGCCGATCTCGCCGCCATCCGCCGTGACCGCGGCGTTGTTCGACATGTTCTGCGGCTTGAACGGCCGCACCGCAAGGCCGCGACGCGTGAAGGCGCGCGCGAGTCCGGCGACGAGCATGGACTTGCCGACATCGGAGCCGGTGCCTTGCAGCATCACCCGGGCGGCGCGTGCGGACATCAGAACTCGACGCCTCGCTGCGCCTTCACGCCACCGCGGAACGGGTGCTTCACGAGGGTCATCTCGGTCACCAGATCGGCAAGGTCGATCAGCGGCTCCGGCGCATTGCGGCCCGTGATGACCGCATGCTGCATCGGCGGCCGTCCGGCCAGCGCTTCGAGCACCGGATCCAGCGCCACCAGTTCGTAGCGCAGCGCGACATTGAGCTCGTCGAGCAGCACGAAATCATAGCCGGGGTCGGCCAGCATGCGCCGCGCCTCGGCCCAGCCGCGTTCGGCGGCGGCGATGTCGCGCGCGCGGTCCTGCGTCTCCCAGGTGAAGCCCTCGCCCATCGTCTTGATCTCGACGAGTTCGGGGAAGCGCTGCAGGAATTTCGCCTCGCCGGTTTCCCAGGCGCCCTTGATGAACTGCACGATGCCCACGCGCATGCCGTGGCCCATGCAGCGCATCACCATCCCGAAAGCCGAGGAGGATTTCCCCTTGCCCTTGCCGGTATGGACGATGAGCAGGCCCTTTTCCGCGGTCTTGCCGGCCATCATGCGATCGCGCGCCGCCTTGATGCGCGCCATCTTCTCGGCGTGGAGCTGATCGGGGAGGGGAGTGGTCATGTCGTAATCACCTTTCCCGAGCAGCCACGCACTGATCGCCAGCCCGCGCTCGTCGCCCCTCCTCGAGATGAGCCAGGGGATGCACACAAGATTGCACAGCAGGTTGATGAGGGTACGAAAGGGCCGGCATCGCGTCGATCAAGACTCGAAACCCGAAGCGCAACCCGCAATTCATCCCCTCCTGTCGCGGCACGCGATAGAAGGCGTGGCGCGCGCGAAGCGCGTGACGGGGAGGTTCCTTGAACTCGAAGAGGTCTGTGCCTGCGAAGGTCCCGCGAGACCTCCCCGTCAGCGCGCTGACGCGCGCTGCCACCCCTCCTAGCGCTGCGCGCCAGGAGGGGATAGGCGCAGCGAACACGTGCATGTCGATGTGTCACGTTCAAAGAACTTCTGCCTGGGTGTGCGGGTTCGCGGCCAGGGCGAGCAACGCCGGCCGGGTCGAGTTGAGGCGTGGGCGCCAGAGCTGACGGTCCTGCGCCTCCAGGAAACGCGCGGCCATCTCGCGCAGTGCCGCGGGGTTGACCTGCGCGATGAACGCGCGCGTCGCGTCGTCGCCGAGATAGGCGTCGTAGAGCGCGTCGAACTGATGATCGCGCACGGCATTGGTCGTCGCGGCGAACGCGAAGAGATAGTCGACCGTCGCCGCCATCTCGAAGGCGCCCTTGTAGCCGTGGCGCTTGCAGCCGGCGATCCATTTGGGGTTGATCGCACGCGAGCGCACCACGGCCGCGATCTCCTCGCTCAGCGTCAGCGCGCGGGGCCGTTCCGGCAGCGACGTGTCGACGTGATAGAGATGCGGCGCGCGGCCCGAGAGCCGCTCGACCGCCGCGCTGATGCCGCCCTCGAATTGGTAGTAGTCGTCCGAGTCCAGGATGTCGTGCTCGCGATTGTCCTGGTTCTGGATCACCGCCTCGATTCGCGCGAGGCGTCGCTCGAACTCGGCATGCGCCGCATTGCCTTCGCCGCCATCATAGGCGTAGCCGCCCCAGGCGACATAGGCGCGGCCCAGATCGCCGCGCGTCGACCAGCCCTTCTCATCGATCAGGGCTTGCAGACCCGCGCCATAGGCGCCCGGTTGTGGACCGAAGATGCGGAGAGCCGCGCCCTCGTCGCGCGCCGTTGCGGCGAGGGGATTGAGATCGGCGGGCTCGTCGAGCCTGGCGATCTGCTGCACCGCGCGGTCGACGAGTTCGATCAGATTGGAGAACGCGTCGCGGAACAGGCCCGACACGCGCAACGTCACATCGACGCGCGGCCGATCGAGCAGTGACAGCGGCAGGATCTCGAATCCGGTGACGCGCCGCGACGTGGCGTCCCATGTCGGGCGTGCGCCCATGAGGGCGAGGGCCTGTGCGACATCGTCGCCGCCGGTGCGCATGTTGGACGTGCCCCAGGCCGTGAGCGCGACATGGCGCAGGTGCTCGCCGTGATCCTGCAGGTGCCGCTCGAGCAGCACGCCCGCCGATGCCCAGCCGAGCGTCCACGCCGCCGGCGTCGGCACCGCGCGCGTGTCGACGGAATAGAAATTCCGGCCCGTGGGCAGCACATCCGCCCGCCCGCGCGTCGGCGCGCCGGAAGGACCAGGACGCACGCGCCGTCCGGCAAGACCACGCAGCAGCCCGTCGATTTCGCAAGCGCCGCTCGCATCGATGGCAGGGGCGAGCGTATCGTCGATCCAGCGCAGCACGGCCCGCGTGCGACTCCATTCGGGATCGACCACTCGCGATCCGGCGACGAGATCATGCGCGCAGGCCTCGAGTTCCTCACGGCGCGCATGCGTCGCATCGGCGAGCGGATCGCCGGCGATCCCGAGATCTTCCGAGAGCGCGCGGATCAGCGACGCTTGCGCCGCATCCGAACCACGCGGCGCGCGCGCGATCGCGGTGAGCAACTCGGCGCGCGGCAAGCCTTCGGGCGCACGGCCGAAGATGTGCAGGCCATCGCGGATCTGACGCTCCTTGATCTCGCACAGCCAGCCATCCAGACGTACCAGCGCCTCGTCGACCGGCATGCCCGTGCCGAGTCCGCAATCGCGATCGAGCCCGCTCGATGCCGCGAGATCGAGGATCTCGCGCGCCAGCACGCGACAGCGCCGTGGATCCTGCTGCGCGGCTTCGTAGTACTCGTCGATCAGCCGCTCGAGCGCGGCGCCGTCGCCATGCGCGCCGGCGCGGGTGAGGGGCGGCGTGAGGTGATCGATGATGACCGCGCCGGCGCGGCGCTTGGCCTGCGTGCCCTCGCCAGGGTCATTGACGATGAAGGGGTACAGATTGGGCAGCGCGCCGAGCGCGGCCTCGGGGAAACACGTCGCGTCGAGCGCGACCGACTTGCCCGGCAGCCATTCGAGATTGCCGTGCTTGCCGACATGCACGACCGCATGCGCGCCGAATTGCTCGCGCACCCAGGCATGGAACGCGAGGTATCCGTGCGGCGGCGGCAGCGATGGATCGTGATAGCTCGCCGTCGGATCGATGTGATAGCCGCGCGCCGGCTGCACCGCGATCACGACATTGCCGAGCGCGAGCACGGGCAGGCGCAGATGGCCGCAATCGAGCTCGCCCGCCTCGAACCAGGGATCCTGCTCGGGAGCCCCCCACCGCGCGCGAATCTTCGCGCGCAACTCGGCCGGCAGCCGCGCGAAGAACATCATGTACTCGGCAAGCGAGATCGTCTCACCGCCTGCGCGTTCGCGGCGGCCGGCGAGCGCATTGGTCGGACCGGCGGTGAGCGCCCGCATCAGCGCATCACCATCGCGCGGCGCGTCGACGATGCGATAGCCGGCGGCGGCGAGCGCGTTCAGGATCTCGATCACGCTTGCCGGCGTGTCCAGCCCGACGCCGTTGGCGAGGCGCCCGTCGCGATTGGGATAATTGGCGAGCACCAGGGCGACGCGCCGTTGCGCCGGCGGCGTGCGGCGCAGCGCGGCCCAGGCGGCGGCGAGCTCCGCCACGAAGGCGATCCGGCTCGCGACCGGCTGCATCACCATCACATCGGCTTGCAGCGCGTCATCGCGGCGCGCCAGGCCCTTGAAGGCGATGGCGCGGGTATAGATGCGCCCGTCGAGCTCGGGCAGCGCGACGCTCATCGCGATGTCGCGTGGCGGCAGACCACGCAGGCCGGTCGTCCAGCTCTCGACGCCGTCGCTCGACAGCGTCGCCTGGAGCACCGGGCAATCGAGCGCGGCGAGCGGATCGCCGTCGCCGACGGCGAAGCTCGTGAGATTGATGACGAGTTCGGCGTTGGCGAGCGCGGCGCGCAGGAAGCTCGCGGCCGCTTCGTCCTTGAGGCTCGCGACATAGATGGCGCGCGCATCGACTCCCCTGGCGTCCAGCGCCTCGACCAGCGCATCGATGGCGGCGAGATCGCCGGCCTGGTAGAGCGCGCGATAGAAGACGATGCCGGCGAGGTGTCGGCCGCGATCGTTGCTGCGATGGAGTCCGGCGCGCGGCACGACCGCCGGCTCGGCGGCAGGCGTCACGCGGCCGAGGAGATCGCGCGCGAAGCGCAGGAGATTCTCGGCATTCCCGGCGCCGCCCTCGATCAGGTAGCGCCAGAGCCGCAGCAGCGTCTCGCGTGGCAGCGTCGAACGATCGAACAGATCCTCGTCGGGCTTGTCGTCGCCGGGCAGCAGGGCGAGCCGAGTGCCTTGCGCGCGCGCGCGCGCGACGATCTGATCGACACCGTAGGGCCAGTAGCCGCGACCGCCGAGCAGCCGCACGATCACGAGCTTCGCGGCGTCGAGCGTCTCTTCGACATACGCGTCGACCGACGCGTTGTGCTTGAGCTTCAGCCAATTGGCGGCGCGCAGGCTCGGCGTGGTCGCGCCGAATTCGGCGAGAAGCCTGGCTTGCGCGCCGCCGAGCAACGCGATCTCGCTGTCGGCGGCCGTCAGGAACACGATATCCGCGCGCGTCTGGCCAAGATCCACCGCGGCGGTCTCGGCGACCGCTTCACCGGGTATGGCCAGGAGCAGATGCATCGCGACTTGGGCTCCGCTCAGCCGGAAACCAGCGCGCGCGTGATCGCGCCGCGGTCGAGGCCAGTGCGCCCGATCACGACGAGGCGACTCGCGCGGCGTTCATCCGCGGTCCAGGGGCGATCGAAGTAATGTTCGATGCGCGGGCCCACGGCCTGCAGCGCGAGGCGCCGCTGCTTGCCGGGCACGTCGATGAAGCCCTTCACGCGCAGCACGTCGTGCGCGACCAGCGTCCTGGCGAGCAGCCGTGCGAAGGATTCCGGCTCCGCGATCGCCGGCAGGTCGAGCGCGAAACTCTCGAAATCGTCGTGATCGTGATCGCCTGCGGCGTCGATATGCGACGGCCGCGTCGCGAGATCGCTTTCAGCGCCGGCATGCAGGCCGAGCGCGATGCGCGGATCGACGACGCCGAATTTCGCCTCGACGACCCGTACGCCCGCGCGCATGTGCTCGGCGAGCGTCGCCATCACGCCGGGGGCGTGCGCGTCGGCGAGTGCGTCGCGCTTGTTCAGGATCACCAGATCGGCGCAGGCGAGCTGGTCCTCGAAGACCTCCGCCAGCGGATTGTCGTGATCGGGCGCCGGCGTCACGCCGAGCGCGGCGTCATCGGCGAAGCGGCCGGCGGCGACGGCGGGGCCGTCGATCACCGCGATCACGCCGTCGACGGTGAGGCGCGCCCGCACCTCGGGCCAGGCCAGCGCCTTCACCAGAGGCTTGGGCAGCGCCAGTCCCGACGTCTCGACCACGATGTGATCGGGTCGATTCGGGCGCGCGAGCAGCGCCTCGATGGTCGGCAGGAAATCATCGGCGACCTTGCAGCACAGGCAGCCATTGGCGAGTTCGACGATGTCGCCGGGCTCGCAGGTCGCGTCGCCGCAGCCAAGCAGCAGATCGCGATCGATGCCCTGCTCGCCGAACTCGTTGATGATCAGCGCCAGGCGCCGACCCTGCGCGTGGGCGAGGAGGTGGCGCAGCAGCGTGGTCTTGCCGGCGCCGAGGAACCCCGTGATGATCGTGACTGGAATCTTCATGACGTCTCCTTGAGCGTGATCGGCAGGCCTGCCGCGATGAACACAACGCGCGCGGCGATCGCGGCGATGCGCTGGTTGAGTCGGCCCTGATGGTCGCGAAACGCGCGCGCCAGCGCGTTCTCGGGAACGATGCCGAGGCCGACTTCGTTGCTGACGAGGACGATGGGGCAGGTCGGGCTTTCGAGCGCCGCCGCCAATGCTTCCGTTTCCGCTTCGACATCGCGTCGGGCATGCATGAGGTTGCTGAGCCAGAGCGTGAGGCAATCGACGAGCAGCGCATGGCCGGGCCGCGATTCGCGCCGCAGCGCCATGGCAAGGTCGAGCGGCGCATCGACCGTGATCCAATCCGGCCCGCGGTGATCGCGATGCGCGGCGATGCGCGCCGACATCTCCGCATCGAGCGCCTGCGCGGTCGCGACATAGATGCGCGCGCCGCCCGGCGGCACGAGCGCGCGCGCCAAAGCTTCGGCGTGCCGGCTCTTGCCGGAGCGTGCGCCTCCCAGCACCAGCGTCACGCCCGGTGCGGCCTGGTTCGTATTCATCGTCGCCGGGGAACGGCGATTCGGGCCCTGAAATTCATGGTGCCATCCTCCCGCCGAGGATTGGGTTGCTGGGCACACGTCGCCGATCGGCCTACGCGCGGCATCCAGGAGGTCTCCTGGCTCGGGGTCTTCGACCGGGTCCACCTTCCCGACGGAAATGCCCGTCAGTGGTTGTCCATGGAACCGATCTCGCCGCTTACAGTTGCGGGGGCAGCGCCGGCATCGGCGGATCTCTCCGCCTCACCGATCTTCCCTGTCCGGATGCGAGGAGCTTGGTAGCAAGGATTCCGGCCGACGGCACGGAATTCCTTCGCTCGCTCATCCTCTCCCGTTCGCCCGCATCGAACGCGAGGGGATGGGTAAGGCCGTGATCACGGCGCCGGCCAGTTCAGCAGCCCGAGGCGCCAGTTATGGCCCTTTCCTGGACCTTCGATATGGTCGAGGCGGGTCAGCGACAGGGTGTCGACGCTCACCGCCAGCGCGGCTTCGGCGGTGATGCCGATGGCATGGGCCACGGCCGCACGGATCGCGCCGCCATGCGAGACGACGATGATGTCGCGCCCGGCATGGCGCTGCGAGAGCGTGCTGAACATCTGCCCGACGCGCTCGACCACGGCAGCGAAGCTTTCGCCGCCGGGCGGTGTTTCCGTCGCCGGCGCCAGCCAGAAGCGATGCGCCTCGGCCGTCTGCCCATAGGCGCCGATCTCGCGATAGGTCTTGCCCTGCCACTCGCCGAAGCTCTGCTCCAGGAAGGCCGGCTCGATCACGGGCTTGGGGATCGACGGCCGGCCGGCGGCCTTGAGTTGCTCGGCGATCGCCGCCGCGGTGCGCTGCGTGCGGCTGAGCGGCGTCGCGAACCACAAGGCGCCATCGGGTACGCGATGGGCCAGCGCCTTGAACGAGGCGACATCGGACACATCGCACTCGACATCCATCTGTCCGTAGACGCGGCCATGGGTGCCGACGACCGGGGCGTGGCGGATCCACCACCATCGTGTGACGACGGGTTCGCTCATGGACTCTCTCTCGGGCTCAGGCTGTCAGGGATTGGCGATGAAGACCAGGAGGAAGCCGATCTCCGCGCATTGCTGCACCGCGCCGAGCACGTCGCCGGTCTGCCCGCCCAGGCGCGCGCGCGCGATCAGCGCCGGAATGGCGGCGGCAATCGCCGTCCCGACGATCACGACCAGGATCGTGAGCGGCTCCGATACCGGCGCCAGTGCCAGCGCAGTCAGCAGAATGCCGATTGCGACGGCGTCCGCCGTGCGGCTGCGGTCGGGAATGCCAGCAGCATGCGACTGGCCGTCATTGCGTGCAGGCGGCAGCAGGCGCATCACCGGTGCGATCGCGGTGCGTGACGCGATCGCGGCGCCGAGCAGCGCGCAGATCGTGTCGAGCGTGACGCCGGTATAGCTGATAGCGCTGGTGCGCAAGGCGACGGCGAGAATGAGCGCCAGGGCGCCGTAAGTGCCGATGCGGCTGTCGCGCATGATGGCCAGGCGCTGCTCGCGGGTTCGGCCGCCGAGCCCGTCGGCCGTATCGGCCAGCCCATCCTCATGCAGGCCGCCGCTCATGATCACCGACGCCGTGACGGCGAGCAAAGCGCCGAGGAGCGGCGCCAGGCCGGCGAGATCGGCGAGGACGAAGGCGAGCGCGGCAGCGATGCCGATCGGCAGGGCCGCGACGGGAAAGGCGCGAACCGCATGCGAAACGCCGTATTGGGTGTCCAACGGCCGCAAACCGACCGGCAGGATCGTCAGGAATACAACGGCCAGACGCAGCTCGCCGAACCAGTTCCAGGGCCGATCATGCGGCCCCGGCGATGGCTTTGTCGCAGGCCCAACGGGCGACGTACCGGCCGGTGCGGCGTCGAGGAGTGGCGGCTGGGAGGAACTCTCGTCTGGCATTGACCCGAATCGGAAGTGGGAATCCGTTTATAAGCCGTAGCTCCGCGTCGCTCCAACGTCGCTCACGATCAATAAACATTACGGCAAGAAACATTGCGGCAAGAAACATTGTGGATTGTCATGACCTCTCCTGAAACCGCCACGTCGCTCGTCGAGATTCGCTTGATGCTCGCCGATCTTCCAGGTCCCGATCTCGCTGCCCGCACGCAGGCCGTGACGCGCGAGGCGAGCCTGACCAAACCGCCGGGCGCGCTGGGGCGGCTCGAAATTCTCGCCGAGTGGATGGCGACCTGGCAGGGCCGGCATCCGCCGCGGCTGCGCCGCCCACGCGTCGCCGTATTCGCGGGCAATCACGGCGTGGCCGCGCGCGGCGTCTCCGCCTATCCGGCCGAGGTGACGCAGCAGATGGTCAAGAATTTCATCGCCGGCGGCGCCGCGGTGAACCAGCTCTGCCGCAGCGTCGATGCGGATCTGCGCGTCTATGAACTCTCGCTGGAGACGCCGACGATCGACTTCACGACGGCGCCGGCGATGAGCGACGAGGAATGCGCGCGCGCCATGGCCTACGGGATGATGGCGGTGGAGCCGGGCATCGATGTCATCGCGCTCGGCGAGATGGGCATCGCGAACACCACGAGTGGCGCCGCGCTCTGCCTGGCGCTGTTCGGCGGTTCGGCCGCGGAATGGACGGGTCCCGGTACGGGCGTGGTCGGCGATCAGCTCGCGCGCAAGCGCGACATCGTCGCGGCGGGCGTCGCCCGTCACGGCGCCGAAGCAGCAGGCGACGGCCTGGAATTGCTGCGCCGCCTCGGTGGCTTCGAGCTTGCGGCGATCGCCGGGGCCGTGATCGCCGCGCGTCTGGCGCGCGTGCCCGTGCTGCTCGATGGCTTCACCGCGACCGCCGCCGCAGCGGCGCTGACGCGCCTCGACTCACGGCTGCTCGATCATTGCGAGGTCGCGCATCTCTCGGCCGAGCCGGCGCATGCCCGGCTATGCCGGGCGCTGGGCAAGCGTCCGCTCCTCGATCTCGACATGCGCCTGGGCGAAGCCTCGGGCGCGGCGCTCGCGATCGCCATCCTGCGCGCCGCCGTCGAATGCCATACGGGCATGGCGAGCTTCGCGAGCGCGGGCGTGAGCGGGCGCGCAGCGCCAGTGTGACTCCCTCCTCGACTCGAGCTAGGGGAATGCACACAAGATTGCACAGCACGTTGCTGTGGGTACGAGAGGGCCAGCATCGCGATCAAGACTCAAAACCCGAAGCGCACCCTGCAATTCATCCCCTCCTGTCGCGGCACGCGATAAGGGGTGGCACGCGCGAAGCGCGTGACGGGGAGGTTCCTTGAACTCGAAGAGGTCTGTGCCTCCGGAGGTCCCGCGAGACCTCCCCGTCAGCACGCTGACGCGCGCTGCCACCCCTCCTAGCGCTCCGCGCCAGGAGGGGATGCGCGCATTGGGCGATCGATTGCGGGCGCCGGGACATCGTCTCGACGATGTGTGAATCACCAAGCTCGAGTTGA
>Ga0163144_10002498_pt1 | contig 42352 bp, 39 predicted proteins | sample OliLak19BULKMAT1_FD_123175 | JGI IMG/M metagenome (GOLD analysis project Ga0163144, IMG submission 123175) | Freshwater microbial mat bacterial communities from Lake Vanda, McMurdo Dry Valleys, Antarctica - Oligotrophic Lake LV.19.BULKMAT1 | ecosystem: Environmental > Aquatic > Freshwater >...
AAAAAAGGTGGCTGCCCAGAGGTCTGCTTGTAGTAGATCTGGTCGCAATGCTTTGACGGTCCGTAGCAACCGTATAAAAAAGAGGGGGTTAACGTAGCCGCCCCAAGTATTTACCTGCATGCAGCGTATGCCCAACTCTTCAATAGTCTGTCGTACAGGGCCATCATTAAAATAAATAATCGTATGCAGGTTGCCCGGGTACTGCTTTTGTAAAGAGGCCAGTAAATTGGCAAGGTTGTTTTCGGCGCCACCGCGCGGCAAGCCGGTAATAAGATGTAGGATGTGTAATTTTTTATGCATAGAATGTGGTTGAATGTCAGCTTATTGCGCCGCTGTTTTTTTGAGTTCTTTTTTATCAATTTTGCCCGTACCGGTTAAGGGCAACGTGCTCAGGATAATAAATTTACGGGGAACTTTATAGGGGGCTAGGTGTTGTTTGCAATATTCCGTTAACAATTGCTCAGCATGGTCAACCGGTTCTTTGAGGCTTACGTAAGCGACAGGAAACTCATCGCCGTCGGGGCTGGTGTCACCAATTACGGCGCACATCATTACCGCCGGGTGGGTAGCAATAATATTTTCTACTTCTTGGGGATAAATTTTTATGCCCTTATGCACAATCAAATCTTTTTCGCGGCCACAAATAATAATATTGCCTTGCGCATCAAGGCGCGCTAAATCGCCCGTATTAAACCAACCATCAACTAACACATGAGCTGTCGCTTCGGGTGCGTTATAATAACCAAGCATAATATTGGGCCCTTTGACCCAGAGTACCCCGATAGGTGCGCCGTCTCTAATTTGTAATTCAACTCCCACACATGGCTTGCCAATATTATTGGTAGGTGTTACCACATCATCAAAATTTACCGCAATAAAGGGTGAAGTTTCACTTAAGCCATAGCCGTTACATAACTTTCTGCCATAGATAAGTTCCACATATTTTCTGATCGTATCGGTCAACGCATCGCCGCCACAAATAAGATAACGCACTGAGCTAAAATCTAATGTTTTAAATCGGCAAAAAAGCGCATACAGTCCCGGCACGCCCAACATAACGGTAGGGCGCAGAGCAAAGCCTTCAATTAAATGTTGGCGACTCATTTTAGGAATAATAATAACCGTAGCGCCAAGAGCGGTGCTGGCCCAGACGCAGGTGTTTTGGGTAAAGCTATGAAAGAGCGGCAACACACAATACAACCGTTCATGTTCCGACATTTTAAAGCGGGCCCCGCCTTGAATGACATTGGTAATAACATTGCGTGAACTAAGCATAACGCCTTTGGGAACGCCCGTTGTGCCCGAAGTATACAGAATAATAGCAAGTTCATCGTTGTTGCGAATATAGGGGGTAAACGTGGTTGGCTTGCTGCTGATATCGGTGAGTTCTTGTTGGTTTATTAGGGGTGGTAGCTGGCTGATGGTAGCAAGTTTTGGGGCAAGGCTATCAGAAACAAAAATAATTTTTGGGGTAGCATCGGCGATAATGTGTGTCAGTTCTTTTTCATGCAAAAAGGTATTGACCGGCACCACAATGGCACCTGTTTGTAAAATTCCAAAGTAAGCAATATAAAAATTGATGCTGTTTTCGTAGAGCAGTACTACGCGGTCGCCCGGCTTAATATTTTTTTGTTCAAGATGTTTGCTGATAGCTGAAGCAGCAGCATATAATTCATGGTAGGTAAGCTTGTTGCTTTCGCTTACCATGACCGCGATTTTTTGAGGAAATAGTAAGGCGGCGCGAGCAAGTAATTTGCCAACGTAGACCAGGTCGCCATTTTCGCTCAGTTCGGCATAGAGCTGCTGATATTTTTCATCTTCTGACATTGAGTTCCCCCTCATTACCAGATAGTCTAGTTTAAGGTGTCATGAAAAAGAAAGATTTATCATGTTTTTGCAATAAAGTGAGGTTCTTTATGAAGCAGCTTAAACAAGGTTTACTTGTAGCGTTTGAAGGCATTGACGGTTCAGGAAAATCAACCGTATGCCGCCGTGTGTATGAAGCTTTAACCGCGCAGGGCTATTCTGTAGTACTCACCAAAGAACCGGGTGGTACCGAGCTTGGCCAAAGTATACGCACCTTGGTGCAACGGCCATCAACGCCGCTCGATCCCTTGGCAGAATTTTTATTATTTGCCGCCGATCGCGCGCAGCATATGCAAAAACTTATTAAGCCGGCCTTAGCCGCAAAGAAGATTGTTTTATGTGACCGTATGGCCGATTCTTCCGTAGCCTACCAGGGCTATGGTCGCGGTTTGGATGTTGCCATGATCAATAAAGTTAATGACTGGGCCTTAGCTGGCGTCAAGCCAGAGCTTACGCTGTATTTAGAAGTCAGCCCGACGCTTGCCCAAGAGCGCATCGCTGCACGGCATGCGCAAACCAAAAAAGAGCTTTCAGCATTTGATGCAGAACAAACGGCGTTTTTTGCGCGCGTAGCGCAAGGGTATAGCCTCATGTATCAGCATCGTCCTGATGTTTGCTTTGTTGATGCGCAGATGTCAGAACAGGAATGTTTTGAAACGGCTTACGCCCATATGCTGAGCTTGGTGGAGGCTTTGCATGAATAAAGGGCCTAGGGCTTTCCCCGTAGAACTTTTTATAGGGTCGCAGGCTTCAACGTTAACGGCAGCATTACAACGCGTACAGGGCCATTTTTGCTTGCATGGCGGGTGTAATGCATGTCGCGTATGCCAGCAAATTACGGAGCGCCGTTTTTATAGCTGCCGGTGGTTAGTACCGGCAAAGCAGCAATATACGCGGGTTGATGTTGAAGGCATTATGCAGCAACTTACCCTAGCGCTTGATGCTGAGCAGCATTACTTTTTTGTTATAGAATCGGCAGAGCTGCTTACTGCTGCCGTTGCCAATAGTTTATTAAAATCGCTTGAAGAGCCACCGACGGGGTATCATTTTATCTTGTTAACCGATCGGCCGGCGTTACTGTTGCCTACGGTGCGTTCGCGTTGCGTTGAACGGGATTGTGGTGGCGAAGCAACTGCTCGTTATGAACCGTTATTGGCCCTTTTGCGGCAACCAAGGTTAGCTCAGGCGGTGCAATTTTCTGAACAGTTAACCGCCGCAGATATTACTGAGCAAGAGACGTTGTTTGTGCTTGATGAGTTGGTGCGGTCATGGCCGCGAGTTCCTGCCGTGGGGCCAGGGCTTGAGGTTGTGTTGGCGGCGTACCAGGAGTTGCCGATGCCCGGGAGTGCGAAGCTTTTTTGGCGGTCATTATTTTTAAAGCTTGTATTAGCGCATGGGTCTTAGGCATACTGAAAACTTGAATTGTTGTGTATCGCGCGGCTGAGTCATGCCCGCCGCCGCTCATGCTGAGCTTGTCGAAGTATGAAGTGGCACTTGCGAGGGAACCTAATCATGAAAAATAAAAACATACTCATACTACTTTTATTGCTGCCGTGGTCACTTAAAGGAGCAACGGAGCATATTAAAGAAGTTATGGCGCCACTCTGCAGCCGTCCTGAAGTTTTACTGGTGACGGTGGATGGTGTTTCATCCAATCAGCAGGGTAGCCTTGAAGATTGTTCTTGTTCTACGCTCAAAAAAGAACAGCTTCCGAGTGCTGCGGTAGCTGCTTGGTATGAAGCTTTTGCCGAATGTCGTCATAAAGAGCGGCATGAATGGTTGCGGCTTGCCGCGCGCTTTTTACTGCCAACAGCCGCAGGAACCGCCGTATATGCTGCCTTACAAGAATATTCTCCCTATATTAAATTGCCAGGAGCCCTAATGGTCTTTTGGGCATTGAGTTCTAAGGGCAAGCTCCTTTTTAAGGCAATGAATGAGTACCTTGATAGCCGTGCTGACCGAGCTGCGTTACAAAAGTGTCTTTCTGAAGGTGATAAGTTGGCCGTTTTGGCCCACTTGGAGGCTGCTGCGGCCAAAGGCAGTGAATCTAAGGCCGACCTGAGCGGTCAGTATGAGCTTTTGCATGTAAATGCGTATGATAAAGCCCAGTCATCCCATTGTTCCTATATATCTATTAGTTTGGCGATTCCCCTTTCGTGGCTGTTTTCTGCCGAGCCATCAGAAAAGCTCCAGGCGCGGATACGCGCTGTGCGGGCGAGTTTGTTGCCTCACTAAGGGCAGGCTTCTGTTTGTAATTTCTATTATGATTATCTTGTGATGCCCCCCCCTTTTGTCACCAGGGTAGCGATATGGTATATTGATTAAGGAAAATGAAGCAAAGTAGTTAACAACAGGGAGTTTTTCTTATGAACAAGCTAATAAAATCATTCATGTTGCCCCTAGCAGCATTATTTCCTTTTATGAATTATGGTATGCAGCAGGAAGTGAAGTATCACGCCGCTGAAGTTAAACATCAGGCTGAAACTAAACTCATAGCTGCAGGCTTAGATAAAGTTAATACCTGGATAGATAAAGATCCTGTTATTGCGCTTAAATTTAAGGCTGAAGTGGCAACTTCGGTGGCTGCTTTTAAGCATGGTCTTAAATCGGCGATAACGGAGCTGTTTGTAGGGCAAGATAAAGCGAGTCAGGCTTCAGTGGCTGATTGCAAGATTGCTATCGAAAACCTTGCAGCCTTAGTTAGGCCAGGTTTGCCGGGGCAAAGTCAGGTTAACCGTGACATTGCGGTGCCGTTCCAGAATGGGCTTACGTATATCGTTAACCAACTGAATGCGTTGACTGATGTGCCTGCTGAGCGAGTCAAAGCATTACAGCATATCCATGAATTTTCGCACCATCTTTTTGCCGCGGTACGTCAGATTGATGATCGTATTAAGCCGCTCAATGACGCAGTTGCCAAGATATGGCAATGCCTTGAAGAGCAAGAGCGAGCGATACTGCAGGCTGCCCATGAGCAGCAATCAAAGCGCGGCATTCAGCAAGCTCCTTCAGTGAGCAGGGGTGCAGCCATACGCTTTGTGATAGGTGGCATATGGGATAACATTCTAACGCCAAAAAATAATCATGATTGGGCGCTTACGGACGGACAAAAGAAAGAAATATATGAGTTACTTGTTGCATTAGACAAAGTAGTTACGGAACTTTCAGTTGCGAGCTCTTCTGGTCGCGTTAAAGATTTAGCAATAACCATTCAGTTAAGTACTCGTGAGATTCAAAACAGAGAAGCTGCTGTGTGGGTCTATGGAAAAAATGACGTAAAGTCGCAGTTTATTAGAGATAATCTCGAGAAAGTTGAAAAGGCTTTGAACGAAATTAATACTGCATTGATCGGTGAAAAAGTTCAGGCTGCACGAGATCATTTAGAAAAACGTGAAGCAGAAGTTAAGATGGTCTGCGACTTGTTTGCGCAGAAACGTTTTGATTTGAACTTGGTTGCTGATTCATTTGACCTTGCCGCGCAAGGTGTAGCTGGATTCTTTGTGAATATCTTTTCAGGAATGGAAGCAGTTGTTGGTAAAGGTGCTCAGTTAAACGCTGGCTTACAAGGTACGTTTGATCGGTTTAGTAAACTGGTTGCAGAGCCAAAAAATAAGAAAATCCTAGAGGCCTTGCATAATGGCTATAGTAAAGTAAAAACTAACCAAGAGTTGATTACGTTTGTTGTGGAAAATCTAAAAAAAGTACAATTAGATGACCCAAGGTTGCTCGTTGATTTTGTGCAGAATGTTATTCTGGAAGATCCGATGATCATTACGCTGTTACAAAATTTGGCCCCCGGGATGGCGGCCAAGATAGAACAGGCAAAAAATGGGCTCAAATCTAACGAAGATGCGATTATTATTATCAGTGATGTTTTAAATACCTTTGGTATGTCAGAATCATGGGCAAAAGTGAGCAAGTTGGCATTCCGCCATGCTAATCGCTTAGAGCAAGGGCTTATTGGAGTCCGCGCAATGACAGAAGCAGGGTTGCCAGAGCGTGCCTTACAGGGCGCTGCAGGTGCCTTGGCTGCACAACAACCATTATTGACGACCGTACAATCAGTGCTCGGTGGTTTAGCCCATAAAGGGGCACAGGTTGCTATTAATTCTGCTACTTATGCACAAGCATTCGATGCAATAGCACGTACCAGTTTAGAAATTGACGCGCTGTACCCAATGCCGGTACAACAAGCGGTAGTTGATCGTCCGGTACCAGTTGCTCAGCCAGTAGGTTATGGCCTTGGTTTGCAGCCAGGGGTTCAACCAGCAAGGCCAGATGAAGCTAAAGCTGCGGCAGATGCCAAAGCAGCCGTAGAAGCAGCACTTGCGGCAACCATGCGCGACACAAAGCAATTATATGATGAGCAAGAAAAAAGTTATCAGGATACGTTGGTAGCAACGCCAGAAACTCAGAGAGAGCAGGCGGTTTTACGTTTGCAACAAGCAGTTGATAGGGCTGCTGGTGAAGAACGTATAGCTACAGCACAACGAACAGAATTTACTGAGCGCGCTGACCGCTGGAGCAGTTGGTGGCGCCTTGGGCTTGGCCGTGTATATCGTTGGGTCAGAGCATCATCGTATGACCGTTCGGTAGCAACAGCTACGGCGGTAAATGTTGCGGTGAATAATGAATTAAAGCTTGCAGAAAATAGATTGCAAGAAGTATATACGGCGCAGCAGCAACGGGCTGAAAAGCTCCGCGCGGCGTTAGTTACTACCGCTGTCCAAGCGCCAGAGTTAGCAAATGCCTTTGCGTGGGCAAAAGAAAGCCGTGCATTAACTATGATGAATCAGCGTGCTGGTTCTTTAGCAACCGAGATCGGTTCGCTGGAGGCAGCTCAGCGGCTTGCGCAAGCTAATTATCGCACTGAAGGTTGGGGGCCAAAATCTTGGTTCAACTGGATACGCCGTGGGATAAGTAGCCGTTATACTGATTTGATGCGTGAATATACGCAAAAATTAGCATACTTACGTGAAGCGCAAACTGCGTTGAACACACAAAGAACTGCATTCCAGAAACTAGTTGCGGATAAACAAGCCGCAGTTGCTGCCTTAAAAGGAAAAAATACGCTTCCTCAGTTGCGTCGATTAAGTCCGTTGTTTAGTGATACGCTCATACTGGCCGTATAAAAACCGACTTTTAAAAACCCCCTGTTTCATTTTCAAAAAGTAAGAGGAAAGCTTCGGCTCTCCTCTTACTTTTTTTGTGATAAAAAGGGTATACTCAATACCATAATTACCAGAAAAAAAGTAACACACGTAAGGTGTTTTGTATGATCAGCTTAAAGCAGATGGTAGGTACCTTTTTGCAGCCACAAGAAAAAGCGTGGCAGGCTTATTTAATTCAAAATTGGGCAACCATTATGGGTTCATTGCACAGCCGCGTACGTCTTGAAAAAATTCAAGGTGATACGGTGGTGATGGGGGTGTATGATTCCCATTGGATGCATGAGCTTTTTATGTTGACGCCGACTCTTATTGCTACCATTAACCGGCATCTTGACGAGCCGCATGTAAGGCAGGTTCGCTTGCAGTTGGTGCGTAAAAAAATACAAGGGCTTTCTGGTCCTGCGCCAAAAAAGCGCGTAGCGCCACGCCGTGCGCCGGTTACTACGCCGCGCCATGAGCGTGCGTTAAAAGAGGTTGTGGACCCGCAGCTTAAAGAAATATTGCGTCGCTTTTTGCAACAATGTACCCCTTAGTATTGGATATTTTATGAAACATACTACTGTCTATGTAGCAGGGAAATCGGGCGGACATATTATCCCCGCATTAACGATGCTTGCTGCCGCAGCTGCTGATAAAAATGCTCGCGCGGTTATGATTACTACGGCGACGGAGCTTGATCGTAAATTAGTTGGTGCTGCGCCCCATGTTGCGCGGCATGAAGCGTTAGCATTGCGTGGCCGTAATAGCGGCATTGTGGGCCGCGTGCAGCTTCTACTTTCGCTTGCCGGGGCATTTTTTAAGAGCATAAAAATTTTACGGCGTGAACAGCCACGCAAAGTTATCAGCATGGGAGGCCTTGTTTCGGTCCCTGTCTGTTTGGCTGCTCGTTTATTACGTATTCCTTACGAACTTTATGAGCTTAATGTGGAGCCGGGGCGCGCGGTTGTTTTTTTAGCTTCTGGGGCTGCTTGTGTGCACCTTTGCTTTGCGGCGACGAAGAAATATTTTCCTCAAGTTACTACGCAAGTTACCAACTATCCCTTACGGTTTACGCCTGCGGATAAACTTGTACGCATTGATGCTTGCCATGCTTTGGGTATTGACCCAGCTAAAAAAATTATCGTAGTATTTGGTGGCTCGCAGGGGTCGAAATTTTTAAATGATATAATGCTGAATTTGGCGTCAGCCAATTCAGCAGAAACACTCGCCGCAGGCAAATCCCCCCAGTTCCAAGAGCGGGCTCTTGGGCCAGCCGCAGGCGAAAATAATTTATATATCTTGCACCAAACGGGTAACGATGTGGCCGCTATCCAAGCGCATTACCAGCGTGCTGGTATCTCTTCTCTTGTCGCCAGTTATGTTACTGAGGTTAATCTTTGGTACTGTGCTGCTGACGTGATTATTACGCGTGCGGGTGCTGGCGCGCTCAACGAGTTAATCTTTTTTGATAAGCCGGCGCTTATTATACCTCTTGAGGTTGCGTCAACTGATCATCAACTTCAGAATGCAACGGTTGTTGCGGCTCTTCAGCCGCATCGGTGGCGGGTGGTACGCCAACATGCTCTTGCCACGCAGCCGACTCTGTTGGCCGATACGTTGGCAGCTTTGCTGAACTGTCAAAAAACAGCGCAATAGCTTGCGGGTCGTAGGGGTTTGTTTGCTTGCCCGTTATGGCGTTTATGTTGATTTCAGAAAGCCGCGGGTCATACGCAAACTGTTTTTGTGGTTGTACAATTTTTCGATTAAAGTTCATAAATACGGGTAGCGCGGTGCGCATTGCGTAGACTGAGTTGCCCATCAGCCGATTGTCGTCGCATCCTATATACACGGCGGTTGTATAGCTGGGTGTTGCCCCAACAAACCAGCAGGTACGCGCGTCATTGGTGGTTCCTGTTTTGCCCATAATGTGGCAATCGGGGGGGCTGAATTTTAAAATATTTTTCCAGTACTGAACACTTGATGTTAATACTTTGGTTATTTGGCTACTAATCCGCCATGCCATAACTTGCTCATCTTTGGCTAGGTGCTTTGCTATTTTTTTGCCTTGCGCGTCTTTTATCCACGCAATAAAGTAGGCGGGTCGATAGATGCCTTTTTGGGGGAATATGTTAAAGGCGGCTACTACTTCGAGCGGTGTTGCATCAAGGCAGCCGAGCGCTAATGACGGGTAGGGTAATACATTACTACCAAGGTGACAATCGTAGCTTCGTTGAATGATGTTTTCTATGCCAAGTTCAAGTAATAGTTTAATGGGGATGATGTTGTTTGAGCGGACCAGCGCGAACGCAAGTGACATGGGCCCATCGAACCGCTTATGTGAATTACGCGGCTGCCAAACGTTGTTATGCGTAACAAATGAAAGAGGCTCATCGACATATACTTGGGTGAGGGGTATTCCTTGTTCCAGCGCAGCTGCGAACAGGAACGGTTTAAAAATGGAACCAACTTGCCGCTTTGCTTGGGTTGCCCTGTTAAATTGGCTTGAGCTGAAATCATAACCCCCAACAAGGGCCTTAATGGCGCCGGTTGCACCTTCGATGCTTACTACGGCTCCTTGTGCGTCGCTGATGCCTTGCTTGCGTACGGTGTTAATGTGTGCTTGCAGCTCGCGCGTTGCTGTTTTTTGCATTGCTTGATTGAGCGTAGTTTGAATAATAAGTCCGTCGTTATAGAGTGCGTGCTTGCCGACCAGTTCTTCCAGGTATATGCGTATCATTTCGCGCAGATGGGGGGCTACGCAGGTGGTAGTGCTGTGGGTTAAAATTAATGGCTGTGCGCGTGCGGCATCATAGCTTTGTTGGTCGATGCATTTGGTGTTTAACATACAAGCGAGCACCACGTTACGGCGCTTGTAGGCGGCTTCAAGGTTTTCGAGCGGGCAGTAGCGATTTGGTGCTCTGATGATGCCGGCGAGTGTGGCTCCTTCTTCTATCGTTAACTGTTTTACCGATTTATTCCAAAAGCGTTGGGCAGCGGCTTCTACGCCGTAAATACCGGAACCAAAATAAATATGATTGAGGTACGTTTCTAGAATTTGATCCTTGGTAAATTGTTGTTCGGCTATCATTGCAAGGAGCTGTTCTTTAATTTTTCTGCTGAAGGTTTTTTTCATATCATAAAAAAGCAGCTTAATGAGCTGCTGGGTGATAGTGCTGGCCCCTTGAGCTTTGCGCCCTTGAAAGATATTGGTAAGGGTGGATCGTATAATGCCGCGCCATGAAATGCCTGCGTGCTCATAAAAGTTATGATCCTCGGCGGCAAGGAAGGCATCGACCACGTGTTGTGGGACTTCGTTAATATGGATCGGTTCACGGCGGTCAAGCTGAAAGCGTGCCCATTCATTCCCCTCGTCATCAAGGAGCAGAGTTGGTTTGCCTGCTTGGTAATGTGAAAGCACCGAAAAGTCGACCCAGGGGTGCTGGGCAACAAAGAATGCGCCGCCAAGAATAGTGGCAAAAATTATTATGCTGATGGTTGCAACGATCTGAATTATACGCATACTATACAGTATACCAAATCTGTGTGTATGCCATAGGAAAAAAATGTTAAAGCGGTTGTCGCCTGCCTTCAGAAGTAACGTAAAAAGTTGTTTATTACTTACCCTAGCCCTTTTTGTTGATGTGTTGAGTATTGGGTATTTTGGGTGCCGCTTGATCCACCTGACGCGGATAGCCTATATAGTTACGTTGTTTTTGGCAGGAACGGTTGTGCCGATACTGTTTGCTGCTTGCTGCACTGCACTGGTGACAGCCTTACTCTACGGGTCTGTTATTGATGAGCTCTGCTTAGCAGCGCTGTTGGCGGTAGTTTCTTCATTACTTGCCATGCGGACCCTGTCGACCAGGTTTGTAAAAACGCTCACCGTAGCCCTGCTTGTTTCTTGTTGGGTGCTCGCCAGCCATATTTTGTATGCGGGTGGCTTGCCGGCCTGCTGGTGGACAATTATGCAGATTATTGCTAATATAATTATTAGTTGTTTAGTTATGAAAATGTTGTCATAAGGTAAACAGGGCAATCGCGTTGTGGGAGCGGGCGTAAGCTTGGCAACTACGATGAGGAAAGTCCGGACTCCTAATGGAAGGGCGCCTGGGGAAGTTCTCAGGAAGGCGTAAGCCTCTGGAAAGTGCCACAGAAAATAACCGCCGTGCCGAAAGGCAAGGTAAGGGTGAAAACGTGTGGTAAGAGCGCACGATACATCTCTAGTAATAAGATGTAGGGGTAAACCCCGCCTGGAGCAAGATAGAACAGTGTTTGCAGCCTTCATTCTGCGTTATTATTCGTAATAATGAAAAATAGACACGGGTATATCGCTGAGATACATGGTTGCCGTTGTTGATAGGCTTTGGTCTACTAACGATACAGAATCCGGCTTACGGTTTGCCTTATGACACGTGAAAGTTAATGATGTTAAAAAAGTTCCTTTGGGTGTTGCCCTTTGTTTTTTTTATTGGTGGGTATGCTCTTGTTTCGCGATTAGTTTCGGTGGAAGACATTGCTGCGCCGTCGCTGATAGGATTGCCCTTACCGGAAGCGTTTAAGCTTATGGCTGGTTTGCAGTTGCAGGGGCAAATTATTGCTGAGCGGGAAGATGCTGACTTGCCGGAAGGTGTTATTGTTGACCAGGCGCCGCAAGCGGGCAAAAAGATAAAGCGTTCTCAGCCTATGTATATGACGGTTACTAAGCGGCGGCCGTTGCCGTTAGCGCCTTCATTTTTGACGCTCGACAAGAGCGCCATAGAGGTAGCATCTTCTGATGCGGGTTTACGGGTGAAGTATCATGATATCGAAAGTCAGTATCCGCGGGGGCGTTGTTGTGCGCAGTTCCCTGCAGCGGGCAATGAAGTTATAGAAAAAGTGGTAGATGTGTATCTTTCTGCCGGGATGACGACCTTACGGTTGTTTCCGTTGTTGGTTAATCAGCCGGTTCCGGCGGTTATCGATTTTTTGAAGATGCATGGTATGCAGGTTCAGCTTTTTACGGAAAATGAGTTGGTTGATAGTAGTGATGTTGCAGATTGTTTGGTTACGGCGCAAAAGCCGTTGGCTGGTACGTTGATTGATCTTAAAAAGCCGTTGCTGGTGCAGTTGCAAGTGGCCGCGTAATTCTTTTTTTCTGTTTTCTCAGACATTAATAAATTCTAAATTTTCTTTTGGCTTAACTTAAAAAGTATTTTAAGAAACAGATTCTATGGCATCTTGCGCCACCACGTCCTACTATGTTACTACTTAAACAAGAAGGGGGGAGCTTATGTTACTATCAAAACCATTATTATTTTTAGTATTACTCAATTTTCATATCACAATCCTGCATCCAGAAAAATTATTAAACGACCAAGCCGCGCTTGAATACTGCCGTACACACCCCAAAAGCTTTATCGCTATTATATGGCCTATCGCCCAAGGAAAAAGCAAAAAAATTAAAGCAACCTTTAACGCTTATGGCAAAATAAAATACCAAAAAACAGCCTACTTTTCACCAGCGCGGGCGCACTATATTTTACAGATGGCACACCCGCACATCCCCGATATCCAAGAACATATCGCCTGGTACTTCCCACCCGGAACATACGACAAACCGGCCCGTATTTTTGTAGTAACGTATGATAATGCGCTGACAGCAGTGACCTGCAAACACGCAATTAGAAAGCTGTTCCCTGGCTTGCAGTATCGCTCAATCCACACCAATGACACGCATGCTGAAACGGTAGAACTCGCCAACTATTTCTTTAAGTAATTTTTCGCCGTTAATTCTTTTTTGCTTCAGCAGCGGCTCCGGCAGAGCTGCCGGCTGATGTGGCAACAGCGGTTTCTTCCACGGGCGGCAACAGTTGAAGATTTTGCATAAAGGCCCGTAATGAAAATGGATCAAGCTGTTGGAGCAGGTTCCATGTTGTGGCCTCTAAGCGCAGTTCTGTAAAGCCATTCTTTTCTTGAATGGTATACAGATAATCAAGCAAGGGAATAAGTGCTGCGGGGAATGTAATTTGGTCATTAATACGATATACCGTAGCGCAATTTGCCAGATATGTTTCATCAGGGCTAAAGGCAATGCGGTGGTTGATTGCTTTTGTTCGGGTAAGGTCAGAATTTACATAAACATATGCGTCATTATAGCTACCATCTTTTTGAGCAATGCCATTGATGGTATAGGGGGTTGCAAAGGAGTATTCTTTGGTTGCGTTGTGCGTTGAATAGGTCGTTAACAATGGTTGCTGGCTCGCCGTATCCCAAATGGTAAGAATACCAACAGCATCGGCGCTGTCAGGGTAGCTTCCCGTTGCGCTTACTAAATATTTGCCCGATGCGCACATGCTTACCCATTGTAAGTGTAAATTTTGTCGTAAGGTTTTAGGTTGCCCCTTGCCCATGCGCAGAGTAATAGTTTTTGTTTTTTTGTTTATGTGGGCTGTTATAGTACCATCTGCATTGGTAGTAGCGTGCGGATGGGGCGATGTGTCGAGCAACGTGACCTGCTTTTCGGGTAATGAAATTTGAAAATATGCAAACTCTGTAACAAATCCACTGAAGCCAGAATAAGTCTGGGTGCACATGATAAGTTGGGAGTTGTTATGCGGGCTAAAGCTGATTGATTCAAGTGCATATTTGCATCGTCGTTCTGCATAAAATGCTGCAATGAGAGGAATCTCTTTGAGAGTAGCAGTCGTTTTTTTGGTGGGAGTTTCACCGCCGATGTCCCATAGTTCAATGATGCCTTCTTTTTCGTAAGCTACGGCTAGTTGGGTGCCGTCCCCATTAATGGCAAGCAAGGGTACGTTGTCAGCCTTAGGCATTATCGGCATAATGCTTGTTGGTTGAGCGTTCTGGGAAAAATTAATGCATGAAATGCCGTCTTTGTTTGCAAAAAACAAGGTGTTGTTGGGGGCCCAGGCTATATGATGAAGGCCTTGTTGTGCGTCGGCCATTCGATATTGGTTCAGTGCTCGGCGCACTTTGCGGGGTACATAAAATTCTTCTAAAATAGAACGTTGTATTTCGGCGGGTAGAGCTAGGAATTTCTGTTTGCCAAAGCGGGGGAATTCTTCTGCGTCAGCGGCAGCAGTTTTTGTTTCTACCAAAGCAGTGGCGGCAGCAACGTCTTTGCTTTCAGCAGCGCCAGCCTGACGAAGCCTTGGCGAAGACACGGTTTCCATGCCCCACGCAGTGCCATAAGCAGTGCTCAGCAGGGCGATTATCGTTAGTTTTTGCAAAATCTTCATGGCTACTTCCCGTTGTTTAAGCTATTAATTTTCTGTTAACTTTTTTTTGCTTCAGCCGCGGCTCCGGCGGAGCCTGACGTGGCAACAGCGGTTTCTTCCACTGGCGGCAGCAACTTAAGGTTTTGCATAAGGGCGAGCCGCGAAAAATCATCAAATTCTTGCAGCACAAGCCATTCTTTATCGGTAAGCTTTCTGGGTTGCAATTTATTTTGTTGCTGAGTTTTGTTCAGTTGCTCAATATCAATAAATTTTAACACTGTTGGTTTGATTCTGAGGGAATCATCAATCGGGTAAAGAGTGCCTTTAATAGCCAAATATCTTTCATCAGGGCTAAAGGCAATAAAGTGATCGACGCTACCAGTTGTTACGAAGGAATCAGCTATCCTGAGGTTCGTGTCGGTATATATATTTTTTTGTGTTACGCCATCAGCTTTATATTCCTTCAAGACATCTATTCTCTTATAGTCGCATATTGTTTTTAGGGGCCGTCCCGTTGCGGTTTCCCAAATGGTCAGCATATGGGCATATGAGTCCTTGGGATCAACCTTTGATGCGGTTATGAAGTATTTCTTTTTGGGGCTGAATTTGACCCATAACGGCTGAATTTGGCGCTCTAGTTTAAATATCGTGGTTACTGTTTCTTGAGGAACGCCAAAAACGCTTACGGTGTCCATTTCTTTACTATCGGTAGTTGAAGTGTCAATGGCAGTAGGTCCTTCTAAAAGGGCCATTTCTTCAGTAGCAAATGAAACTTGATAAAATCTGATAGGATAAGGTTTATAGCCTCCTTCAAGGCAAACAACAAGTCCGGTACCATGCGCGTTAAAAAAGGCTGATTCAATTCTATAAGTTAGTTGGGGTTCTAACCGAATAGATTTTAGTTTTTTGGGGCTTTTTGTACTGATATCCCAAAGGTGAATAGTAAAACTATGAGCAAAAGTAACTGCTAATTGAGAGCCGTCATTACTGAGAGCAATGATGGGGTGCTCGGAAACATACTCCATGTCTTCTCTTGTTTTTTTGTCAAAATCAAACGGGATCAATAATACCGGCTCAACGGTGGTTGCTGGATTACTGCAAAAAACGCCAGTTAAATTGGCATAAAACAGGGCGCCGTTGGGTGCCCACGCTATACTGTTTACATCTTGGCAAATGTTATACTGGTTCACTGCCTGGCGTGCTTGGGGGGAAAGAGCAGTTTTCGCTTCCCGTATTTCTTGTGATAAAGTTGCGGCCTCAGTTGTGGCAGCCATGGTTACTTTACTTTCCATGCCCCACGCAGTGCCATAAACAGTGCTCAATAGGGCGAATATCGTTAGTTTTTGCAAAATCTTCATGGCCACTTCCCGTTGTTTAAACTATTAATTTTCTGTTAACTTTTTTTTGCTTCAGCAGCGGCTCCGGCGGAGCCTGACGTGGCAACAGCGGTTTCTTCCACTGGCGGCAGCAACTTAAGGTTTTGCATAAAGGCCCGTAATGAAAATGGATCAAGATGACGAAGTTGTTCCCATTCCTCAGCACTTAAAGTTAATTTGTAGTCCAGCATAACGCCTGGAGTAAGGCTTTGGCGTTTGGCGTCTAAGGCGGAATGGCGTTCTTTTTGTATGCTACAAAGCCTATCCGCTACAAGGAGTGCTGGTAAATCGAAGCGAATAGTGGTTGTATCGAGGCGATAGATAGTATTATTGATTGCTAAATATTTCCCATCGGGACTTATGGCTACTCTACTTTTAATGTTGTATGCGATGATATCGGTACTATCGCATATACAATACGTTTCCCAACCCACCTCATAGTGCTTGGTGCTGCGCACTAATTGTTGCGTAGTAATGTCCCACACCTGCACCGTATCGCAGAAGATTTTCTCACGTTGCTGGCCGCCGCGCAGAATCGTATTTTTTGTACCAGTGAGGGTGATAAGATATTTTTTACAAGGGCTCCAGGTAAAGCCAAAAACTTCAGCTGCATGTTTAAACGCAAAAAGTTTGTTCGTTGTTTTGTTATCGAGCAGTACCACCGTTTTATCAGCAGGTTTGACCGATATGTTGTCATCAGCATACGGGCAATAGGTCAGTTCTATGTCTTTTACGTCAGAACCATCAAGCGCGTAAGAATGTTGTTGGAAGGTAATAGGGCTAAGCCGTCGATTAGCGCAGGTAATAATTACGCGTTGATTGTCGGGGCTAAAAGCAACTCCCACAATGTTGTTAGGCTCTCTTACCGCGCCACGGCTGCCTCTTACCGCCCACTGACCCAATTGACGTTTTTGTCCGGTAATTTCCCATACTTCTATGAAGCCGGATGCAGGATGGACGACTAATTTTTGACCATCGGGGCTTATTGCTATTTCAGATACCGTACGCAAGGCGCCGCCGAATCCTTTAAACATTTCAGGAAGTGGTTGTGTGGTTGAGCCAGTACGTGGATCATAAAACATCATAATATTGATATATTGCGTAGCATTTTTACCTTTAAATTTCATATATTTTACTAATTGGTTATCAGGGCTCCATGCAGTATCACGCGTAGGGTTATAATGCGCAGCCGTATCACTTGAAGACCCACTAGGGTTAAACTGGTAATTGCATGCATGGTGCTGTAAATGGCTCTGTAATTTTTGTATATCAAAACAAAACTTAAACAGCTCTAATTGAACAGCTGTAGGCATTTTACCCTTAAAAATTTTATCGATGAGTTTTTCCCACGCAGGGAATATTTTCCCCAGTGATGCTTGTGTTATGGTGCCATCAGCAGTTAATTGGCCGGCAGCGGCCCTAGTTTTTGTTTCAGTAGTGGATGCAGCTGAGCGTTTTGTTTCTACTAAAGCAGTGGCGGCAGCAACGGCTACTTTACTTTCCATGCCCCACGCAGTGCCATAAGCAGTGCTCAGCAGAGCGAATATCGTTAGTTTTTGCAAAATCTTCATGAATGTTCCCCTCGTGATGCTTCTGGTATTACTCTATAAACCAGTCTACCAGGTTGGAGTAATATGTCAAATGGAAATAATTGTCCAAATAAGCTGCCAGATGGGGCGTTTGCTTGTTTTTTTTCTTTGGCTAAAGTTATAAGAGCAACTTTGCTCTACACCAGAAATTCAGGGAAAAACTATGAAAAAATTCTTATTACTCGTTATAGCAGGTTTACTCTTGGTAACCCCAGCCTGTAAGCGACAGCCCATGAGCGTTCGGGCTCGTCGTAACACCGTCTTAGCGGGTGGCGCTATGACCCTTGGAGGACCCTTGGTAGTAACTGGTGGCCTTAGTATGACAGCGGCAAGTATGTGTTTTACGGTACCCGTAGTTTTTGGCTGGTTGGGCCCTATTATGATGGGGGCTGGGCTTTATATGTTCATAAAAGGCATTGTTTCGCTAGGGAAGGCGGCAACAGCGCCACGCGAAATGCCAAAAGCTAAAAATATATTTCCTCAACAGGTCGCAGCGTCTGCGGCGACGATAGAGTTACCAGAGCCGCATCAGGGGGAACCCCCTTGTTACCGCTTTAGCAGCACATTAATCGTCGATTAGCCGCCAAAATTGCGCTTAGATTTTGAAAAAAATAGTCCCGCATCATCAAGCTCTTTTCGGGTGAGGTCGGGCCAATAGCAGGTCACAAAGTAAAGCTCGCTATACGCTGACTGAATGGGCAAATAATTGCTGAGCCGCTGATCGCCCGCCGTACGGATAATAAGATCGAGTGGTGGCAAATTGTGGCTCCAGAGTGCTTGTTTAAAATCATCAAACGTGGCCGGTACTTTTCCGGTACCCTCTTTAACTTGTTGGCACAACTGCTGAGCAGCCGCTAATATCTCTTGGTGACCACCATAACAGAAAAGAAGGTTCAAGTGGAGTTTGGTATTGGTAGCTGTTTTTTGTTCCATATCAAGGATAATAGGAACCAACTGGGGTGGGAATAAGTTGCGGGCTCCGATAAAGCTTACGTGAATCCCTTTTTCCATGAGCTCAGTGAACTCTTTGCTTGCTACTTCTTGCGCTAAAACATCAAATAAATAGTTAAGTTCTTCAGCAGGACGCTTAAAATTTTCTAACGAAAACACATAGAGCGTAAGGTGCTGGATCTGGTGTTCTAAACAAAAGTTAATGGTTTCTTTAACCGGGTTAACACCCTCTTTATGACCAATCCAGGCCTGCAGGCCCTTCTTCTTAGCCCAGCGGCGATTGCCGTCCATAATAATACCCAAATGCTTAATCGGCTTTTCAGCAAGCAGCGCAGAAAGTTCAGGATTGGGGCCTTGTTGAAGTGGTTGCAAGCGTTTATATTGCACGCTTATTAAAAAGCCTATAAGCGAAACACCAAGGATCAAAAGTATGCGCATGTTGTTCATAGTTGAGCAATCTTATTGTTGGGTGGTAGAATGAGGAAATAAATTTGGTAAAAAACGGGGGCCAATAATGCGTGCCGCAGCAAGCCCTTCAATGCACAAGGTCATACCGCTTGCAAAGATAAGCCGTTCAGCAAACGCCACCGGGATCAGCGCTAACCAGGCTTCTCCGGTAACCGGGCCAACAGCATAGAGCCACATGACAGAACCAACAGCATGCGTCACCATAGTAGTGATATATGCTTGGAAAAAGCTATTCTTCTGCGCCATAAAAAGCCCCGCAAAAGGGATAAGCCACAACAGCGTATAGGCTTTTGCTTGGCTGCCCACCGGGTGCACTATAAAAAGTAAGGCGCAGAGGGCAAATAACAGGGCAAATGCCGCAGTAGATACTTTGCTTGCCGGCTTTCTGACGCAGCGGTTCAGGTATAAGGCCCCGCACCACGTAGGGATATGGCATACTAAAAGTAACGGACCAAAGACATTGGTTGCCGTTACCAGAGCAGCAGCTCCGAGCGCCATGAGCATAGTTGAACCGGTAGCATAGAGCCCGATCAACGGGTTGACGCAATGGGCAACAGAAAAAAAACTTATTTTTGAGCCGATAAGAAAGCTCATTTTGATAAGCCGCGCAAGCACGGTTGTGCCGGTGTAGAGGGCCGTAGTAGCTAGTTTTTGTGGAAATTTATTCATAAGATCACCTTGCTTCAAACTTTACGATATTGGTTGATGGTGCTTTAATAAGTTATGAGTACAGTAGATAGTGTAATATAACTACAAAATTAGGGAATAGGTATGAAATGCCAAGCAATTATTTTTGATATGGATGGGACCATCGTAGATACCGATTTAATCTGGAACCAAGTCACCAGAACTTTAATAGAACGGCGAGGGGTGCTCTTTACCCCAGAGCTTGAACAGCAGCTCCACGAGCGCATTAAAGGCTTGGCCATGCATAAAAGCTGCCAGGTGATTAAAGACCTGACCGCCATAACAGACCCGCTGGAAGATTTAATTAAAGAAAAATCGGCACTCGCTATTTCGATGTATAAAACAGGGATCACCTTTATCCCCGGCTTTGTTGAGTTCCATAAAAAATTACAAGAAAAACAGCTCAAGCTCGGTTTAGCAACCAACGCCGATGATGCAACCCTACAAACAACTACGCAAGCCGTTAAACTCGATAATTTTTTTGGTGAGCATTTATATAATATTTCGTGCGTAGGCAACGTCTGTAAGCCAGACCCGGCAATCTATACCCACGTAGCAAAACAGCTCGCCGTAGCACCAGAAGCATGCATCGCCATCGAAGATTCATTCCATGGGGTTATGGCAGCTAAGCGTGCCGGCATGCGCTGCATCGGCATTAATACCGGCAAAGACCGTGACGCCCTGCGCTATGCAGATGTTATCGTTGAAGGGTACGCCGATATTGACCTTGAAAGTTTATTATGAGCCGTGCACCGCACCAGCATAATGGGCGATTTTATAACTATCCCGGTGAAAAAAAGAAGAAGGTCTTTTGGCGGTCATTGAACATGTATATTTCTGCGTGCCTGTGGGGGCCCGATGATCTGAGGGCTTCGCCGGACCAACTGCCGTTGGGGGCAATGGGGGCGTTGCCTCTTGCTGACGAAGGCCGGGTTAAAACGACTTGGATCGGCCACTCAACGTTTTTACTCGAATCACCTCACGCAAATATATTAACCGACCCGGTTTTTGGTGACTTAACGCTGTTCTTTAAACGGCTCCAAAAGCCAGGCCTGCAGCTGCATGAGCTGCCCAAAATCGATCTGGTTCTTATTTCACATAACCATCGTGACCATATGGACAAAGCCGCCCTGCAAACCATTGCTCAGTTGTACCCTGAATGCATGTTCTATGTGCCGATGGGCGACAAAGCATGGTTAAACCATTGGGGCATAAAGAATGCACACGAGTTCACCTGGTGGCAATCAGCTACGCTCGGAGCAGCCTCCACAGCGCTTAGTAAGGTAGAAGTAACTTTTTTGCCAGCGATCCATTGGTCGCAACGCTCGCTCTTTGATTATAATCGGTCATTGTGGGGAAGTTGGATGGTGCGGCTTGGTGATACGGTAATTTATTTTGCCGGTGACACCGCCTATGGCGAACATTTTACGGCGATACAAAAAGAATTTTCGGTGATTGATGCGGCATTGATGCCCATTGGCCCCTGCGAGCCACGCGTGTGGATGCGCGAAAGTCATATAAGTGCTGAAGATGCCGGCAAGGCATTTTTAGAGCTGGGGGCACGGAACTTTGTGCCGATGCATTGGGGAACTTTTGGCTTTGGCGTAGATTCGCCACAGCTGCCGTTACAACGGTTGCAAGCATGGTGGGCCAGCGAAGTTGGGGTCACTGATGCTACGTTACATGCACTAAAAATTGGTGGTTCAGCGCCTATTGCCAACAAATCATCGACGGCCCGTTAAGTACGCGCGCAAGTCTGCTCGGTAGTCACGTAGTTTCTTATTAATTTTTTTCCGGTTCTTGGCGTAGTACAGCGTTGCTATCACCGCAAGGGCGCCGAGTAACGTTTTTTTAGGATTCTCTTTTACGTAAGCCCATGCCTTGGCGTGCCATGGTTGCTCTGCTACGTGAGCAGGGGCTGCTGGCTGTTGGCGCTGAGGCTCAACGGCGGCTTGAGCTTTTTGTTCTGTCGCAGCGACAGGTTGTGCGTCGTTCAGCTTTTCTTGTACCAGTGTGGCGAATAGTCGGTTCAGCGGCATATCTTCAAGGGGCTGAGAAAAATCGATGATATGTAATCGGTTGTTTTGGAGGATGTGGGCAAGTGGATCGGGCATAGCCATATAGCGTGCACCGACTCGCTGCCAGTCTGATTGCGCAACAAAACCCCGATGAATATCGGTCGTAATAGCTATTGGCTCAGTAGGGATGGTGCGCCAGCCGTTTGCTGTTTTGCGGGTAAAAGTGAGATGGGTCCTAAAACGGCCTTCCTGTTGGCCATGAGCAGCAGCTTGTTCTGCCGCAGTTAACGGCGGTATGCCCGTAAGGGTCACTTCTTGAGTATTATCCGTTTGTAGCAGATGCATTTCTTGGTTGTTTGACGATGCGATCTGAATATGTGCAGGTTCAATATCTTGGTCATTAAATTTAAAGAGGTGCAACGCGCCGGTGTTTTCTCTGATTATGCAGGTAGAGCCCGCCCAGAAGCGGTCTTCTGTGCGACCGGGGAACTGTTGTTGGCATTCATGCCATTGGCCGTTTACGCGATGGTGAAAGCGGTCCTGAATGTGGAGTTCATGGGGCATGTGGCGGGTAAAATAGGCGGTGCCATCAGCGCATCTGACTTTGTTGTCCTGTTCCACGATTTCTAGTATATCTAAACGCTCCCAGCCGGTGGCAGTTCTGCGGTAATTGCTGCGGATATATTCGTTGCTATGCGGGCTTTTTTTGACTAAGAGCGTTACATGCTCATCAGTAATCCAGTGCATACTCTGCAGGTCTGGGCTTACGAGCGTATCGTCAGAGCCGGCACTTAGGGTGAAGGTATCACCGTTACGTTCCCAGATGTTAAAATCGCGCAGACCTCCCATCTGAGGGTGGCCAACGGTAGCACAGAAGGTGCCACTGCTATTGCAGCTATAGTTTGTGGCCCAGCCGAAGTCCTGATGAATTATGTGTGGCTTGCCGGTAAGTGCCAAGAGCCAAGGGTATTGCTGAATAAGGAGCCGTTTAATTTCTTTAACAGGCGCAGCTTTTTGTAGGTTAAATAAAGCATAGTTGGTATTGGTGAGCATTGCTTGCGCAGCAGCTATGCCCTGTTCTTGCGCATGGGCAACCAGTTTGTCAGGTACCAGGGCAACAATTGCCGGTAAAAAAAGATTTTGTATTTCTGGATCGGTAATTAAGTAATCGAGTAATTGGTAGATGTCATTTAACTGTTGCACCGATAGCTGCTGAAGCTGCACTTTAACTGCCGGTTCGGCCGCAGCAAGTTTTGCTGAATGCTGGGCGTACTGCGTAAGGCAGGCAAAAAAGGTATTTACCACTTCTTTGCTATAGTTCCCGAGCGTGGGAATGCCAAAGCTGCCGTCCGCTTCAGCCTTTTGGGCAAAGGCGAATTTTAATATATCAGAGTAGTTTTCAACGGCTTGGGGAACTTGGATAGCCTGGTCCACGCCATTAATTTTAAAGCTTAAGGTAACCTGTACAGCAACAGGGACCGCCATATCAAGACCTTCTACGGCAGCTTCGTGGGCTTTGGCCTTATGGTCCATCGCATGGAGTAAGCTACTGCTGATGAGTAAGGGGATAAAAAGCTTTTTATACATATCGCTACCCAGAGTTAAAATTTACTATTACACCATTTAATTATACCAGACCGCTCAAATTGCACAAACGCTCTCCAGGAAGGGCTTATGGCATGTTTTCACGGTAAAAAATAAGGGCAAAGCTCCCAGGTGGAACTTTGCCCTAGAAATTGTTGCCAATAACTGGCAGCGTTTCTTAGTAGAAATTCTTGGTCAAATAAGCGCGGCCAGAATCACCAAACAGTAATACCACAACATCTTCTGGTGATAAATTCTTTGTATACTCAGCAGCTGCCGCAGCTACGCCGCCACTGGCTGGGCCAACCAAGATCCCTTGGGTGCGTGCTAAATGCTTCAGCATAGCGATAGCATCAGTATCTTTGACGTTGCTAAATTCATCGACCGCTTGTTTGTTTAAGAGAGGAGTATCATAATCGACTCCCATGCCTTCGAGCACGTAGGGTGCAGGATGACCATTGGTGGTACGGTATGAGTTCACCGAGTCAACGCCGATAATACGAATGTTAGGGTTCTGTTCATGCAAGTAGCGTCCAACACCGCTTACGGTGCCGCAGCTGCCAGCGCCCGCGATAAAGTGGGTGATAGTACCCTTTGTTTGTTGCCATAATTCGGGCCCCAAAAATCTGTAATGGGATTCAGTGTTTTCTGGGTTAAAGTATTGGTTCAACATAATAGAGTTAGGCGTTGCCTTGTGGATCGCCGTAGCTCTGCTGTGATAGCTTTGTGGATCAGTTAACAGCATGGTTGCGGGGCAGGTGATAACTTCAGCGCCATAAGCACCAAGTGTGGTACGTTTTTCGATGCTAACTTTGTCTGATACGGTAATAAGAACTTTATAGCCTTTTGCTGCGCCGATGAGCGAAGCGGATATCCCTTGGTTGCCCGAAGAAGCTTCAATAATGGTACCGCCTTTTTTTAGGCGACCATCTTTTTCTGCTTGTTCGATCATGTATTGTGCCGAACGATCTTTAATGCTACCGCCAGGGTTTAAGTATTCAAGCTTTGCATAGATCTGTGGTGGAGTACCAAGATCAACGCGTACTAATGGTGTGTTGCCAATGACATCTAAGATACTATTGTACATCATAAAAATACCCCTTACAGCCGCAGAAAAATTACCTATCACTCAGTATATAATGAAAGGGGTTACGGCGGCAATGAGATTTAAATAGTTTATAATTTGTTATATAAATCGGCGTGTTGTTGGACCATCGTTTCCTGATAAAATGGCACCAAATCATCAGCGTAGTTTTGTAATCGGTGATACGTTTCTGGTTCAGCACTCAGAGCGATCATCGCATCGGCAAGCTTTTGCCACTGCTTCTGCGCACAAATGAAACCATTTTTTCCGCTCTGAATAACTTCGCTAACGCCGCCCGTATCATACGAAATTACCGGCAACTTCATCAGCCGTGCTTCGATAATAGCGCAGGGCAAACCTTCCCATAAAGAACTCAGAACAAACGCGTGCCAGCGCGCCATAAAAGGCGCTACGTGATGCTGCCAGCCATGGAGCGTCACCACATCATTGAGCTGATACGTCGTGATGAGCGCCGTGAGTTGCGGGCGTAATATGCCGTCGCCAATAATTTCGAGCCGCGTGTTTGGCTGTTGTGCGTGCACTTTTGCAAAAGCATGGATCAGATCGGTAAGATTTTTTTGTGGTTTAAAACAGGCAATAGTCCCAAATATATGCAAGCCGTCCGTAGTATTTTTTTGTTCGGTAATAAAAGGTAGGCGGTCGACAGATGCCCGGATGAGTGAATGTTTTTTATGAAAGCGAGGGAAATATTTTTTGCCTACCAATGCATCTTTGGTTGATACACAAACGAAATGGGTAGTAATACCACTGGTAGCCAATTCTGCTAGATAGAGAATAGCGGTTTTTATCCGCGATTGATGCGCATGGAAAGCAAAGCCATGTATAGTATGTATGCGCTGTTTAACACCAGCAAACAATGCTGCCCAACGGCCGATAATGCCAGCCTTGGTGCTGTGGGTATGTACCATAAGGTCAGGATGCTTTTTTTTTAACGAACGTAATGTTTTGGTTAAGATAAAAAAATTTCTAACTTCTGCAAGCAGGCTCAAAAGGCCAACCTCGCGCGTAAAGCTCGGCAACAGGAGCGCCTGAGCATTATCTTTGACCTGGTCAACTAACACCCCTTGGGTGCCAGAAATTAGATAGGTGGTACGCTGTTGCCCCAGTTGATTGAACAATGAAAGGCATACTTTTTGGGCACCGCCCAGTTCAAGCTTGGTGATAATATACACAACAGGAGCGTTCATACATGTCCTAGGCAAAAAATAGTAAGGCGAATGCAATTACCAGCCCATAAATGGCAGAAGCGTCAATTAGTGTTTGAGCAAACATGCTGGTGCGTGATAAGGTTGAATAAAGATCAAGCTGTTTGCCAAAAGCGCGACAGGTAGCGCGAGCAATCATCCCCGAAGCAATACCGGGCCCCAGCGTGCTGAATGCCATAGCAAAAGCGGCAGCAAGAAGAACGGTTGCTGTAGCACCAGAGCTGAAAATAATTAAAATGGCGACCAACAGAGCAAAAATAATCGGCGTTTCAATAAGCGCTTGGTTAATAAAGGTAAAGGTAAGAACTTGAGGGTACGCTTCTTTATTAGTTCCAATAGTGGCGCAAGCCTCTTGCGAAAATATCCCTAAGCCAATCAGGGGACCAATGGTACCAACGCCCAGCGCTATACCAGCGGCCAAAAGTTGAATGCCCCCAGTAAATGAATTAACAGTTGCCAACTGCGCTTGAATTAAGAAGGCAATAATAAGCCCTAAAATAGCAGACGTCTGCATGAGTGAAATAGTAATGAGCATTAATTTGAGAATGTTTTTTGCAAAAAATGGTTGGCGCGCGGTTGCAGTAATAGCTGCTTGATGGGGCAGTATAGAAAGAATACCAATGCAAATGCTCGGGATCCCCAGGGCGCAAAAGATGCCAAGTTGTCCCAGCGCACTATTCATGGTCACCGGATAGGTTTTTATGAGTAACAAGAGCACCATAATACCATTTAAAATAGTTGCCGTTTCGTTCAGCGCACTTCCCAACACAAAGTTACGGCTAATGTCTGCCGCAGCAGCTGGTTGTGCACTGATAGCGCGCAAAGCCTGTTTTGCCGTAAGCCCCTGGCCAATCGCTGTTGCCAGCGCGGGGAGTACAAAAAGGCCGCTTATCGTTGCGTAATGAATAAAAATTGCTTGATCTGGCATGGGTTTATTCCTCGCTTGCGTGGGTAGGGCGTACTGCCATGCTCAAATAGGTCAAACTTAAGACGGTAAATACAAAGGCTTGTATGAGCCCTTCAAAAATACCAAAAAACAAAAGTAATAGTAAGTTGAGGCCACTTATTAAGCATACGATTTGCCACACGAGCGATCCTGATTTTACATAACCCACTAACGAAGTAATAACCGCTCCGCCAAAAATGTTACCAAACAAACGAAAGGAAAGTGAAAGAACACTCGAAAATTTACTGAGCAGCTCAATAGGCAAAAGCAACGTGCCGATAATGATATTCAGGATGATGCGCATACAAGAATCTACCACAAAAAGGGGCGTAACCGGCTTATTGCGACCAAATACGGGCAGTGGTGTTTTGAAATATTCATTAAGGTACGAAAGCGCACCATGCGCTTTGAAAGATTCTTTTTGTATATAGAAAAACGCAATCAAACTTAAGGCAACTGTTGAGTTAATGTTTTTGGTGGGCTCTTCCATAGTAGGAAAAATCACCAGGCAGTTACTTACCATAAGAAAGGTAAATAACGCGATGACAAACATTAAATAACGATATTCTACGGCGTCAAATGATTGCTTAATAAGATCCATAAAGGTACGTACATATTTTTTAGCAAGGTACGCGGGCACTGAATGGGGATACTGTAAGCTGATTCGACCAGCAAGGGCAGCTATGGTTATGATGCCCAGCACAACCCATGTATAGATTATTGTTTCGGCATCAAGTGCCGCGAGCGATGAATCTATGCCTAAAAATGATAAAGGATGCCATTGGTGTTGGTTGAAAATATCAATACCATCCATACTTATCTTTCGCTATTTGGTAAGATGCCGTATTCGTAGCCATGAGGCCAATATAAAAAATGGTACTACGATTATAAAATGGTTTGGTGATAAGTACAAGAGCAGATTGCCTATCAGAAGTAAAAAGAACATCCGACCAAGCGAAAGGAGCGTGACGGTGATAGGGGACAAAGTAGTGATAAAGCTGCTACCGTACAGGTAGCCGCCAACAAGGGCAATACTAAGTGCGTACAATAAAGGGCAAGAAAATAAAAGCATATAATGTTATGAAAAAAGGGCCTTAAAAAAACAAAGGGCCTCACACGCGTTGGAGGAGACCCTTTGTATATGAATAGAAAGAAAGTTAGTTAAAACTTCTTGATTCCTTTGTGCTTCCAATAGGCATTAACTACTGAATGGGAACCGGTAATAGCTACCAGGCCATGTCGTTCGTCAACCGATTTTTTAGCAAGATCAAAAGCTTCTTCAAAGTTTTTGCAAGCACGAGCTTTTACCTTCATGCCTTTGATGTCATTAGCAACTTGTTCAGCATTCCACATATTGGCTTCATCAACACCCGGCACCACTTCATCAACAGCGCAAATTAAAATTTGACCTGAAGTTTTCTTGAAGAAGTAACGAATCTGTTTCAAAAACTCTTCGCTGTGGAGCGCATTATGAGCAGCACCAACAATAATGGTGAGCCCTTTTAAGGGACGTTGATAATGTAACAAGCGAATACCAAGTAAAAAGTTCTTGAAGGCATCAATATTAGATGCGGTATCAAGTAAAATTGTTGGTTTTTCTTTATCAAGAATTTGGAATTTACCCGGTAAAAGACTGATCTCTTCTTTCCAGAATTGTTCAATTGTTTTACGTGGGTTCATTTCGAGCTCACGTTTCTTTTCGAGCGTCGGACGTCCGCGTGAACCTTTTGGTTTTGACAACAAGCTATCAGCAATGATAGTAGTGTTTGGATAGAGCTGTTGCTCTACAAACATTTGCGCAATACGTTCTGCTAAAGCAGCACAGCGACCATGCAGTTGTTCAAATGGATAAGGAAGGGTTGCCAATTTTCTAATAGGCATAGCCCAAAAGCCACCCTGTTTTTCGGTAAGTGTTTGCATTAATTGTAAGGTTGTTTTGTTCTGATCACCAGAAGTGATATGAGTACCACGCTTAACAATACCAGCCATTTCAGTAATTAACGCCTCTAAATTATCTTCAGATACGGTAACATTAGGCGGAGTAACGCGGGTAATGGTTGCTACTTTTGCCGGAATAATATTTACCGGATCAGTCGCACCGCCTCGGTAGGCTTCCATAACAGCAACATCAACATTGTTTTCTTTAAAGAATTGTAAAGCCATTACGGTAAGCAATTCTGAACTGTTTGCTTCAAGAGTAAGCTGTTCAGCAGCTAAAATAACCTTATTACCAACTTCAGTGAACGACTTGTTTGAAATAGTTTCATTGTTAAGGCTTATACGCTCATTATACATAAGGATATGAGGGGCGCTGAAAGCACCTACTTTAAGCCCTTCTGCACGTAATAATCGTGTAGTAAAATGAACGGTTAAGCTTTTACCGTTAGTACCAGCCACTAAAATAGTAGGGACTTTTTGAGAGGCAGCGTCAAGTGCCTTATCAAGTTGACGAGTGCGCTCAAGCGATAGGTCTGGGGCTACTGACCAGTGTTGGTCAAGATAGTCCACTATCTCATGATAACTGCGCTGTTTTCCGATGATAACCGGTTTGCGAGCACCAGTTTGTTGCACATTGTTCATGATAGGTTGACTCCATTGTATTAGTAATTTCATCTTGAGAATTATAAGCATCTGCTTAATTAATTACTATACCGATTATTTTAATAATGTCAAACAAGGATTTCTTCGGGAGTTTCGAATGGTAAAAATTTACAAAATAGTAAAAAAATATCGATATTTAGGGGATAATTGCTCGATTTGCTCTTAGGTAGCTTGCAGGGCCAGTTACTGCGAAGGCGGGGGCGGTGGGGGGCTGGCGTTGTTTATTCTTGACGGTGGATGGTACTATCGTTGTATCCTAGGGGGAAAATAGGGTTTATACCATAAGGGAGAGGCGATGAAGATTAATCAGGGGCGATCAGGGTTCAGTCTATTGGAACTATTAATCGTGATTGCAATAATAGCTTTTCTATCAGCAATATCATTGCCATCATTTTTTAAGTTCCTCGCGAAATCTAAGCGGGCAGAAGCGCATATGGTCCTGCGGTCGATCTATATGGCAGAAAAGGCCTACTGGGTAGAGCATAACAAGTATACCACTGCCCTGACCGGGCAAGACAGCCTCGCCTGGCAGCCAGAAGGAGTACTCCAGTACACCTACGGGTTCCCCGGCGCAGAAGCCGCCAACTTCGTAACAGGAGCACTCAAAGCCCCAGGAAGCGCCCTGCAGGGAGCAACTGCCTCAGATACAGGATTTGTAGCCTGCGCAGCCGCAGACATCGATGGCGATGGCAAAATGGACTTACTCTGTATAGACCAAACGGGCAAAATCACCGTCGTCCAAGACGACTTACAGTAGAGAGTTTTGGCTTGCAGCCGGCCCAGAGGCTTAGCCTCTGGACTCCAGGAAAAAATACGCTTGGCCAGCGTAGCTGGTCAAGCATGGGCTACTTTCGTCGTATTCAGGGTCAAAGCAACGGGTTCTTAGGGCGCGCCCTAAGGCTGCCGGCAGGCATATTCTTTCCCAGGTCTTGGCCTGTTGCGTTTCTGGGCTCTTCTGGCATGCTAAAGTTATGATTTAGCAGCTATTTACTCAGGGAGCACAGAGATGAAAAAGTATATAATAATAAGCGTTCTTGCCATGGGTATGGCGAACAATGCTTGGTGTATGGAGGTTGTCGCGGCGCTGAGAAGAGCCAATGAGGCATCGTACGCTGCTGCCGATGCCAAAGCAGCTGCCGCTAAAACGCAGGGCTTAACTCCTGTGCAAGAGCGAACGCAGCAATTTATTGCGGCGAGTAAGTTGGATGTGGCGAATTTAACGCCGGTGCTTGCGGGGCATGATGTCCCTATGCGTGCTAAGGTTCGTGTGCGTCGCTTATCGGGTGATGCTGCTACTGGCTTGCCTTGGTTGAGCAGTGATGCGGTGGTGACTGATGCGGTTGGGTATGCTGACCTTAAGCAAAAGCAGAACGCTGTTGCGTTTGAAGAAGAAAGAATTAAAAAAGAAAAACAGGAAAAATTAGATGGCGCTGCTGAAGTTACGGCTAAGCTCCAGAAGCACAGTGCTATGTTAGCTGGTACGTGTGGCGTAATTTTATATATGTGGAAGCATGAAGTGATTGAGCGCATGGCTTATAAGTTCGGCCCTTTTGTTGGTGGTTTGTTACCGCAAGCGGTGATCACCTTACTGTTGCATAACTTGACCAATAAGGTGTGGACTGGCGGCAACCAGTGGTGGTCTTTACCTGATGAAGTGGCGGCTATGGACCGTAAATTGGCTGCTTTAGCTACGCAAAAGGCGCAGCTTGCTCAGCAGAAGGTTGAAAATTTAGTGCCGGCATTAAAGATTGGCATCAGCCCGGTGCGCCCGCATGATTGGCATAACCCAAAGCCTGCAACGCCTAAAGATGATGAGACTAAAAAAGCGTAATATATTTTGAAAAGATAACATAGAATAAAGCGCCGACAGCAAGAAGCGTCCCAAAGGGTAGTTTGAGCTGTCGGTAGTCTGTCCCCGGTGCGGCAGCGGCTATCATATATAAGCCGACTATCCCTCCAAAAAAAGATCCTATCATTGTGGTATAGAATACTCCCATCGGCCCTACAAAGGCGCCAATAGCAGCTAGGAGCTCCACGTCTCCCATGCCCAAGCCTTCCTGTCTTTTTAGGAGCCAGAATGCGGTGCGTATGCACCACAAAAATCCAGCGCCAAGTAACGCTCCGGCCATACTTTCTGCCAGCGTAATGGGTAATAGACCCGTTGCGGCGGCAAGGAAACCTACGGGTATTATCCCTAAGGTCATCGCCTGCAAAATTAATAAATCTTCGGTGTCGGTGCGTACGGTTACGATCATGGCCGAAAAAAAGAAAAAGTACGCAGGTAAATAGGTTGTATAGGTCAGTGCCACCAGGGCAGTAAAGCTGATAGCAGTTAAAAGCTCAATGGCAGGGTACAGCCATAAAATTTTGGCAGTACAAAAACCACAACGCCCGCCAAGCGCCAGCCACGAAGCGACCGGAATAAGATGATACCAAGGTAAAATATGGTTGCAAGCAGGGCAATTAGAGCGGGAAGCCAACGATTGGCAACGCAATAAACGGTACCCAACAACGTTTAAAAATGACCCCCAACACAAAAATAAGGGGATCAAGAAAATGATAGTGCTGGCAAGCATCTATCTACTCATCAGATGAATTGTCTGAGTCGTCGTGGTCGCCGGCGATAATTTCTTGTTTGTTTTTTTCGATAAGCTGCTCGATGCGCTGAGTTTTTTCAAACTGGTCATCAAACTTAAAGAGAAGATCGACCGTATAGCGCGCTTGCACTTCTTGAGCAATAGCTTTGCGTATCGATGGTTTGTAGAGTTTTAATTCTTCGAGTAAAGAATCAAAATGTTCTTTCCCCTTGATCGTATAAAAGTAGACGACGCAAAGACTTTTGCCGGGTGAAAGTTCAACACGATTCACAAAAAGATCAGCCAACGCTGGTGTTTCTACTGTCGCTCGACGCGCCAGTTCAGCAATCAGGCGGAAAAGGACTGATTCTTTTTGTGATCGTTTAATGGTGCTTGTTCTGGAGTTGCCGATCATAGAAAATTAATACTATGATTGTTGTGCAGAAGTCATGCGGATCCAATTTTGCTTTATAGCACGGATCATACGTTTACGACGCTTTTGTGTTGGTGGTTCGTAGTAAACAACACGTTTCATGTCGCGAACTACACCTTCACGCTCAATCTTTTTTTTCAATTGGCGTAATGCGCGTTCCAAATTTTCGTTAACCGCAATAGTAATATTGGCTTTATTATTTTTTTTAGTCATACCGTGATCTTTTTCCCTTACGTGAGGTCTAAGTTTTTCTTAATTTTAAAGTCTTTTTCCTTACTTGTCCAGTTAACTCTTATAATGCCCCCTTTTTACCAGGTAACAATGACCGATCCCATGATAGTGGTTGACCGATAGGCATTACGTCGTGAAACTGGTGCCTGCCATAAAAAGCCAAGGGCAATATTTGGTGATATGTCATAGGTAGCGCCTACATTGATAGCATGTGAATGCCAACGTGACTCATCCGACATTTTGCCAGTCAAGGCCACCGGTGGTACATCGCCTGCATTAAAGGGTATCACGGAAACGTTACTGTACTTATCTCTACCATGCGCCACTACCACCCATTGTGCCCAGAGCGAAAGCTGGTACAAGAAATGGCGCGCGTTCATAATAGCGCTAAAGCTCCAGTTGGTACCGGGGCATATGCATAAGTTTGCTTTATACGGGAACATGCCTGCTTGGAGCTCATTGGTTGGCACGGGCATATTTAAGTAGGAGCGCGATTCCCATGCGGTCATGCTAGCTTCAAAGCCAACTTCAATAGTTTCTACAAAATCAAAATTAAGTCCCGCATTAAAGCCAAACCCAGAATGGCCATTGTTGCCGTTAGGGGCCGCGAAAAGGCAGTTTGGGTTAACTTCATTGCCGGTGGCAAATAGCGCCTCAAGCGAGCAGAAAGGCATAATCAGCACATACGGGTATTCTGGTCGGTCTTGGTTGATCGGGAACACGTGGCGCCAATAAAGGCTCAAGCGTGTGTCTTCCATGCCACGATGATTAAAGTTTTTGGTAGAGTAGCCCAAGGTTTTAGCAATAATATCTTTTTGACGCATAATTTTGTGGATGACCAATGTTTTACAATCACAGGTGATCTGACCGTCAACGTTACAGCAGTTGGTCTGACATGGCTCAGGGACCTCACTTATTTTGATAGGGCACTGTTGGCCGACTGCCTGACAGGTCAGGTCTTCAAAGGTTGCCGTTTGGATCAAATCAGCAACACCCGTTTGTATTTTAAGGCCGACGTCATAGAAAAATTGGAAATCAGCTTCAAAGCGGACCCCGTACTTACGATATTTTAAGGGGATGGTAAAAAAGCCGAACTCTTTTTTGCTGTCAGTATTGCTTGGGTCATAGAGGGTGCCGGCGCAGGGGGTTGCTGGTAGGCCTAAGGCGTTAGCAAGAGCTGTTTGGGCCGCGGTGCTGGTGTTCACCGTACCATCGGCATTCATGCCTGGGTAAAAGAGCGCTATCATGTTCCAATTGCCCTTAAGGTTACCAAGGTTGGTAAGCGCCTTATCGATATTGCGTCCGATGACAGCAGATTGTCGGAAAGGGGAAATGGAAAGGTCGAAATATTCTTTTTTAGTGTGTGATTCGCTATCTATCAAACAATCCCTTCGAGAATTGGTCAGATAGGTCCACGGGTACAATGCCGTGTAAATTGGGTAGGGGTCATTATTGGTTAAATTACTAAAGCCAATAAGCGGTACGCTGTTCATTAAACAGAATACAAAGGTTAAAATCCTTGCTGAAACTGCAGACATTACTACTATCCTTTCGCGAGTATTCAATAAGCTTGTCTACCTTTATAGATCTTTGTTTCAAATCAGTCAACTAGCAATTGTTGATGATTGGCTTATAATTAAAATTATTATCACTATTACGGTATTGAGTTGGAATTCTATGGAATATTGCGCCTATTATCAAGCACATGTACGTAAAGAAGAAGCAGGATTTCTTGTTGCGGTGCTGCGAAGCTTCGAACATTTGGCTTTTGATCGTACGATTGATAAGGCATCAAGTCTGTTTGAGTTTTTTGTGCCAGTTGGCTCAGAGGCGATATTTGTTGAATTAATGGAAGATTTTCTGAAAGAAGGCGTTATCCTTGATTTGGTTAAACAAGAAAATCGCCTTCGCAATCCAGAATCGATACTTTAAAGTAGTTTTTCTAAGCGTGTTAAACTTTCTTCGTGCGGTAGCAGCTCCAGCAGCGATTTGATGCTGATGCCGTGCGGTTTGCCTGTTAAGGCAATACGCAGCAAAGCGTACAGCTCTTTTGGTTTGATGGTAAATTCTTTGCTCGCCAGCACGATAGCATTAAAAAAATCATTCCCATTTTCGACCACCGTATTGTCTTTGATGATCTGCTTTATCAGCGGCCGATACAGTTCTGCATCATAAGGTGCTAACAGTTCAGGAGCCATGGTCGGTTTTTCAAAATAAAATTGTAAAGCATTGACGCAATCGCTCAAGGTAGTGAGCTCTTCTTGCACAGTTTTAATAAGATGCGCTATTTCAAGTAGGCTCAGTTCTGCAGCTTGCGGGTATCGTGCCGTTAAGAATGGTTGGCAGCGTTTGGCAATTTCTTCTGTTGGCAAAAGTTGCAACCATTTATGGTTGATCCAGCGAAGCTTTTCAACGTCGTAGCGGATAAACCCAGCGGAAGCAGACTTTTCAAAATCGACCGTTGCAGCGAGTTCTTCTAATGACATAATTTCTTGTTCAAATGAAGCACCTAGAATGGCTAAATAGTTTACGATAGCTTCAGGTAAAAAACCTTCATTGCGTAAATCATTGAGGGAAAAGCCAAAGTCCCGTTTAGAAAGCTTTTTCCCTTCAGCATTACAAATAATAGGAAAGTGCCAAAAGATAGGAATCGGTTTGCCAAACGTTGTATAAAGAGCAGCTTGTAGCGCGGTGCTCGAAATATGCTCTTCGCCCCTAAATATATGGGTAATATGCATAGTAAGGTCATCAACAAAGTTGGCAAATACAAAGGTAAAGCTGCCATCTTGCCGAGTAAGCGGAAAATCGGAAAAGTTCTTTAAATTATAATCAATAGTCCCACGGGCAAGGTCTTGCACGACGCAATCTTCATGTTGCAGGGCAAAGCGCCAGATAAAGGGAACGTTGTTAGCAAGGTTCTGCTCAATGGTTGCCTGTTCCAGCTTAAAGCAATGGCGGTCATAGCGCGGCGGCATTTTGAGGGCGATTTGGCGTTCTCGCTTTTTGTCTAATTCTTCGGTGGTGCAAAAACAGCGATACACCATCTTTTTTTCTTGTAATTTTTGGAGGTACTGGGTATAAAGATCGGTCCGTTCTGATTGCAAATAGGGTGCGGAGGGACCGCCAATATCAGGGCCCTCTTGATACGTAATGCCGAGCCAGGCAAGGTCAGCAAGAATTTGCGTGCCGCGGTGGTCAGTGTTTCTTTGCGCGTCGGTGTCTTCGATGCGGATAATAAAAGTGCCCTGTTTTTGACGGGCAAAAAGAAAGTTAATAAGGGCAGCTCGCACATTGCCAAGGTGCATAAACCCAGTAGGTGAAGGAGCAAAGCGTACGCGTACGTTGGTTGATGCCATAGGTAATTTTCCTGCGATCTTTTTTTAAGGGGATAATTTCCAAATCTTACTATAACAAAAACTAATTGCGGTGTGTATATTTTTGCCTCATTCGCAAGAGTTTTGACTTTTCAGAGCCGCATTTGTTAGGTTCAACCCCGATTTGTTATAAAGGCACGTTGTAAGGAGGATGGTGAATGAAGAAGTGTGTTAAGATTGTCTGTTCCCCGCAAAATACCGCTATTAAAAAGGGGTTTATGCACGAGTTTTTGCAGGAATACGCGCGTAAACATAGCTTAGAAGGGCATGCGCAATTACTTGCCTCGGGTATCGTAACGGCGGTTGTCGTAGGTGAAAAAGATTCGGTAGACGTTTTTATTGATCTGCTCCATCGTGATGCAGAAAAATGGGAATTAGCCGGGATTGAAGTTGAGCCCATGAGCAAGGATCGCGATTATCGTGGAATTTTTAGAGTTATTGAGTGACGGTAGGGTCGGTTCCTGATAAGCTGGATTAAAATATAGAGGATAATAAACATGCTCCGGTAAATATTGGGTAGAGTTGTGCATTATAGAGCTTGGGGCCTTCGGTCTAGTAGTATACTGCTGGTTGGCATGCTGCTTGGGTTAATTTTTTTTGGTAACGTGGTCTGTGCCGCTTCAGGTGTAGGGCGCCTTGCGCTTGAATTACCCATTAGTTCTTCGCAAGAAAAAGAATGGGCGAACTTTCTGCCGAAACAATTTATGGTAGAAGAACTGGTGGTCGATGCTGATATAGAAGCAGACATTCCTGAACTGACCGCGTTGCTGGGAATTCCTGTTGCTGCAATGGTGACCCAAGAACAGCTGCTGCAAGGGTTGATGCGGTTAGCGAAAAAGCAGAAATTTGCTCGTTTTGTGGTGGAGCAACGTAAAACTATCAAGGGATTGAGCATACGTATACGCATAGAAAGCGCCTGGACGTTTGCGCGGTTGCAGTTTCGTGGATCATTACTGGGCAAAGACCGCTATCGTGCGCATTATATGCTGGAGCAGGGTGAAGTTTTTGACGAAAAAAAACATCGGGCTAGCCTCGAAAAGATTCGCCAAGTATTAGCATCAGAAGGCTATTTTTCCGCCATTTTAACTGACTCATTTGTATATGATCCGGTGACAAAATCGGTGGCTGTGACGATCACGATCAACCAAAATCAACAATTTGTTATAGAGCAAGTCTGTTCGATTGTTCATGGTAAAGAAGGGCTCGCAGAAGCTGATGTACAGCTGCTCGCAGACCGGACTAAGAAATTATTAGAAAATGTGGTGATGGGCCAATATTACACCAAAGCATTGCTTGATGATGCTGCGCGCCGCTTACACGACTACCTCATTAATAAAGGATTCTTTTCCCATACCATAGAGATGCAAGAAGCTACCAATGATGACGGAGGCGTTCGCCTTGATTTTATCTTAAATGTTGCCCATAAAAACGTTTTTGAATTTCATGGAAATTCATTTTTTTCACGGCGTGAATTACTTGACCAGCTCTTACTTTTTGGCAAATCCGTTGAATTAATACCTCCTTCGTTAATTGCCGAAGAGTTGGTAGCTATCTATAAAAAAGATGGATTTTGGGCTGTTGAAGTTACCTGGCAAGATGATGGGGAGCAAACGTTTTTCTTTATAAAAGAAGGCAAGCGTATTACGGTTGCAAGCGTTTGCATCATAGGAGCTCAGGAGCTTGATGCGGCTTGTTTAGTGCGCACTCACTTTAAACAATTAGTAAAATCGCGCTATTTTAATGGTGACTTAATTAAGCAAGCTCTTGATAATTTGGGTACTGATTATCTGCAGCAAGGATTTTGGGATTTTTCTGTTGTTGGTTATGACTATGTGGTGCAACAAGATGGGAAGTATCAATTAGAAGTTACCGTCCATGAAGGCAAGCGGCGCTTTTTAAAAGGAGTTACCGTAGAGACCGGTTATGAAGTAGAGGATGAACAAGGTCTGCAGCGGTACATTTGCTTAGTTGAGCCGATACCCTTTAATATTCGTTTGATCCAAGAGCAGCGACAGCTGTTGCTGAAGGCATTGCAGAAAAGGGGTCGCCTCTATTTACGGCCGCGACCAGAGTTTATTGAGCAGTCTGATGGCATGATACTTTCTTGGAAGTTTTCGGGGCCACCCGATATTGTTCATTTTGGTGATACTATTTTAGTCGGGAGTGGTCGTATTCCGCCTTCTCTTATTATGCGTGAATTAGCCTATAAAAAAGGTGACGTTTGGGATCAGCAAAAAATTGAACAGTCGGTGCAGCGGCTCAAAGATTTAAAGATTTTCGACGTGGTGTCGTTGGCGCCTGAAGATTTAGCAACACCTTCGGTGGAAAAAACATTATTGCTACGTTCTATCGAAGATACTCCGTATGAAGTACGGGCTCGCCTTGGTATCCAAGGGGTAAACCGTAATATCGTAAAATTTAATATCAATGGGATCTCCTATAAAGCCGGGGGATCATTTTTATATAAAAATCCTTTTAATAAGGGGGACCTGTTTCGGTTTGATGTTGATTTTTCACGCTTTATGCATGACATTATAGCCAGTTATAGCATTCCGTGGCTGTTTAACCAGCCGATACGCACCGAGTTTAAGGGCTATAGTACGCGTTATGATCAGCCGGTGGTCATTGGTTCAGCCGATGTTTTATATCGTGCCGCGCAAGATGGCGGCCTGATAGGTTTTACCGGGTCCTATCGTTCAGTTGATTTGAGTTTGAATGTGGGCGCTGAATGGATGGGTATCGATCCAGCAGAGCTGTTGCCGGTGGTGCAACGGGAACGAGCTCTTTCGCGGGCGATACAGCTTGATGTTGGGTTGATAGGCAAGCGGTTCCCTTACGTGTTTATTGAGCCGACGGTCTTTTATTCCACCCAAGATAATAAAATTCAGCCAACGCGGGGAACGCTTTCACTGTTAACGCTCAAGGGGATGTTTCCGCCAACTCTTTCAGATGCAGCTTTTATTAAAATAATTCTGGAACAGTCATGGTTTATACCGCTAGCAGATTCGTTGGTTCTGGCACTGCGGGGGCGCTGTGGGACTATTTTTAATGCACCAATTAAGCGTGTTATGCCGATTGAGCGATTCTTCTTAGGGGGTGCCTACTCGGTAAGGAGCTATGAACCAGATTTAGTGCCGCCTCTGAATCCCTTTCTTGATGCGAGCGGCCGCGTGCGCCTGGTGCCTATTGGAGGTAAATCGATGGTGAATGCAAACCTTGAGTTACGGTTTCCGGTGTACGGCAGCGTGAGCGGGGTAACATTTCTTGATTTTGGTGCGCTTTCCCAAAATGGTATTCAGGCAGTTCAGCGGGCTGATATCGTGAGTGCTGCTGGTTTTGGTTTGCGCCTTAATACGGTGGTAGGACCTATTCGCTTTGATATAGGTTGGAAACTCAATAAACCAGCGTCAATACGAGGGTTTAAGGATCGCTCCTTTGCGTGGTTCCTATCATTGGGTAATGCTTTCTAGGGGCTCTATTTTTTGCCATATAGAAAAATAAGCTTTATACTCAAATTTTATGAGAATGCTCTTATAATTGACCTATTTTACTTAGTTTTTAGCAATGAGGTGGTCCTATGCACCAAGAAACTCACTCACATGACCAACATGAATATTCACTTTCAGAAGAATTAACCTGCCATTTACCCTACGCAACCTTTTCGGTTGCTATCGCCATTATTTTGTTGAGCTTGGTTCATTTTCTTACACTTGGCTTTATGGTGGATGCAAAAACTACCCAGGGTGGTTACCACGTATTATTCCATGCCTTCCATTATTTGCATTTAATCTTTGCTACGGCAGGGACATTTGTGGCCTTTTCTCGGTTTTCAAAGAACCTGTGGCAAGCCATTCTTGTTTCATTTATATCGCCAGCAATTTTTTGCACGCTTTCTGACATTGCCTTACCGGCGCTTGCGATGCAAACCTTAGGTGTGGAAATGCATATGCATATCTGTTTCTTTTCATTACCAGATTTGATGAATGTTATTCCTTTTATGGTCATGGGTGTAGTAACGGGTTATGCTATTGCGCGTCATTATAGTTCTGCGCTCCATATGGTTTCGTTGTCATCACATTTTGTACATATTCTGATCAGTTCTTTGGCGGCTACGTTTTATACGGTTTCGTTCGGTTTTGACCAATGGAATTCGCTGATGGGAATTGTGTTCTTCTTATTAGTAATTTCGGTGGTGGTACCGTGTACTATCTCTGATGTTGTTGTGCCTCTTTATTTTTCGCGGCATCGCTGCAAGCAACATGCAAAGCAGTAAATTATGCGTAGTATTAAAATAGCTGGTGTTTTTAAAGCATTGCGTGGCGAATCCATTTTAGAAGATATCAGCCTGACTATTCCCGCAGGCAAGTTTTTTGCCCTTTTGGGACCGAGTGGTTGTGGTAAAACGACCTTGCTTCGCTTGATCGGTGGTTTTGAATCAGTTGATCAGGGCCAGATATTTTTGGGCAATGAAGAAATTACTCATAAACCGATTAACCAGCGTAAAATTAATACGGTATTTCAAAATTATGCACTGTTTCCTCATTTGACCGTATTTGAAAATATAGCCTACAGTCAGACTATTCGAAAAGTTGACCCGAGAATTATTCGTCAAAAAGTAGTAAAAATGTTGAAGGCAGTTCATCTTGAAGCGCATATCGATAAAACGATTGATCAGCTTTCGGGTGGACAGCAGCAACGGGTTGCGTTGGCGCGGGCTATTATTAATGAACCTGAAGTTTTGTTGCTCGATGAGCCATTAGCGGCATTAGATTTTAAGTTGCGTGAAAAAATGTTGCTGGAGTTGATTGAGCTCCAAGATAAATTAAAAACGACGTTTGTGTATGTGACGCATGATCAATTTGAAGCGCTTACGGTAGCCGATCAGATGGCTATTATGAACCAAGACGGCTTTATTGAGCAAATTGGTACGCCTAAAGAAATCTATGAGTTCCCGGTTTCATCCTTTGTGGCCAGTTTTGTGGGGACCACTAATATTTTGCAAGGCGTATTGCGTATTAATGAGAACAATGATGGTAAAAACTACATAGACATTCCTGAACTAGGGTTGTTTCAGGTTGATATACCGGTGAAAAAAAGCTTTTTATTACAAGGGAACCGCGATGTTTTTATGAGCATTCGCCCCGAAAAGTTATTTATTACCAAGCGTGAAGCCGCCGGCTTTACTAATGGTATGCGTGGTTTAGTTGAATCGATTGTCTATCATGGCCGCTCAACGCAATATAATGTCCGTTTAGCCAATGGGCAATTGTTGCAAGTGTTTGAACAAAATGAGGAGCATTTCCCTCAGGATGTTATCGATTATGACCATGAAGTCTTTTTATATTGGCAAAAAGAAAACGCGGTGGTGCTTGAACGATGAACAATTACCGTTATTTTTTATTGGGTATACCAGCTATTGTTTGGCAGATTTTATTTTTCTATATACCGCTTATATTCATTGTAGGGCTCAGTTTTTCGGGCGCTACGTATAGCCAGTATTTTGCGCCATTTTTTGGGGCAACTTATTTTTCTATTATTGCCCGTTCTCTTATTTTGGCGCTGAGCAATGCTATTGTTTGTACGCTGATAGCCTATCCCTTGGCCTATTTTTTAGCGTTTCGTGCGGGGCGGTTTAAATATTTCTTCTTATTTTTAGTGATACTTCCCTTTTGGAATAACTTTTTACTGCACATTTCTGCGTGGATCTTTGTGTTGGACCGGCATGGTGTTTTGAATAACTTTTTGACGGGGGTTGGTCTTATTCAGGATCCTTTACCTATTCTTAATTCACCGGTAGCGGTGGGTATTATGATGGTCTACTTTTATTTACCTTTTATGGTATTACCGTTGTATGCCACGCTTGAGCGTTTTGATAGGCGGCTTATAGAGGCATCTTCCGATTTGGGTGCTACCTGGTGGCAAACAGTGACTAAAATTCTTTTGCCGTTGAGCATGTCGGGGATCCGTTCCGGATTTTTCTTAGTATTTATTCCTTCATTTGGTGAATTTGCTATTCCAGAATTTATGGGTGGTAATAAGACTATGTATGTTGGCTCGCTTGTTTCGCATTTAATTTTGGGTAGTCAGACGGTAGCTTCTGGAGCAGCCTTTACTCTGATTAGTTCGGTGGTGTTATTGGTAGCCGTCATTTTTATTTATTGGTGTCTGCGTTCAAAATCAGAAGGGCGGGGCTCAAAAGAGTGGAACTCAAAAGAGCAGAGCTCTGAGCGAATAGGTGACGTATGAAGCAGCGTTTTTCTTGGGCATATCTGTGGGGGCTTATCGTAATTGCCGCCATTTATGCTTTTTTATATATTCCTATTATTGTGCTGGCTGTTTTTTCCTTTAATAAAGCACAGTTCCCGGCGCCTTGGACGGGTGCGACTTTACATTGGTATCATGAACTGTGGCAATCAACGCATTTGTGGGCCGCATTTTCTAATTCACTTATTATTGCGGTATGGGCAACTTTCTTAAGTATTGCCATGGGCATTTTGTTGATTTTTTATTGTATGCACCATGAGCGTGTTGGTCGGCTTGTCGGGCTGTTTTATGTTAATTTAGTTATCCCTGAAGTGGTATTAGCGGTAGGGTTGCTTTCGGTATTTACCTTTTTTTCGGTGCCGCTTGGATTGCGGACATTAATTGTGGCGCATACGGTTTTGGGGCTGGGGTATGTGGTCCCGATTGTCTATGTACGCTATACATCGCTTGATCGTGGGTTGATAGAAAGTTCGCTCGATTTGGGGGCAACAACGACGCAGACCTTTATTAAAATAGTTCTGCCGCTGCTGATGCCAACCATATTTACGGCGGGCCTCTTAGTATTTATTATTTCATTTGATGACTTTGTATTATCATATTTTTGTGCGGGCAGTTCAGCTCAAACATTATCGTTATATATTTTAGCGATGTTGCGTTCGGGCATTTCACCGCTTATTAATGCAGCTTCTGTTCTTTTATTGGGAGCAAGTA
>Ga0163144_10002499_pt1 | contig 42350 bp, 29 predicted proteins | sample OliLak19BULKMAT1_FD_123175 | JGI IMG/M metagenome (GOLD analysis project Ga0163144, IMG submission 123175) | Freshwater microbial mat bacterial communities from Lake Vanda, McMurdo Dry Valleys, Antarctica - Oligotrophic Lake LV.19.BULKMAT1 | ecosystem: Environmental > Aquatic > Freshwater >...
AACGACCCTGGCTCCGTACTTCGGAGATCGACGAGGTGAGACACTTCGCGCTCGGCGCGGAACTCGAACGTCTTCGCGTCGACGATGCGCGCTTGCTCGAGGCTCATGCCCGAGATGCACATCCGCTCGGAGCCGCGCGCTCTCGATAGTCGGAGGGGAGATGGATTGCCGCGCGAGAAGTCGAGGTCTCTTATCTGCGCCCAGCTCGTGTCATCGAGGAGAAAGGTGAGACCCGCGCTTACCGAATAGGCGACACGCCCGAGCTCGGGCATCGACTCGATCGCCGCCACCCGTGCGCCCCAAGTGTCGATGTCGATCGAGCGAGATCGGTGCCGACCGACACGCGCGCCGGTGGTCAGGTCGTAGACGTCGACACCTGTGCCTGTTTCTTCGGCGACGTGGTCGTTGCCCCAGCCGAGCACGACCTGACTCGCGCCGTGAAACGCACACGCTCCGTCGAACTTCCCGAGCGGCGGCGCCGCCAGCTCCAGCCGCGTGCGCACCTCGCCGCTCTCGGTGTCCATGACGAGGAGCTCGTCCGAGCCGATCAGCGCGGCTCGACGCGCGTCGATGGCGAATTGCTCTCCCGCGCACGAATCGAGCGCTACGCTTCCGATCAGCGTGTTGCCGTCGACACTGCGGAGCTCGAGCCGCGTGGGGCCCGGGGAAGTACGGAGCCAGGGTCGTTCTTTCACATTTAGCTGTCGCTCGCGCGGAGCGCGAGCGACAGCTAAATGTGAAAGAACGACCCTGGCTCCGTACTTCTACGAGGAGCGACAACATGCGCACCCTCGACGACGCACGTTCCTCGGTATTCCCCCTCCGGTTACCCTTTTACAGCAGGTCGCACTCCGGCGCCGCAGTGAACTCGCATCGGGTCGGCCTCATGAACCGCGGTTACGTCTATCGGCACGTCGTGCCCCCGCGCCACGCGGGCCGGTCGCTGCTCGCCCACTACGCCGACACGTTCCGCCACACGAGTGAAGACGGCTGGCGTGCGGAGATCGAATCCGAGCGTCTGCGCGTCAACGACGTCGTCGCGTGTGTCGCGGAGGTCCTCCAAGCCGGCGATCGTGTGACCTACCACCGGCCGCCTTGGCAGGAACCCGACGCGCCGTTGGCGTTCGGCGTCGTGTACGAGGACGAACACGTCCTCGTCGTCGAGAAGCCGCGCGGGCTGCAAGTGCAGCCCGGCGGCGCGTTCCAGGATCACACGCTCTGGCACCAGGTGCGCATCAGCGCGCCCCATCGCGCGGACACCTCTCCGGTGCACCGCCTCGGTCGCGGGACCTCCGGGCTCGTGTTGTTCGGCCTCACGTACGAGGCGCGCGCGGAGCTCTCGGCGCAGTTTCGGCGCTGCGAGCCGTGCAAGACGTACTTGGCCCTCGCGCGCGGCACGGCGCTGCCGGATTCCATCCAGGCGCGGCATCCGATCGGGCCGGTGCCCCACGGGCCCATGACGGTTTGGTGCGTACAAGAGGGCGGCAAACCCTCCCACACGCGGGTGCGAGTCCTCGCGCGCGACCACGCCCAGGACTGCACCCTCGTCGCTGCACAACCGATCAGCGGCCGACCGGATCAGATCCGGATCCACCTCGCCGCGTGCGGCGCGCCGCTCGTCGGTGACCGGCTCTTTGGGCCGGGCGGCGGCATCGCCGAGGACGTGCCTCCGGGCGTCGGCGGCTATTCGCTGCACGCCAGCGCGCTGCGTTTCCTGCACCCCATCACGCGCACCTCGCTGAAGCTGCGCTCGCGGCCCGATTGGCTCTGAGCGTCGGTGGTTGCGGCCCGCATCATGAGGGTGCGACTACGTGTCGAAGTCCGAGCATACGGCCGCGGAATGGCTGGGTCGCCCTCGACGCGACGCCTGCAGGGGAGCGCTCGCGACCAGCGGAACCAGGGGCGGAGGGCAAGCTCCCGTCTGGAAGCGAGCCTCGGCACCCCGGCGCCGGGCCTCCTACACTGTTGCGCCCCGGGAGTGACCTCGGCTCGCGCAGGTGCTACGTACATCGACCGCTGACTCGAACCCAACGATTCCTCCATCGCCGATGTTCCGACCGTTGTACGTACGACTCGCCGCGTTCCGGCGGGACTCGCTGGGCCTCGGCCTGGCCCTCCTTCCCGTCGCCTTGACGGCCCTTGTCTACGGCAGGGTCGGGCCCTTTGGACCGGGCGAGTCGCTCCAGGCCTCGACGGTCCCCGCGGACAGTGGCTCGGCCATCGGCGAGCCAGCTGGAAGCCAAGAGACGGGGCCTGCCCGCGGCACGACGGGTCCCACGGTCGGCTCGGCGGCCCACGAGCAGGCGGTCATGTCGAGCAAGTATTGCGCCGGCTGCCACCCGGCGATCTACGCCGAGCACGAGCAGAACACCCACGGTCGCGCGTTCACGGACGAAGAGGTGCGCCTCGCGACAGGCCGCTTCAGCCAGGCCGACTGCATCATCTGCCACACACCGCGGCCCGTGTTCGAGACGGGCATCGGGCAGAACCCGATCCGTAGGCACTACGGGCTCGAGGAGGGCAACTCGTGTATGACCTGCCACTGGTCGCCCGACGCGGACTACCGCACGTTTGTCGGCGGACCGGACTGCAACACCGCGTTCGACCAACGGGTGCCGGACGTCGAGGCCTGCGCGTCGTGCCACCGCAATCACGGCACGCCCTACCAGTGGGAGCGCGCGCCCCTCGGCAAGGCCGGCGGCAACGACTGCGTCGATTGCCACATGCCGCTCGTCGAGCGCCCGGTCGCGGTCGGCGGCCCGGCGCGTCTCGTGCGAAGCCACGTCTTCCCGGCCTCGCGCAGCGAGTCACAGCTGCGCCGCGCGTACGACTGGAGCGCGGAGATCGTCGGCAACGAGGTCGTTGTGACCCTCGTGAACAATGGCGCCGGGCACAACTTCCCGACTGAGCTCAAGCAGCGCTCCGTCGAGTCGCTCGTCGTCGTGCGCGACCTCGAGGGTCGCGAGATCGCGCGCTCGCGGGAGGTCTTCCGCGATCCGTACAAACGGCCCTACAGTCTCAAGCTGCAGGTCAATACACAGATCCCGAGCGGGCAGTCGCGCGAGCACCGCGTCCCGATCGGAGTCGCGGCGGGTACGGTCGACTGCGAGCTGCATTACAAGCTCTATTACCCGATCGAGGATCACCACCCGGACCTCGCGCGCCAGCTCGAGGACCAGGTCATCCCCTTCGACGGCATCGAGCCGAACCTCACGCCTATCGAGGGCGCAACGGACCTCGCCGTGACGACGCCTGACGACATCTCGGCCGAGGTCGCGAGCCCCGCCAACCTCGTCGACTACGCGCGGCCTGCGATCGGCGCGGTCGAGGTGGTCGTGCCGACAGGCGACAGTCCACAGGACATCAACGAACTCATCGCGCTGTTCCAGTTCCCGGTGGTCGAGGCGAACATCCAGGCGCGCAAACGTCTGACCGAGATCGGCGCGCCAGCTGTACCGGCGCTTATCTCTGCGCTCGGTTCCTGGGACAACAAGACCTGGAACCAGGCCATGAATGTGCTGCAGCGCATCGGAGCGCCGGCCGTCGACGCGGTGCTCGCGGCCCTCGCCAGCGACGAGCTCTACATTCGCCTGCACGCCGCCGAGATGCTCGTGCGCCTCGACGTCAAAGATGCGGCGCCGCTCCTCGCGCTGCTCTCAAACACTCTGCGCAAGAATGCGCTGGATCGCTCCCACGCCGCGGAAGCGCTCGGAGCGTTGAGCGGGCTCGACGCGGCAGACCGCGCGCAGGTCGTGGCGCGCTTGCGCGAGCTCGTCCGCGACGACCGCGACCCCGACGTCGTCCGTGCCGCGGCCTTCGCTTTAGCGTCGCAAGGGGCCAAGGACGCAACGGAAGATCTGCGCGCGGCGCTCGGGCGCTTCCCGTGGCTCGAGACACGACGGGACCTCGCCGAGGCCCTCGCGCAGCTCGGTGACGCGAGCGGCATCCCGACGTTGCTCGAGGGACTCAACCATTCCGATGACCTCGTGCGTGAGAGTTGTTTCGAGGCCTTGTTCCACGCCACAGGCGTGCACTTCTGCTTCGATCCCCTCGCGCCACGCGACGAGCGTCTCGCGGCGATCGCGGAGTTCCAGGCCTGGTGGGCCCGCGCAGGGGGCCCCTCGGCGCTGCGGCCGCCGCTCTACGTCCCGCACAAGGTGCGCGCCGCGGTCAAACACGACGTCGAGCTCCTCGGGGGCTCCGACGGGTCCCTGCCCGATGGCGATGACGCGGCGCTGCGCGCACAGCTGATCGACATGGGGTTGTGGGCCGTCCCCGGCCTCGCCGAGATCGGGCTCAAATACCCGCCGGGCTTCCGTCGCAAGCGCATCCTCGTCTGCGACATCCTCGCGGAGATCGGTAACGCGGACGCGGTGCCCGGGCTGATCAGCGTGTTGCGCGACCCGGTTATCGGCGTGTCCGCGTGGGCGAACTACGCCCTGGGTCGCATCGGCGATCGGAGCGCGTTGCCAGCGGTGCAACGGTACGACTCGCGCTTGCGGTGGGTGATCCACGCGGGCACGCTACCGAAGAACGCTGGCGAGCCGGACGAGCTGCTCGCCCAGGCAGCCGCGACACGCTTCCGCCTCGGCGATCGACATGCCGAGAGCGACCTCGTCGGCCATCTCCTCTCGGACGTCGCTGGCGCGCGCTACGCCGCCCAGAGCGCGCTCGCGGGCACGTACGGCGCGGAGTTCCAATACGACGCGGACGCTGAGCCCACCGAGCGTCGCGCAGCGGTCAAGCGCTGGCTCGCGCGCTGAAGGGCAGCAGGAGCTCGACCTCAGGGCCTACCTGGGAATGACTGCTCCATTGCGCCGGCCCTCGCCGCAGTGAATCAGTTGTTCCCAGACAGGCCCTAATTCGCGCCCAGCCATGGCGACTGGGCGCGGCGTCACTACGATAGCGGCGCCCAACTGCTGCGCTCAGCACGGGGGCGCACGGCCATGGTTCTCGCCTCATCGTTCGTCCTGGCTGCTGGGATCTACCTGGCACTCGGCTGCCTGTTCGCCGGGCCTTTCGTTGCCGTCGGCGTCGGGCGCATCGATCCCGATGCGCGCCAGGGCACGCTCGGCTTCCGGTTGCTCCTCGTTCCGGGCGCGGTCCTCCTCTGGCCGCTGCTCGCGTGGCGATGGTGGCGGGGACTGGGCCCGCCCATGGAGGCGACGCCGCACAAGCGGGCCCTCCAAGTCCGTGAGGAGCGCACATGATCACGCCTCTCCGTCGCCGCCACCGCTGGCTCGCGCCCTGCGCCTTCGGCCTGGCGCTCGTCGGCCTCGGCGCGGGCCTGGCAGCGCGACCGACGGAGTTCGTGCGGACCTCGCAGGGGTTCGCTCGGGACCTCGGCGTGCAGGTGAGCGGCGGCGCCATCGTGTTCGACGACGAGGGGCGTTTCGCCGTGGCCTTCCAGCCGACGCCGACGGAGGCCGACCCGCTCGCCGGACGCCTGACGCTCTGGCCCCGCGAGCCGCTCGATGCGCCGGATCTTTTGGTCTACCGCGCGGACAGCAGAGGTGAGGGCGAGGACCTGCCCGCCGGAGCGATTCTCGTCGGCCCGGCATCGCCCACCCAAAAAACGCACTTCGACATCGGTCCAGGGCCGGGCTTCATCGTCTTGTACAGCCTCGCGCACGGCGCGCGATACGACGCCGTCGACCTTCGTGCCTACCTGCGGGCGGAGGCGCGCTGAGATGGGCCACTCGTATCGCGCGGTCCAGTGGAATCCACAGAAGCGGCGTTACGACCTGCTGCTCGCGGCGGGCGTCGCGCTGTACCTCGCGCTGTTCGTCGGCCTCGGCTTCCTGGTCCACCCCGAGGCGACGGCCGAGACCCTTTTGATCCGCGGATGCGGGACCTGTGCGCTATTGCTCCTGCATGTCGTGCTCGCTATCGGACCGCTCGCGCGGCTCGACTCGCGCTGGTTGCCGCTCCTCTACAACCGACGCCATCTCGGGGTCACGACATGTGGGCTCGCTGTGTTGCACGGCGGCTTCGCGCTGATTCAGTTCCACGCGTTCGGGGACGTGAATCCGTTCGTGAGCCTCCTCACGGCGAATCCGCGTTGGGACAGCATCGCGCAGTTTCCGTTCCAGCCGCTCGGCGCGGCGGCGCTCGTGATCCTCGTGTTGATGGCCTCCACTAGCCATGACTTCTGGCTCGCGAACCTGACGGCGCCCGTGTGGAAGGCGCTGCACATGCTCGTCTACATCGCCTACACGCTGATCGTGCTGCACGTCGCGCTCGGCGCGCTGCAGGCCGAGACGAGCCCGCTCCTCGCGGGCGCGCTCGGTTGTGGTGTGCTCACGCTCGGCGCTCTGCACACCCTCGCGGCGCGACGCGATGTGCAGGACGAACGCGCGGCAGCGACACGCGGCGTCGCAGGCGCTGCGCCGCCGGACACCACCTGGCTCGATGCGTGCGCGGTCAACGACGTGCCCGAGGGCCGCGCGCGGGTGATCGTCGCGGGTGGAGAGCGGATCGCGATCTTCCGCGATCGCGGGCGGCTCTCGGCGCTATCCGGGGTCTGCCAGCACCAGAACGGGCCGCTCGGCGAGGGGCGCATCGTCGACGGCCTCGTCGTGTGCCCGTGGCATGGTTACCAGTACAAGCCGAGCTGTGGCTGTTCACCCGCGCCATTCCATGAACGGGTGCCGACCTTCCGGCTGCGCATTCACTCGGGTCGGGTCCAAGTCGACCCAAAGCCGCTGCCCCTCGGGACCGAGACCGAGCCGCTCGCCTCCGAGCCTGTCGCAGACGAGGAGCAGTCCGACGTCCCGAGCACACCGAACGAACAGAGGCCATGATCGAATCGCCCACGGAGTCCGAGTTCTATATCGGCTGGCAGAGTGAGGCTCCCCCGCGCCTCGCGCGCTTCGTACGTGGACGCGTACTCGGGCTCCTCGTGCTCACCGCCACGGTCGGGGCGGGCTGGACCGCCGCGCAGGCACCCTTCGCGGCCTCGCGATTCGAGTTCGGCGTCGTGCGCACCTTCGAGGGCCGCCTCGAACACGTGCCCTACCCGACGCTCGTCGTCGAGCGCCCAGGCGCAGCGAGTGAGTCGCGCTGGTTGTTGACGGTGTTCGGGAAACACGGCGCGGATGCGGCCACGCGGCCATTCGACGGTCATCGAGTGCGCTGCGCGGGGAGCTTGATCCACCGCGATGGGACGACGATGGTCGAGCTGCTGCCTGAGTCGATCGTCGACCTCGGGGTCGTCGCGCCCGGCTCGAGCCCGTCCCGGCCCGCCCCACTCCTCGCCGAGGACGTCGTCCTCGAAGGCGAGATCGTCGATTCGAAGTGTTTCCTCGGCGTCATGAAGCCGGGCAACCTCAAACCTCACCGCGCGTGCGCGGCGCGCTGCATCAGCGGCGGAGTGCCGCCTGTGCTGCTCGTTCGCGACGCCGAGGGACACGCGACGTACCACCTGCTCGTCGACGAGACAGGGGGCGCCGTGAATCACCGCGTGCTGCACCTGGTCGCCGAGCCCGTGCGGATTCGTGGTCGCCGGACGACACACGACGGTCTCAGCATCCTGCGTGCGGACCCGGCGACGTACGAGCGCCTGTAGCTTGCTCACAAATCGAGCGCCCCCCGCCCCGGAACCCTTTGGCTCCGGCGCGGGGGGCGCTCGTTGCACGCGAATCACTGATAGGTGATCGCGACAGCGTCCGTGAAGTTCGAGGCTGCGGAGCCCACGCCAGCCGGGTCGCGGAACCAGGCCTGGAAGTTCCAGGTCTCGCCCGGGAGGGCCGGGACGCCGTAGAGGATCGGAGTCGGCAGGTTCGTCAGGTCGACCGCGATGTCGGCGACCTGCCCGTTCGACGTCGCATAGATCTGGCGACCGACGCCGCGACCGATCGAGCCGCCGAGGCAGAGGTTGCCGGCGCTGCCACCCGGGTTCATCCAGAAGCCCTGGGTCGGGCTGCCGAGGCCGAGCACGAAGGTCTGCATCGGCAAGCCGGTGACCGTCAGCGAGAGGCTGTTCAGGGCGACGACATCACTGCCGGTGGCGGTGATCGACGCGGCCATGCCCGAGCTGTTGACGACGGCCGGGCTACAGTAGACCGTGCCGACCGCGGCGGGCGTCACGACCTCGAGGTTGTCGTACAACGTGAAGACGTTCGAAGCACCCGAGACCGACGTGAAGGTGTCGGCGATGCCGAGGCTCACGAGACCGCTGAAGGTGTTCGCGAAGAAGCCCTGGAACACCAGGGTGCCGTCGAAGCTGAACGAGATGATCCCGAGGACGTTGTCGACCTGGATCTCGATCGTCGTCCAGATGTTGCCGGGCGAACCCGCGATCGTCGACGGGGGCGACGGGAAGAGGCTCTGGAAGAACGCACCCGTGTTGTTGCTGCCGTGACCGAGGTAGCTCGGGTGGCTGTTCGGGAGGGTCGTGTTCGCTGCGTCGCCGGGGGGCGTATTGGCCGGATCACGGAACCAGCGGTAGTCGGAGCCCGAACCACCGTCGCCCGTGAACGCGATGAACGCGCCCGAGCCCGAGATCGGCGAGAAGACCGAGTTGAACGTCGTACCGTTGCCGCCCACACCCACGTGGCCGAACTCCGTGCTGCCCGAGGGCGCGGCGAAGTTCATCCACGCGTCGACACGCATCGTGTACCGCGGAGCGTTCACGACCGTGTTGTGGAACACCGACCACGCGTCGGTAGCGCCGAGCGAATCGTTCGCAGTCAAGCGCAAACCGCCGAGGTCCCCGGGCAGGGAACGCGGAGCCGCCGGGATGCCCGCGGCGACGTAATCGAACGCGAAGGTCTGCGTGCCGTTGGGAGTGCCGTCGTTGACGACGGTGTAGTTCGCAGAGCTATTCACCTCGAAGTTATCGGAGAGGAGAACGGTCTGCGCGGTCGCGGTCGTCGCCGCGGCGACGCCCAAGGCCAGAAGGAACACGGAGCGATGGCAACACGAAGTCATTGAGGATCTCTCGAGAGGTGGTGGACAGGCGATTCGCCGTTCGGTCGACGCCCGAGTAGCGATTCAGTCAGCGCCGAAGGGACAGCCAGACATAGTTAACCTCGGATTCGCCGAGTACGGGCAACCCGAAGCGCAGGAAGGTGCAAAGTGGGACATTGTCGGCCGGCTGGCCCCCCATCGGCGCTCCGCCCAGGCGCCCGCACCCCTCGGTCCGACGAGCGCCGCGCGCGAGCGCCTCGTTCCCATGCGCCCGGAGCGCCGCCTTCCGTCCGGCGCACATTCGAGTCGCCAGCTCACCAAGATTTCTGATTGGGCGCACATCACTGCAACCCGCAGCCGGCAACCCACAGCCCCACCACCAACCGCGTCATCCCCTCCGCCGCCCCGTACAAGACCTATCAAGCCTCGAGCCCAACAGGCGCGAACTCAATCGGCGCCTTGCCGTCGGAAAAACGCCTGAATCCAGTCCGCGAATGAGCGTCCTGGCGTCACGGACGACAGAGGCCGAGCTGCGGCGTCGAGCGTCACGCGTGCGCCTCGCGAATCGGGAGGAGAGTCCGCGGCGCGAGGTGCTCCCGAGGCCGGGAGCGGCGCTGGCGTCTGCGTCTCTCCCTCGGGCTTCGACGCGGACTGCGCCGGGTCGCCCGGCGCAACTGTCGCGGCGGGGGACGCCGCCCTACGCTCGACGGCGAGCCGCGCCTCGCGGGTCGCCGTTCGCAGCGCGACGAGCTCGGCGTTGAGCTGCGCGAGGGACGCCGCCGCGGCACCTTCGCGCGCCGCGGCCGCACGATCGAGGGCCGCGAGCTGTTCCAGAAACGCCGCGCGGTCCGCCTCCGCCGAGCGCCGCTCGGCCTGGGCCGCGACGCGCGTGCGCTCGAGGTCGCGCTCGGTGCCGTCGAGTCGCTCGACAAATCGCGCTCGCTCGCGAGCCGCGGCGTCTCGCTCGGTCTGCAGGACGGCCTGCGCGCGCTCGCTCTCGCGACGGAGGTCATCGAGGCGCGCCGTGAAGACCTCGCGCTCGCGCTCCATGTGCTCGACCGCAGCGCGGCGCATCGTGGCCTCCTCTGCCGCGCGGCTCTCGCTGAAACGGCGTGTCGCCGCGGCATCTTCGCGTGCCGCGAAGCTCTCGGCCGCGAGGCTCCCGAGGCGCTCGCCGAGGGTTGTCAATTCGCCGTCGAGGCGCTGCTCGACGCCGGAGCGTTGTTGCGCGTCCGTCTCGGTCGCGGTCTGCACGGCGCCGAGGCGGCCCGATAGATCGAACCAGAGCGCGCCCAGCGCGGCGAACGCCAGGGCCCCCGTCCAAGCCCCGGTGCGTTGGTGCCATCCGAGTGGGCGCGCGGCCGTCTCGAGCGCGAGCAGTCGCCGCTGCGCGAGGAGCAGGCCCGCCGTGCTGGCCCGGCGCTCACGCTCCGCTTCATCGAGACGCGCCCGCAATTCGCCGACGAGGGGTGACAGGGCTGTCTGGGCCGTCTGCGTCGGCCGGGCCGATTGGGGTGGCTCGGCCGATTGGGGTGGCTGGGCCGATTGGGGTGGCTGGGAGGTTTGGGTCCGCGCGCCTGGGCCGCCAGCGCCGACCGAATCCGTCGCAGTGACCTCCGGTACCCGCTCGAGCGTTGGCAGAGGATCTTCGAAGAGGTCGCAGAGATCGACGATCCGCACGATCCGCTCGTCGCGCCCGCCGCGGCGGGCGGTCTCGAACAGGAGCTCACCTCCATCGCAGTACCGCTCGAGCTCGGCGACCGTGACCCCGGCGAGCGCCGCCGCCTCGACGAGGGACACCGCGGTCGACGGCGGCATTTCGAACAGGCGCGGCTCCGGCCCCCGTTGGGTCGCCGGGGACTCGCTCTGATCGCCGACCTCAGGACCGTCGTTCGCCATCCGGCGGCGAGCATAACGGGGGGACCCGCCCGGCTTCCAACCGCGTGTCGGCGCCCCGGCGCGGTTTGTCCTCCTTGCCTGCAACCGCGCGGACCTATCCTGGATTCCGCCAAGCGGTGAGTTCTCGCTCCGACTCCGACCCAGCCCAGCGGGCGCGCTGACCTGGAGCGCCGTCGCTGGCGAGCGCACCCGAGTGCGCGGGCGCCTCCAAGGTGAGGTCCTCGACGCGCGCGGGACGACGCGCCCCCTCGAGCGCGAGCGGCAAGAGGAGCTCGACCGGCTCTTGGACACCGTCGCCCATGTGCCCGGCGCGATGCTGTGGCCGAAGGAGCGGCCATTCAGTTGGATGAGCTTCGCCGGGCCCGAGTCGGTTCTCCTCGGGTGGCTGGCGAAGTCGCCGGCTTTGTGGGTCCCGGTCGAGCGCGAGTTGACGCAACGCCTCGCCGCGCACGAAGAGTCCGAGTGGTGGCGACTCGGGCTCACGATCTACGCACATTCGAAGACCGCGGCAGCGGAGCTCGCGGCGCAGCGCTTGTGGCGACGCATGCCGGAGCGGTTCGACACCGACGCCTTGATGGCCTGCGCGGAGCGTCGAGTCGAGCCGTTCCTGACGGAGTACCTCGCGCTCGAAGCGCGCCTGCCATAGTTGTTGTCGGCGCTCGGGACCGAGGTGGCACGCGGTGTCCAGCCGGCGAGCGGGCCGGCTGGCGACCTCGATTTGCTCGCGCTCGCGGCGCTGGCCCCGCGGGGACGAGCGTTACGTCGGGCGCGCCCTCGACCTCGCGGCACCGCTCGTGACTTGGAGGCTGCAGAACGTCATCGACCCTGCGACACAACGCGCGATCTTGGCCGCGGCCACTCTGGCGCGGCACGGCCTCGACACACCTTGGGAGGCGTTTTTGACGCTGCTGCTCCCTCGTGTCGAAGAGTCCATCGAACGCGGCGGAACCATGCGCCTCGCGCAGGTCGCTGCGACCCTCGATGCCGCGGCGATGGTGTTCGGATTGCTTCTTTCGATGCAGTCGAAGCACGCGAGGTCGACGCCGATGGGCCTCGGTTGGCTTACTTCCTGCGTCGCGCGGGTCAGGAGGCGGGTCGCTTCTTCGATGCGGACACGGCGGAGGCCGCGCTGCCCGAGTGGCTCCTCGATTGGCGCGAGCGTTGATTCGATGTTCCGCGCGAAAATTCATCGATCCCTGCCACCGTCGTGATGGGTCAAGCGTATGAAGATGCGGACATGTGCCACGTCCCGTCGCCGACTCCCGGAGGTCGTGAGTCGGCGGCGAGCGTGCGCTGCCTCGGCGGCCGTGTCCCGAAGCGTGACTTGGGCTCTACGAGCGCTCGTCACGGACGCCTGGGTGGCCCGACTCGGGAGGAGGAGGGCCACCCGGCACTTCGTCATGCTCGCGCGCGCGAGCGAGTCGCGCACGCCAGGCTGCGCGCGCACGGTGCTCGGCAAGGCGAGGGTGCCCTGCTCGCGATGAAGATCCTGGTGCCTTGCCTCGCAGGGTTGCTGCTCGTCGGCGGCGGGAGCGCTGCGATCGCCAGGACGCCGAGCTCGCCGCCACAGCCCGACACATCGCACGCCGCTCCGGTCCAGCTCGACACCGTCGTCGCCGACGCGCGACGCGCCGTCCCGGACTCCCTCGAGTCGCGCGCGGCGTGGGGACTAGTGCTGGAGGTCGACCCGCTGCATGGCGAGGCCCACCTCGCCCTCGGGCATCACCTCTACGAGGGTACATGGCACACCACGTACTCGACGATCGCCATAGCGCGGCGCCTCGAGGAAGCGCGGCGACTCCGCGAACCAGGGATCTCTCAGGGATTCCGCAGGGGAGCACTGGCGGGGAGACGCTGGGCCCTGAGCGACAACACGCCACAAGCGACAGCGAGCGCCGAATGCCCTCGAGGCGTCGCTTTGGCACACCCCAGCCACACCGACGGCGGCGCGGGGTCGCCTGGCGCTCTGAAACACGGATCGAGGCGTGCGTCAGGAGCCCGCGCTCGTCACCCTTTGCGGCCCATGCCCGAAGATTTCAACAGCGACAGGGACTACTTCGCCAGCTACTCCGACCCAGGAGTGCACCGTCTGATGATCGCGGACCACCCGCGCACGGACGCTTATCGGCGGGCGATCGACGCGACGGTGAAGGGCAAGCGCGTGCTCGACGTGGGCGCGGGAACGGGGATCCTGTCGCTCTTCGCGGCGCGCGCGGGGGCCTCGCATGTGATCGCCGTCGACAACTCGGCGATCCTCGAGACGGCGTGCGAGATCGCGACGGCCAACGGCTTCGCGGACCGCATCGAGTTCCTCTCCGTGAACGCCGAGTCGATGGAGCTCGACCAGAAGGTCGATGTGATCGTCTCGGAGTGGATGGGCTTCTTCGGCCTCGCGGAGCTGATGTTCCGCAGCGTCATCCAAGCCCGCGACAAGTGGCTCCGCCCGGGCGGCACGATGCTCCCGGGACGTTTCCGCCTGCAGATCGCCCCCACCGACGATGTGCACGTGCACCAGGAGCTGGGCGCGGGCCTGTGGGAGAAACCCGTCTACGGCCTCGACTTCTCGTTGATGATCGACCGCGAGGTGTTCAACCCGATCACCGCCGCGTGCGACCTCTCGCCGGCGAGCTTGATGGGCGCGCCGGTGAACGTGCTCGACCTCGATCTGCACACGGCGCGCTACGAGGACTTCTTCTTCACGTCGGCGGTCGAGCTCACGATCCAACGCACGGGCCGCCTCTTGGGCTTCGGAGGCTGGTTCGAGGTCGACCTCGCCCCGGGCATCCCCCTGAGCTGCGCGCCGACCTCACCGCGCACACACTGGCGCCAGTCCTACTTCCCTGTGCGCCCGTTCACGGTGAACCGCGGCGACATCATCCGCCTCGCGATGAACGCCCAGCGCCCCGAGTACGGCGACGACCGCCTCCCGCTCTACTTCATGAACGGCGAGGTGGTACGCGACGAGGAGGTGATCCACACCTTCTTCTATCGCCACCACGCGACGTTCGAATGACGGGGCAGGGGGCTTCGCGAGTCACTTGCGGGTGAGTTGAATCACCTGGTCGGCGGACACGAGAGGTACACGCTGTCCGTGCTCTCTGACTCGCGAGTCCTCGATCAATAGGTCTACTCTGCTCTCTCGACTCACATCAAAGGCCGGCAAGTACCCATCTGCGCTACTCAAGAAATCACTCCACTCCTGGTCAGTGTGACGGCCGAGTACGACCACCCAGGCGCCACTCCACGCCTCCTCGCCAACCATCACTCGAATGCGCTGCGGGATCGATTCGCCGAGGTCCACGACCAAGTCACCGCCGCCCGACACTCCCGTAGGCACCTGAACATCAACGAAGTACGACTCCACTTCGTCGCGCGAAAAGAACCCGCTCGCGTAGAGATGCGGATCCTCGACCTGCGGCCACGGCACGCTACCGCGCGAATCTGTGCGATTGGCAGCCAACCATTGCGACGAGTCATGAGGGCGACGGATCTCCGTGACAATCCCAGCATCAAGGGGCTCTCCGTTGAGCGCACGTAGCACCACACGCCTGGCCTCCCGAGGGAACGCAATGGTCGCCGTATTGATGCGTCCGGCCTCAATCGGCACAACAATATTGGCGAGGACATCGGGCCAGGTGTCTCGCGCAGCAACCAAATCAATTGAAACCCTATCGGCGTCAATCGTGTCACACACTACGGTCTGAACCTCCCGCAATTCATGGCTCCATTCGGCGCGATGCCCGTATTTCGACACGTATCGAATCTTCACGAAAGGTATCACTCCATCCTGCAGATTGCGGGGCAGTGAACCCAGCGCGCTCACCTCAAGGACGGAAGCGCCGCCCACCGTTACCGGCATAATCTCAACGTCACCCAACTCCTTGTCGCAATAGATATTCATCATCGGCGGACCATTTAGCCAGACCGAGAAATGTAGCGGAATATAGTATGGCGAGACGTGAACGACCCCGATGCCATCCTCGTTTACAGCGACCCGCTCTCCAGTGACGCCAACACTCAACTGAGGCGAAGCGCCTGCCCCAATTCCGATCAATTGGACAGTCAAAGCACTTAACCTTTCGAGCCCAATTCGGCCGACGTCGAGGTCGAGATCAGGGCTCAACACAGCCTCGCTCAACTTGACGGAGAAGCCCGTCGCGCGCACCTCGAACTGGTAGCTCCCTGGATTTATTCCGAGGACCTCGAAATAGCCATGTGCATCAGCCAGAGTTGTTTGCTCTAACATCTCCGGGAAACGAGTCATTATTTCGGCGATCTCGGCTGGGAGATCAAGGGCCGAAATCTTGAGTTGTGCTCCGGGAACGACTTCTCCCGTGAACTCGTCCTCGACGGTCCCAGTGATAGACCTGCCCGCTGATACGTGTAGGACGATTTCTGGGTCTGACTCAAGCACACTTACTGCACCCAATTGTCCGGAGTGAGCGACCGCAAATACGTGGAGGTCCACCCCCCCGGGCAATGTCAGGCCAGGATCCGGGCCCGATTTGATCACAGTCGTTGCAATACTCTCTTTCAAGTCATGCGTAAATGCAAAGACCTGTGCCGGAATGGGGCGACCATTTGGACCCAGAACTGTGACTAAACGATCCTTGGACGCAAAAGATGTTCTCTCCGCCGCACCAGAGCCGGCGACCACACGAGAGGCCGACAAGACCGGTGGACGAGAACTCCGATCCGTGGCGATCGCAGCTTGCTCTCCATGCGCCTCGATTCCTGACCGACCGTCGGACAATACGAATCCTGTTGCCGAATCCCGACCAGAACCAGCAGACGAAGATCGAGAGCTCCCTTCTTGAGGTCGCCGCACTAACACCATAGCCGCAGCGAGGAGCACCAAACAGACACCGACGAGCTTCAGTCTCATGCGAACCTATCAACCTCCGGCGCCTCAGCGTCCGTCAAAAAGGCGCTTGCGGTGCGACGGTCGCCGTCCCTTCTTGGTCTTGCCTTGCGTGTATCTGTCCCCGAGAGTCCAGTCCCTCCCCTAGGCGCCACTGGAGTCGACTGAAGCGCCATCAGAACGGCGGCCAGAATCGTCACAACAAACCACCGCATCGTCATGGTGAGCACCAATCCTCGCTGACGGCGAGTTTGGGCGCCGTTGCCCGCAGGAATGCGACATCGTCTTTACTGAATATCCAGTACGCAGACGATCCACGTTCGCGACGCCCCTTTATCGATTCACGAAGAAACAACTGCCCTTGATCGCCAAAAATCCGAACAAGATTGTCCGAGGCAGCTGATAGATCGGACTTCACCCGGAGCTTGGTCGCGACGATGCACACTGCTGCAAGCGCTGCCTTGCGATCGAGCAACGCACCTGCCCGCGCCGCAAGACGGTAGGCCTCAAGTGCGGCCTCGTAATCCCCGCGCAGTCCTTCTACAACTCCTAGGTTCTGCCATAGGAGGCTTACCCGCACATGCAGTCTATGTCGCTGAATGCCGGCCACGAGTATCTCCCGAGCCGCTTCCAATTGGTCAAGAATGAGCCGCACGTGCGCACAAGTGACCCAGCAAAGTAGGTTTTCCGGATCGAGATGCAGCGCGGACTCGGCCCAAATGCGCGCGACGCCAGGACTCGCTCGCGCGTTTACTATTGCGCTCCCGATCGCTTTGCGGTCGTTGAGATCGGGCTTGACCGTAAAAATGCGCACGGAGGCGGGCTCTGCGCGTACCTGAATCTGGGCCCTATTATTGAGCACTTGGGAGAGTGAACGACGCTGTTGAACGGATTCAATGCTTCTGGTGGCGGCCGGGCTACAGTCCGCAAACGTCTCACTCCACCACCTAGTCGCATCGCTCCCAACCATGATCGTGCCCATCTATCGAGTCATTTGCAGCACTACCCGTATCGCATCGCTTGCAAGTTGAGCGATCCTGGGTGTGCCCAGCCCCTCCTCGTGTGTAATTCCGAGGAGTGAATGTGGAAGATAGGTCAATACCGCCCGACAATGCGCCGCGCTCATTGAATGGAGAGCGACATAGCCTCGTTCCGCCACTTCGTCGGAGATGCCCAAACATGAGGCAAGCCTTCGAAGGAATGACTCGCGCGCGCTGCGGTCCATTCCCTGGAGACCTGAGAGGCGTGCCTCAAGGATGGCATCGGTCACAACCAGGTCGATCCAGCCGGCTGCGTCCTCGCCTGGTACCTCTGCGTCGCTCCGTACGAGCTCGACGATCCGCGAAGCGCTCAACGGCACAGTAACCTCGATCGGCAACAGGACACCGAATTCGATCTGTGCGCGATTCGTACGGCCTCGGAGATCAACTGGATCCCCCCTAAGCAAGACCTCCATCATCTGACCGAAGGTCCAGTCGTGGCGCGAGCGGACGAGGAGCTCGAGGCAGGCGTTCGATCGTTGGTTCATGGCAGTGGCTCCGTCATGAGTATGCCGAGCTGCCCGAGCCGCGGCAAGGCGTCGCGGCCCTTACATTGCTCCTGGAGGCGCTGATGGCGCCTCCTGGCGACAGCAAGGCCGCAACTGCGCGCGCGTCGGGGCCCGCCGCCAGCCTACTTGCCCGGCGTCGCTGGCACGAACTCGTCGATGTACTTCGGGAGCATGTTGCGCCAGGTCGGCCAGTCGTGGTTCCACTCCTCGCCCCACTCGTCGACGCGGTTCGGGATGCCGCGCTTGCCCAGGACGTCGGCGACGGCCCAGGACTCCTTCGGGTCCTCCCACTTGCCGCGGCCGTGGGCGATGAGGATGTGGCGTTGGCGCAGGCGGGTGAGCTGCGCGTTGTTCTCGGGGAGGTTCGGCACGAAGTGCAGAGGCGAGGCCATGTACCAGGCCTCGTCCATCTCGCCCTTGATGAACTTCTTCAGCTCGTAAGTGCCCGACATACAGATCGCTTGGCGCACGAACTCGGGGTGGCGGCAAGCGACCGCGAGCGCGTTGAACGCGCCGATCGACGAGCCCGTCGCGATGATCTCGACGTTCGGGTCGTTGCAGTCCTGGCGGATCGCGGGCATCAGCTCCTGACTCACGAACGCGTCGTAGGCGGCCATCGCGCGGGTCGCCGTAGGGACCTTGTTGTCCTCTTTCAGCCACACCATGCCGGGCACGGAGTCGACGGAATAGAGCTTGATGCGGCCCGCTGCGATTTGCGGCTCGAGGGCGCGGATCATGAGGAAGCGCTCGCACTCCTCGGCGTCCCCGGCTGCCGTCGGGAAGAACACGACCGGGACACCGACCTCGCCCCAGCGCATGACCTGGACCTCACGGCCGACGCGGTGCGAATACCATTTCTCGGAGACTCGTCCCATGGGAATCGATCAGGTCTTGGTTACGGGTGACTCTTCGTTGCGCCAGGTCTGGACGGACATCCAGAACCGGTCGGTGAACTCTTCGACTTCGTTCTCAGGGTAGAGCGCTGCGACTTTATCGCGCACGGCCTGGCGTGCCTCGGCCGTCCCGAAGAACTCGTGCGCCGCCTCGTCGAGGCCCTCGAGCTGCGTCGCGCAGAACTCCTCGAAGCGCGCCGTCTCGAAGCGCTCATGCGCGATCTTCTCGTACTCCGCGAGCTTGTGCTCGAACGGCGCATCGGTGGCAGCCACGGCGAAGTAGGGCTCCCAATCGAGCGTGCGCCGGAACTTGCGTCTCGTCGCCGCGCAGTAGAGCGCCCAGCGGATCTTCGCGAGAACGAGCCACGGCCAGTGTTTGTGCAACGACGTGACCTGCGAGTCCGGACACGGGTTCGCGAAGTCGATAGGGCTCCAGACACCGCCGGGCGCTCCGAGCGCCTCGCAGGAGTTGAAGTCCCAACCAAAGAAGCTGTTGATCGTCAGCACCATCCGGCGCATGACGTCCATGTCGCGCTGCGGGAGGTGGTCCGCGTGGTTCGTGTACCGCGAGTGCAACGGCTGATCCGGGTCGTACTGGATCACGCGCACTTGCGGCCCGACGCCGATGCCGCGCACGAAGTGTGTCCAGCCCTCGACGGCCTTCTGCATGTGCATGACGAACTTGCCGCTCGTCTCGTAGGCCTTCTTGAGCTCGTCTGCGTTCTTCACGCCCGACACGCCGACCCAGCCGCCGCCGTCGTAGGGCTTCATGAACAGCGGGAACCCGATCACGTTGCCGATCTTCTCGAGGTCGAAAAACTTCGCGTAGTTCGTGAGCGTGCGCTGGAGATCGGGCTTGGGCTCGTACTCCTTCGGCGGCACGAGCCACGTCTCCGGGATCGGGAACCCGAGGCGCATCATGGCGCAGTACGTCGTCTGCTTCTCCATGGACTGCACCGACCACGGATTGTTGAAGACGTAGAGGTCATCCATGATGACCGCCTTCTTGATCCACTCGCGCGTGCTCGCGTACCAGTGGGTCAAACGGTCGATGACGAGGTCGTAGCGCACGGGTTGGCGCAGATCGAAGGGCTCGATCGTCAGCCGGCTGACCTCGAAACGCATCGACTCACCCCCCACCTTCACGGTGGGGTTCCACTCGCGCATGATGCCCTCGAACGAGCGGGGCCAGCAGATGTCGGCCCCGAGCGAGAGCCCGATTCGGCGTACGTTGGTCATGGGTGGGGTCCTCGGTGGAGGATGCTACTCGTACACCATCCAATAGGGGCCAGGGAACAGCCAAGTCAGGCCGGTCCGCAGTCGATCGCGCCAGTTCTCCCAGTTGTGCCCATCCTGGTCCTCGCTCAGGCGCACCTCGGCGCCCGTGCCCTGCAAGACGGGCAACATGGCGCGGTTGTACGAGATCAGGGACTCGTACACACCGCAAGTCATCTGGATCCGCTCGGAGGGCTGGCGTGGATCCTCGCGGAACTCCTGCACCCAGCGCACGACGGGATCGAACACGGGTCCGCGTCCGTGATCGCCGATGTCGGCGAAGGCGAAAGACCCCGACTGCAGGAAGAGGCGGCCGAACTTGCCCGGGCGCGACCAGGCCGCATGCAACGAGGCCACTGCGCCGAAGCTCGCGCCGAGCAGCCCGCGGTGCTCGGCGCCCTCGAGCAACGGGAACTCGCCCTCGAGCAGCGGCATCAGCTCGTCGCCCACGAAACGCGCGTGCAGCTCGCTCGCCGCGTACTCCTCGAGGCGATTCGGCGACTGGATGAGCGCGACGATGATCGGCGGCAGCTCTTGGCGTTCGATCAAGTTGTCGAGGACGTGCTGCAACGACGAGAAACGCAGGTAGTCGAAACCGTCGTGCGCGATCAAGAGCGGATAACGCCGCGTCTCGCGGTACCTCGGCGGCAAATAGATCCCGATCGGCCGAATGTCACCGAAGATATCGCTCTTGAGCTGGCGCTCGATGACCTCGCCGTGGTGCACATCGGCGTGGGGCTCGGCCCACTCGGGCCGGCGGTACTCCGGTCCGACCGCGACCGAGTTGGAGCCGAAGGGGTCGCGCGCCGAGTTCGGATTCAGCGGGTCCGAGACGAGCTGGTGCCGATCTCCGCGGACGACTTCCAGCTTGTATTCGACGCGCGCGCGCCGCTGCAGCAGCGTATCGAGCAACCAGAGGTCCGTGCCCGCGACACGCTCGAAGGGCTGCGCTGACGAGAACGCATAGATCCAATGCTGCAGCTTCACTTCGTCAGCGGGGCCGCGGTACGCAAACAGCGCGCGGCCTCCGACGGCGAAGGGCCAGGGCCGCTCGGCGAGCGCGATATCGAGCTCGCGCGGACCGAGCGCCGCCGCAGCGATCAGCGCCTCGCGCACCTCGGCGATCGACATCACCGGCGGGATCATGCTGCCCTCCATGGCCGCGCGCCTGCTGCGCTCAGCTCGACAACGCCGGTGCTGGCTTCCCAATCGGGTACCGGCTGTTCTCGTGTGCCGATGAGGCGCGCCCCCGGGTCCAAGGTCAAACAGGGCGCGCCCTCGAACCGCGCGGCAAACGCAGAAACGCGCCCGACATCCGTGAGGTTCAACCGCCGCGCGGCGTTGGGCAGCACGATCGCGCCGCGCGCGAACCCGAGGCCGCGCACGTGCACCTCCGGATCGTCGCCGCCGCCGTGCGCGCCGCGGGTCTCGGGCGGGAAATCGTGGAACAACACCACGCGTTCGGTGAACACCATCGCGCCGCCCGCCCAGGCGATGACTGGCAGGTCTCCGATCAGCTCGGCGACGCCGAACAACCGCAAGCGGTTCAAAAGGATGCCGACGTGCCCGCCGGCGACGAGCACACCCGCGACACCGTCGAGGATCCGCCGCACCTCTTCGCGGTGGCGGGCCACATCCTTGCGCTCGGTCGGACGCAGCGCGTCGAAGACCTCGGCGTCGAGCTCGTCGACGCGTTTCAGGCGGTGCGCGTCCAGCGCTTGCAGGAGGCGCACACAATGGTCTCGCTCTGGCACGAGATGCGCCTCGCCCACCGCGATGCGTTGCTGGAGCTCGCGCAGAGTGGCCATCAACGGCGCGAGCTGCGCGCGATAGAACGTCGCTTGCTCGTTCATGCGGTCGTACCGCTGGTACATGGCTCGCCGCAGCTCCTTGTCGCGGCGGAACACGTCCTCGGCGCGCGGGAACAACGCCAGGTTGCGCGAGTTGCCGCCGAGGTCCTGATTGAGGTCCCCGTCGTCTCGCTCGCGTTCCTCCCAGCCCGCGGTGATCGTCGCGACATCGAGTCCGTCGAGGCCGAACTCGCGCACGACCTCCGGCACCGTGCGCACGGAGGCTTGCGGGCCGAGCAGCGCGAACTTGCGCGCCGCGGTGCGTTTCGCTGGCATTCTGATGCTCGAAAGGGCGAAGCGGGTCAGCCAGCGATCATGCGCACTTCGCTCGACAGACGGTCAGCGAGGCGCAACGTCTCGCCGAGGTCCGGGTGCCGCGCGACCATCCAACCGTCGCCGGTCACGACCTGTTTCCAATCGCGGCGCGGCGCGCCGACAGGGACGAGATCGACCAAGGGCACGTGTTGCCCGTCCTCGGCCATGATCCGCTCGAGGCCCTCGATGCGCGCGATGCGATCGCCGTTGCCTTGGGCTCGTTTGAAAACGATGGCGGCGTTGAATTTCTTGCGCAGATCCTGGGCGATGCGCCCCTTGGTCAGCGCCTCGCCCCAGGCAGTGAACAGGTCGGCGTCGAGCGACAGGTTCATGCCGTGGGTCAAGCGACCGCCGGGCGACCGCGCGCCGATCTCACCGAAGACCACCTCGCCGTCTGGCTTGCGGAACCACTCCATGTGAGTGAACCCGGTGCGGTGCCCGAGCGCAGCGAGGACTTTGCGTCCGAGCTCGACGCCGCCCGCGACCTCGGGCAGTTCGAGGCGGCGGATGCAGATCGCCTGTGGGCTGATCCACGGGTTCTGGCGCGCGACCAGCGGCTTGGGTCGGTACCAGGCCACGTTCTCGAACAGCACGTTGCCGTCGGCAGAGATCGCGTCGTACGTGAACTCCTCGCCCTCGATGAACTCCTCGACGGAGACCTCTTGGATGTGCCCGAGCGCGGCGAGGGCCGCCTTCAAGTCGTCGTCCGAGCGCAGCGTGTACGTGTCCGCCGAACCCGCGCCGTCGATCGGCTTGATGATCGCCGGGTAGCCGATCTTCAGCGCCGCCTGGCGCACTTCGTCTTGCGTCCGCGCGCGATAGTGGTGCGGCGTGCGGATCCCCGCAGCGTCGAGCACCTGCTTCATGGACTCCTTGTCGCGGAACCAACGCGCCTGCTCGACGGAGAGGCCCGGGCACCCGAGCTTTGCGCGCAGCTTCGCCGCGAGCACGACGCCGGGTTCCCACATGCATTCGACCCGGTCGACCGAGACTTTGTGCTGCGCGATCCACTCGGCGACGGTCTTGACCGTGCGCTCCTCGTCCCAGAGCTGCGCCACCTGGTGGTACGCGCTGAGGGCGTCGCGCACGGGCTTCTCGAGGGCAGCCTGCGGCTGGTCTCCGATGCCGATCACCGTCGCGCCGACCCCGGCGAGGCCGCGCGTGAAGTGGGGCATATCAGCCGGGAAACCCGGCGAGATCATCAGAACTTTCATCGGAGGTGCACACGCATGATCGACACGATGCGCTCGAGGGCCGACTTCACGACGGCCGTTTCGGGGTGGCGCACGAGGATGTATCCCTCGCCTTCGTAAGACGAGGCCTTCGGTTGTCCGGGCTGCGGCAATTTGGCTTCGACGACGAGGTCGCCCAGCTCGCGTTGGACCGCTTGGATGCCCTCCACGCCCGTGACCTTGCCCGTGCCCTGCCCGCGGAGATACGCGGCGCCGGCGCTGAAGCGGCGCTCAGGGCACTCGAAACGCTCGAAGATCACGACCTCGGCCCAGGCGCGATAGAAGTCGTGTTCGTGGACGTAAGAGAGGAGGCTCGTGAACTGCGCGCCCGGCGGTCGGGCGCCGACCTCGGAGATCGCCGCGGAGCCGTCTGGGCGCCGGAACCACTCCATATGCGAGAGGCCGTTGACCATGCCGAGCGTCTCGACCGCGCGCGCTCCGGCGCGCCGGATGGCGGCGAACTCGGGGCCATCGATGTGACGCGGGAACAGCACCGTCCACTGGATCCAGGGCGTCTCCATCACCGCGAGCGGCGTCGGCGAGTAGTCCGAGATCGAGTGGAAGACCGTGCGACCGCCGAGGGTCACCGAATCGTAGGAGTGCTCGCTGCCGGTGAGGAACTCCTCCAGGAGCAACGGGCGTGCGCGCGAAGGCGGGACGTTCTTGACCCAGGCCTCGAGCTCTTCGATCCGGTCGACTCGAAACGTGTCCTTCGCGCCAGCGCCGGCCGGGGGTTTCGCCACGACGGGCAGGACCTGGCGCGCGAAGGCGAGGGCTTCCTCGGCCGAGTGCGCGAGTCGGTGGCGCGCGCAGGGCAGGCCTGCCGCGCGCAGGGCGTCCTTCATCACGGCCTTGTCGCGAAAGCGCTCGGCCTCGGCCTTGTCCATGCCGCGGATCCCGAGGCGCTCGCGTACCTCGGCGAGCGGCACTTGCGCAGACTCGAGGATGCCGATCAAACACTCGACGCGGCCGCCGAGCTGTCGCCCGAGGTCGCGCACCGCGGCCGTGAGCTGGTCCGGGTCGTGAGCGTCGTCGACCCGCGCGTGGCCGGCGAGGGCGCCGCGCGCCTCGGTCGGGAGCTTCGCGGCGAGGGCCTCGGCGCTCTCCTGCGAGATGACCCCGAGCCGCACGTCCGGAAGCGAGGCCGCGGCGCGCACGAAGCGCAGGGTGCTCTCGAGGCCGTACGGTGCGGCGAAGGCGACGCGGGTCATCGTCGGGGATCGTACCGTCCCTGGCATGCGGACTCGTGCGCTCGACTCGAGGGAAGCGCGACGGAAGCCCGGACGGAAGCTCCGCGGGGTGCCCCCAGCGCCCTACCATGGAGGCCCCATGGCCCCCGCATCGAACCCTGGACCGAACCCCTCACCCGAAGCCGCGTCGAAGCCCCCCGGCGCCCAGCCCGCCCCGCGGAACTTGCCCGCCGGCGGGTCTTCACCCGACGCCGCCGGGCCTCCCACCGGGCCTCCGGCCGGGCCGCCGGCCGGGCCTCCCGTTGGGACGAAGCCGGTGGCAATGGACGCGCCCTTGCCGGGCTCTGCCGCCGCGCTGGGCCGTCGCCTGCGCATCGCGCTCGTCGCGGCAGAGGTCGCGCCCTTCGCGAAGACCGGCGGCCTCGCGGACGTCGTCGCCGCCCTCGGGCTGGCGCTCCACCGCCTCGGCCATGACGTGCGGATATTCGTCCCCGCCTACGCGAAGCTGCGTGAGGTCGGCGGCCCGCTCGTCCCTAGGATCGGCGGGCTGCGCATGGAGTTCCCTGGGCGCACCTATACCTGGGGCGTCGCGCGTTATCCCATGCCCCGCGGGCGAGGGCTGCACGTCGACTTCATCGACTGTCCGGCCCTGTTCCACCGCGACGGGTTCTACACCCAGGACGCGGACGAACCGGTGCGTTGGGCCGCGTTCTCGCGGATGGTCCTCGAGGCCTGTCAGCAATCGGGCTGGGCGCCGGACATCCTGCACTGCAACGACTGGCACACCGGGCTGTTGCCGCTCTTTCTGCGCACACGCTATGCGTGGGACAAACTCTTCGCGGGCACGCGCACGCTGCTCTCGATTCACAACATCGGCTACCAGGGACAATTCGGGCCCAAGGCGATCGAAGACGTCGGGCTCGCGGACCAGCGGGCGATGTTCCACCAAGAGCTGCTCGAGAAGAACCAGGTCAATTTCATGGTCACGGGCATTCAATACGCGACGTGGCTGAGCACTGTCAGCGAGACCTACGCCAAAGAGATCCAGGGCCAAGAGCTCGGCATGGGCCTCGACCCGTACCTCGTCGCGCGCAACGACCACCTCGTCGGGATCATCAACGGCATCGACCCGGAAGAGTGGAACCCCGCCCTCGACGAGAAGATCCCAGCGCGTTTCACGGCCGCGGACCTCTCGGGCAAGCGCAAGTGCCGCGACGCGCTGCTCGCGCGAATGGGCCTCGCGGCCGCCCCTAAAGGTCCGGTGATCGGTCTCGTCAGCCGCATGACCGGGCAAAAGGGATTCGAGCTGTTGCCCGATGTTTTGCCGGTGCTTCTGCACCGCTACGACGTGCGCATCTGCATCCTCGGCAGCGGCGAGGAGCGCTTCGAGAAGTACTTCCAGTGGCTGCGCGATTCGTTCCCGCAGAAGGTCGGTTTTTACCGTGGTTACCACGACCAATTGAGCCACTGGATCGAGGCGGGGTCGGACGTGTTCTTGATGCCGTCGCGCTACGAGCCGTGCGGACTGAATCAAATGTACAGCCTCGCCTATGGCACAGTGCCGATCGTGCGCGAGACGGGCGGTCTCGCGGACACCGTACGCCGCTGGAACCCTGAGACGCGTCAAGGCACGGGGTTCGTCTTCTTCGAGCACACTTCCGACGCGCTGATGGCGACGCTGCACCACGCCCTCGACGTGTGGAACGACCGCGACGCCTGGGCCCGGCTCGTCGCCCAGGGCATGGCACAGGATTTCTCCTGGCATCGCCAAGCGGCGCGCTATGTCGACCTCTACCTCACCACGCTGCGAGCCTGAGTCCCCCACCATGCACGTTCTCTTCGTCGAGCCTTCGTTCCCCAAGAACCAGCGCCAATTCGTCCGCGCGCTGCACTCGGTCGGCGCGCGCGTCACCGGGATCGGCGAGTCGCCCGCCGAGGCGCTCGACCCCGAAATGAAGAGCTGGCTCGCGGGCTACGAGCGCGTGCGCTCGGTGGTCGACGAAGCCGCGTTGCTCGAGGCTGTGAAGCGGGTGCAGAAGCGCGAGTGGGTCGATCGCCTCGAGGCGACCGTCGAGGCCCACATCATGGCCGCTGCGCATGTGCGCGAGGCGACCTCGATCTCTGGCACGTCGGCGCGCACCTCGTACCTGTGCCGCGACAAGCCGGCGATGAAAGATGCCTGCCGCGCGGCGGACATCCCGACCGCGCAATCGCTCGGCACGTCGGACAAGGCCGAGGCGCTCGCGTTCGCACGCAAGACCGGATTCCCGCTGATCGTCAAACCGCGCGACGGCGCGGGCGCGGCAGGGACGAGCCGCGTGGATGACGAGGCGGGACTCGAGCGCGCCCTCACCGAGTCGAATGTCGGTCGCGGCGGCTCGGTCGCGATCGAAGAATTCAACGAAGGCCACGAGGCCTTCTGGGACACGCTCGCTTGCGACGGCGAGGTCGTCCACGAGTTCGTGAGCCACTACTACCCGGGTGTGCTCGAGGCGATGCGCAACCGCTGGATTTCGCCGCAGATCATCACGACCAACCGTGTCGACGGCGGCGGTTACGACGAGGTCAAGAGTATGGGGCGCCGGGTCTTGAAGGCGCTCGACATCCGGACCTCCGCGACTCACATGGAGTGGTTCTTCGGCCCGAAGGGGCTGCGCTTCAGCGAGATCGGTTGCCGACCGCCGGGCGTGCTCGTATGGGACATCTACGGGGCGGCGAACGGCCTCGATCTGTACCGCGAATGGGCCCAGCTCCTCGTGCACGGCAAGACGACGAACCGCACGAGCCGCCGTTACGCCGGCGGGATGATCGCGCTGCGGCCCGAGCGGGACGGCCGCATCGTGGGCTACGACGGCCTCGATGCCGTGCGGCACAAGTATGCCGAGTTCATCATCGACGAACACATGCCGCCGATCGGGTCAGCGACCGCGGCGATCGAGGGCGGGTACATGGCCAATGCTTGGATGCGCCTCCGCCACCCGGATTTCGATCGTCTGAAGGCGATCATGGACGAAATCGGCGAAACGTTGAAAGTGCGCGCGCGCTGAGGACGATGCAGCCCCGAACCGAAACAGTCACGACCACGCCCAGCAGCCGCGCCCGTGATTTGAGGTTAGAATCCGCGTTCAGGACCACTCGAACATGGCACGAACGACCGCCAAGCTGACACTGCTCTCCCCCGCCCAGAAGGTGCTCCTGCGCGTGGTCATCGCGCTCGCGGTGCTCGTCATCGCGAACTCCCTGTACCTCGCAGGGTACACCGCTTGGCAGGAGTGGTCCGCGGCTCAGGGCCGGCTCCTGGCCTTCTACCAGTGGAACCTGGTCGCGCACTTCGGGTTCGGCACGGCCCTGGTCGTTCTCGCGGCGCTGTTCAGCGCGCTGCACTTGAAGAAGGCCCTGCGTCGACGGCGCTGGCATACGGTGACGACCGGAGTGATCGTCCTTCTCGCAGCGCTCGTGCTGCTGCAGACAGGCTTCTCGCTGTTGGAGCTGGGCAACAGTGATCAGAACAAGTGGGTCTTCCACACCCACCGTATCGCCGGCCTTCTGGGTTTGGTCGCGTACGTCATCCACCGCGTGAGGGCCTATGACGCGCCTCCGGTGCGGCAACGATGGCGCATGGCCGGCGCGATCGGCGGTGTGGCCGTGGCCCTCGCGCTCGCACACGTGGGCCTCCTTGCGGGTTCCCCCGCGCCGGCGGTCATCTATCACTCGGCCTTCGCCGAGCTCGACGTTACCGAAGACCCGTTCGTGCCATTCCGGGCGATCGGCGACGTACCGGAGAGCGCGCCGTTCTTCCCCTCGCCGACGACACTCGCTGGCGGCGCGCTGCTGGACCCGAAGGTGATCTTCCCGGGCCCGCCCGCCGACGCGGCCGTGGTGCGCGCAGAGGTCGAGGCCAAGGGTTTTGCACACACACAGCTCATCGGCGCCAACGACTGCATCGTGTGCCACGAGGACACGGTGCACCAATGGGCCACGTCGGCGCACCGTTTCTCGTCCTTCAACAACCCGTTCTACGCGGCCTCGGTGCTCGCGATGCGTGACGAGACCGGCCCGGAACGGAGCCGTTGGTGCGGCGCGTGCCACGACCCGGCGGTAATGCATGCCGGCGAGTTCATGGGTGACATCGACCAGGGGTCCGTCGCTGCCCAGGCCGGCCTCACCTGCACGGCGTGCCACCTCATCAACCGTATCCACGACATCACCGGCAACGGCAACTTCGAGCTCGCCGACAACGGCCAAGATCCGTATATCTTCGCCAACGCGACCGAAGGTTGGCGCCTCGCCCTGCGCAAGTATCTGATCAAGGCCAGGCCGCGCGACCACAAGAACTTCTTCTTGAAGCCGTTCTACCGTCAGCCCGAGTACTGCTCGACCTGCCACAAAGTCGGAATCGACGACGTGGTCAACGACTACAAATGGATCCGCGGGCAGAACGAATACGACAACTGGCACAACTCGGGCGTCGCGCGCAACGCGAGCCGGACCTTCTATCTGCCGCCCGTGGCGAAGTCTTGCCAGGACTGCCACATGCCGTACGAGGACGCGCCGAACGACCTCGCCGCGAGCGACGGTAAGGTGCGCTCGCACCGCTTCACGGCGGTGAACACCGCGCTGCCATACATCCGCGGCGACCAGGACACGATCGCGCGCATCGAGGCGTTCTTGCAGGAAGCCAAGCTCCGCGTGGACGTCCTCGCGCTCGACCACCCGCGGCTCGGCTTCGTGCTCGATCCCGCTCGCACGCAGCCCGAGCTGCGGCCCGGTGACGAAGTGATCGTGTATGTCACCGTGCGCAATCAGGGTGTCGGGCACACCTTCCCAGGTGGCACGAACGACTCCAACGAGGGTTGGATCCACTTCAATGCGCTCGATGGCGAGGGTGGCTCGATCGTCGATAGTGGGCAGCTATTGGAGGACGGCACTCTCGACCCGGCCTCGCACCAGTACAAGGTCGTGATGCTGAAGGGCGACGCCGAGCCCGCCCGCGAGCGCGACGCCCACCACTTCCACGTCGCGGGGCTGATACGCGTCATCCCGCCCGGCAACGCGGACATCGCGCGTTATCGCGTGGTCGTGCCGGAATCTGGCCGCCTCGACCTCGAGGCCGAGGTCCTGTGGCGCAAGTTCAACCGCCACTACACCCGCTTCTCGTGCGAGTACATGGGCATCGCCGTGCCGGACATCCCCGTCACGCGGATAGCAGGCACGAACATCTCGTTGCCGATCAGCCGCGGCGAGGGTGACGACGGTGGCCGACAGCGCGACGCCAATCCTGACGATTGGGTGCGCTTCAACGACCTCGGCATCGGGCTCTTGAGGCAGGGCGACGCCAAGCGCGCCGCGGACGCATTCCGGCGCGTCACCGAGCTCGTTCCCGACCGCGTGGATGGTTGGCGCAACCTCGCGCGTGTGCACCTCGTCGAGGGCGACCCGGGGCCCGCCCTGGCGTTGCTCGAAGCGGCCGAGGCACGCTCGCCGGGGGACCCGCTGAACAAACCCTGGTGGAGTGACTATTTCCTCGCCATGGGCGAGACCGAGCGCGCGGCGAAGACCCTCGAGGACGTCCTCGTGACCTTCCCCGAGGATCGCGGCACGTGGCTCGACCTGTCGGAGGTGCGTTACCTCCTGCGGGATTACCAGGGCTCCCTGGCGGCGGCTCTGCAGGTGCTGCGCATCGATCCAGAGGCCGCTCCAGCTCACTACCGTCGCATGCTCGCGTACGCCGCCCTCGGCGATACGTTCCGCGAGGGCGAAGCCCGGAAAGCGTTCGATCGTTATCGCATCGACGACAACGCGCCCCAGCTCGTGCGCCAATGGCGCGCGAACGACCCCATCGCGAACCGTGACGTCGACCCGCTCCACACGAAGTGACTCCGCAATGGACCCGCGAACCACACGGCTGCGACGCGCATCCCTGCTACCCATCGTACTCGCCGCGGCCCTCGTGTTTGGCTGCAAGGAGAAGGACGCGGCGAAAGCGCCGCCGGTCGTCGTGAGCGCGACACCCAGCGCGACGGATACTGTGGCCGACTCGCTCGCTGGCTCGGCGCGTTTCGAGCTCGCGCCCGAAAATCTCGGCGTCGACTTCGTCCACACGAGCGGCGCCGACGGCCGGAAATACTTGCCCGAGACGATGGGCCCGGGCTGCGCGCTCTTCGACGCCGACAACGACGGGCAGCTCGATTTCTACGTGACGAACGGCGCTCCGTGGCCAGGGTCAGCGGGGAGCGACGGCGACTCGCCCACCGGGCGCCTCTATCGGCGTGAACGAGGCCGGTTCATCGACCACACGGAGGCCGCCGGCCTCGCGCTGCCGAGCCTCGCGGGTGTCGGTCAGGGAGTGTGCGCCGCTGATTACGACGGCGACGGCGACTGGGACCTCTTCCTCACGTACCTCGGCGCGAATCGGCTACTGCAAAACGATTCCGGGCGTTTCACGGATGTCACGGACGTCGCTGGGGTCGCGGGCGAGACTTGGCAGGACGAGGCCGGCCGCGAACACCCGGAGTGGAGCACCAGCGCGACCTTCGTGGACCTCGACGGCGACGGCTGGCTCGATCTGTTCGTCTGCAACTACCTGCAGTGGGCGCCGGAGACGGACATCGAGATGGTGCTGCAGGGCAGCACCCGCGGGTACGCGAGCCCGAAGCTGTATCGCGGCTCCACGAGCCGGCTGTACCGGAACCGCGGCGACGGGACGTTCGAAGACGTCACGGAGGCGAGCGGCGTGTTCAGTCCGGACCACAAGTCCCTCGGCGTGACCGTGGCCGACATCGATCGCGATGGCCGACTCGACCTGTTGGTCGCCAACGACACGCAGCCGAACTGCCTGTTCCTGAACCGCACCGAGGTCCCCGGCGCGCTGCGCTTCGAAGATGTCGGCAAGGCCGCGGGTGTCGGCTTCGGGGGGAACGGCGCCGTGCGCGCGGGCATGGGCATCGACGTCGCGACCTACGCCGCCGAGGGCGAGCTCGCGATCGCGGTCGGCAACTTCGCGCAGGAGCCGATCTCGTTCTTCCGGCTGTTGCGCCGCGATCGGATGCTGTTCAGCGACGACAACGTGGTGACGGGTCTCGGTCGCACGTCGGGCCCGTCATTGACGTTCGCGACGGCGTTCCTCGACGCGAACCTCGACGGTTACCTCGACCTGCTCGCGATCAACGGGCACCTCGACCCGGACATCCACCTCATTACGGACACGACGACGTATCGCCAGCGACCGCAGCTCTTCCTGTGTCGCGGCGCGCGCGGCGCGTTCCTGGATGTGAGCGCTTCAGCCGGGCCGGTCTTCGAGACGCCGCTTGTCGGTCGCGGCCTCGCCCTGGGCGACCTCGACGGCGACGGAGTTCCGGACGCAGTGGTCGCCGAGTGCGGCGGCCCTGCGCACGTGTGGCTGAACAAGAACCCGAGCGGCCGCAAGTCGCTGCGCCTCGTGTTGCTGTCGAAGCCGCCGAACGTGTTCGCGATCGGCGCGGAGGTCCAGGTGTCCGGCGGCCCCTTCAAGGACACCCGCTGGGTCCGTACCGGCGGCGGTTATCTCTCGCAACACGAAACGACGCTGACCTTCGGCCTGGGTGAAGCGACGACCGCCGACGCCCATGTCCGCTGGCCCGATGGAACGATCACCGAGCACAAGAGCCTCGCCGTAGGCCGGACGCACGTTCTGCGGCCATAGACTTTCGCAAGCCAGGAGTCATTCTCCTTCCGATGACTGCGCGCCGTTCGCACTCAGGAGCGTGCCGAGGACGGCCTGGATCAAGCTCCGGAACGTTGAGCGCGCGCGACCCGTGCGTCCGAACTCAACGGCCAGCGGCTCGCGCAACGAGCTGCGGGCCGACGAACAACTCGGCCAGAATCGGCTCGGCAGCTTCGCTGCCCGTGTAGGCCGGGTGGCCGCCGCCGTCGAAGCGGCCCACCCAGACGCCCAGGGCGACGCGGCCATCGTGACCCACGGCGAGGGCGTCGACATGGCCCGAGCTCGTGCCGGTCTTCCACATGAACGGACGCGCAGCGACGTGACTCGCGCCGCCGCGGATCGACGGGGCGCGCTCGGAGCTCGAGAGGATCGCCGTGACCATTTCGCACGCGCGTTGCGTCACGGCGCGCAACGGAGTCCGTCGGGGCTCGTCCGCGAAGACGCGCACGGGCTCGAAGAGGCCGCCGCGCGCCAGCGTCGCGTAGACGTTCGTCAACTCGACGAGGCGCACCGGTGTGCCGCCGGTGACGAGCGTGAGGCCCGCGCGGCTCGCCGCCGCGGGCTCGAGGCGCGCGCCCGCAGCCTCGATCAGGCCGATGCAGCGCTCGACGCCGACGGCTTGGGCCACGCGCAACGCCGGGAGATTCAGCGAGCGTCGCAGCGCCTCGTCGAGACGCACCGGGCCGTCGTTGCCGCCATCGAAGTTGCTCGGGCGCCACCCGCCGAGCTCGACCGGGCCGTCATCCAGGATCGACCGTGCGTCGAAGCGGCCCGATTCGAAGGCCGCGGCATAGACGAGCGGTTTCAACGCGGAGCCGGGGCTACGTAGCGCGCGCGCCCCGTCCACCTGACCGTCGACGGGGTCGGTCGGATCCGCCGAGCCGACGAGCGCGATGAGCGCCGCGCGCTCGACGTCGATGATGACCACTGCGACGTCAGTCCCGGGTGGTAAGTGCGGTACGTGCGCGGCGACGATACGCTCGACCTCGCGCTGCAGGTCTGGCTCGATGAGGGTGGTCCCGCCCGTCGGGCGCTGCGCCAAGGCCCAGCCCGCGACGTGGCTCGCGTCGATCGCCGTCGCGCCCGTGCGCCGCGCACGCGGCGCCGATGAGTCGCCCTCGAACGCGCCCCCCACCAGCCCGAGCGGCGCCGCCGCCGCGCGCTCGAATTCGACCTCGTCGATCCAACCACCTGTGTGCAGGGCCTCCAGCACGCTCCGCCGCCGCGCGAGCGCGCGCTCGGGGTGGCGATCAGGACGCAAACGCGATGGCCCCTGCGGCAGGCCCGCCAGCAACGCGGCCTCGTCGAGCGACAAGTCCTGCGGCGCCTTGCCGAACCAGCGCTGCGCCGCGGTCACCGCGCCGGAGAGGTTGCGCCCGTACGGCGCGAGGGCGAGGTAGCGTTCGAGGATCTCTTCCTTCTCGAGCGCGCGCTCGAGCTGCAATGCGCGCAGGGCCTCGACGAGTTTGCCGCGGAACGTGCGCGGCGTCTCGAGGGTGAGCCCCACGAGCTGCATCGTGATCGTGCTCGCGCCTTCACGCACGCGCCGCGCGCGCAGGTCGACGACCGCCGCGCGGACCACCGCTCGCGCGTCAACGCCTGGATGCGACCAGAAGCGCCGGTCCTCGATCGCCACGGTCGCGAGCGGCAACCACGTCCCGAGCTTCGCTAGCGGCGCTGGCTTGCGCCACTGACCATCGGCGGCGACGCGGCGCGCGAGCTCGGTGCCATCGACGGCGCCGAGCTCGACGCTGGCGGGCCGGGCGAGGCGCTCGAGCGGGAACGGATACCTCCGGTCCAACCACCAAAGCGCAGCGGCCGCGACCAAAGCGACGACGAGCGCGAGCCCCGCGGCGCGCCGCAGGACCCGCGCGATCGCGCTCCATTTCGGGCGTAGCTTCAACGCACCGTCACTCGCTCGGAGGGACCGCCGCTCGAGCGCAGCTCGGGGCTGTACATCGCCTCGGCGTGCACCGCCGCGCGCTCGAACTCGCCCAACGCTACCGCCCGCAAGTGATAACGCACGACCCCGGCCTCGGCACGCGCGGCCCCAAATACGAGCACTCGATCGTCGAGGAACTCGACCCGGTCCGGCTCGAGCGCGCGTCGACGAAGCGCTGTGGAGTCGTCATCGAGCCTCTGCGCCGTGTTCGCGAGGCGCGGGTTCTCGACCTCGAAGCCGCCCGGCAACGCGTCGACTACGACCACTTCGTCGACGGCCTCGCGGCCATCCGTGGCGAGCGTCAACTCGACGGTGACAAGGCTCCCCAAAGGCACCTCGATCCAGTCTTGTCCCGCACCAGGCGAGATCTCGTAGCCCGCAGCATCGAGCCAGCGCCGGCGCACGACGAGCCCGCGATCCACCGCGACAGCGCTCTCGGCGCGCCGACCCTCGAGTGTCGCGGAGAGCCACGCGCTGCCTGCGCCCTGGGCCTGGAACGTAAAGGGCTGACGCGGATCCAGGGACAGCACGACCTCGATCGTCGAGTCGACCGCGTACTCCACACCCGCATGGGTGAGCGTGCCTTTCCATTCGTTCGGCTGCGCCGCATAGAGGTCCTGGAAGCGCTTCAACGCCAGCAGCGCCGCGGCGTTGTCGATCGTGTTCGCGAAACGCCCGCCCCACTCGCCTTCGTCGCGCTCCGCGTTCAACGCGGACACCAAACGCGCGATCTCCGGATCGGTGGCGTCGAGTTGCAAGCGAACGCGCAGCTCGAGAGCGAGACACCGCACGGACGAGGCCAAGCGACTCGACACGCGCTGGCGTCGATCCTGCGCGCCCTCGACGAACTCGGCCTCCACCGCGTTCATCGCGGCTCCGAGCAGCGTCTCCGCGTCGTCGCGCTCATCGTTCAAGAGCGCGGCGAAGGCGAGCTCGAGCAACTCGGGACGTCCGAGGTGCGCGCGTTCTTCGAAGAGGCGTTTCGACCAGCCTGGTTGCGGCCGCCCGAGCCCCGCGAGCACCCGCAACAACGACGCACGTTCGGCGAGAGTCGCGGCGCCGCGCAGCTCGTGTTCGAGATGTCGCGCGACTCCATCGACGAGCTCTTCGGGCAGCCCGTAACCGGCCTCGCGGCACGCGTGCAGCGTCTCACCGACGTAGACGGTCGCCCACGTCGAAGCCGACTGCGCCCCCATCCAATAGCCGATTCCGCCGCCGGGCACCTTCATGGCCCAAAGGCGATCGAGGCCGGCGCGGACGCGGCTCTCGACACTCGCAGCGAATGCGGCGTCGTCCAGCTCGCCGTCCCCGATCCAACTCGCGCGCGGCGCCGCGAGCAACGCCAGGATCCGGCTCGACGTCTGCTCGGCGCAGCCGTACGGATACTCCAGCAGATAACGCCCGATGGGCTCGAGGCCGGCCTCGAGGGTCGGCGCGAGCTTCACGTGGGCGTTGGCGACTCCGCGCTCGGGCGCCTCGCTCTCGACGTCGAGGCCGAGCTCGCGCAGGACGTCGATCGAGGCCTCCGTGCCCGCGGGCAGCATCCGCACGAGGCTCGCGATGACGATCGGCCGGCCGCTGCGCACGGGCAAGTCGATCTGAACGGCCTCTTCGATCGCGCGCCCATCCTCGAACGCGCCTGAGAGCCGCAGCCGACCGGCGATGCGACCTGTGCCCCGCGCTCCCGTGGGCGCGGTGGCCTCGAGCTCGAGCCAACGCTCGCCACGTGACCCCGGCTGCACACCGAGCGTCGTCGCAGTACGCCAAACGGTTCGGACTTCGGTGCTCGACACCAGCGGCTCGGGCGCACCGCCTCGCGCGATTGGCGAGCTGGCTTCGAGCGGTGTCGGCTGGGTCTCCGGTTCCACCTCACTGCTGAACGATGAAGGCGCGCGCTCGTGCACGAAGCGCACGGGCCCCGAGAGCTCGAGTTCGAGCGTCACCTCCGCGCCGAGGCTCGCGACGTTGTCGAAGCGGACGGGGACGACAAAACGATCGCCGGGCGCCACGAAACGCGGGAACTCTGCGGCCAAAGGCATGTCGCCGCGCAGGAACGAGCGCGCCTCAGCGCTGCCGTACGAGTCGCCGTCGACCGCGATCGCCATCCATGTCAACGTGCCGACGAAGTCCGGTACGGTCACTTCGACGACGTGCGTGTCATCGTCGCCGAACTCGACGAAGGTCGACCACACGACGCCTGGAACGCGGTGAACGCGCTCGGGCGCGCGCTGACGTGCGGCGCCGGTGCCGCCGTCCGTGTCACCGCCGATACGGCGGATCTCCGGGGGCAACTCGAGGTCCGGAAGCAAACTGAACCAGCTGTCGGTCGTGCGCGTGCTGAGCGCACGACTGGCGAAGAAGTGACCGCCCGGGGAGACGAGGCGATCGCCGCCGGTCACCCGGATGCCCTCGTCGACCGCGAACAGGTGCACCGCCGCGGGCCGCGGGGTGCGCAGGGCCGCGTCGTCCGCCGCGAGAGACACACGCACGGTCGCGCGGCCGCCGGGCCGCACGACCTCGGGTGCGTCGAGCTCGACGTTGAGCGCGTGGTGTTCGTGCAAGGTCGAGACTCGTGTCCAGCCGTGGGCCCGGTGCGGGCGCCATGCCGCGCGCCGCTCGAGCGGCCGAATCACCTGCGCGGAGAGGAACACACCGCCGCGGGCGTCAGTCGGGATCGCGACGCGCACGCGGGCTTGCCCGTCGATCACTCGCCCGCGAACCTGCGAGCGCAAGCGGCTGTCCTCCACCGTCACGAGCAGCTCGCCATCGAAGGGCGCGCGCACATCGACGTCGAGCTCGGTCCCCGGCAGCGCGGTCGACACGGTCGGCGTCAAGAGCACCGCTTCGAGGGCCTCGAGCGGAGGCACGAAGCGGCGCGGGTCACCGTGGACGCTGTGGAACGTGCGCGCGACGGAGGGACCGTCCGCAGCACGCAGCGACAGGCGCAGGAGGCCAGGCTCCGGCACGGTCACGGGGAAACTCCCTGCGCCCTCGGGCGTGGTCGTGAACGCGCCAGTCGCGAGGACCACGGTCGACTCGACGTGGGACCAGACGAGGTGCCCGCCCACGGTCTCGAGGCGCGGCTCGCGCACGACACGCACGAGCTCCCAGCCGACACGTGTCGGCGCCGCAGGGGCGTCCGCAAAGTCGACCGCGACCCAGCGCGCGTCGAACAGCGCGCCCGCGGAGAAGACGTCGGGCGGCCCGGCTTCGTTCGCTTCCACTGCGAGGGTCGCGTCTGTCTCCGCGGGCACGGCGCCCAGCGCGAGCCCTAGATGCAACGGCGAGCGGTCGAAGGCGAGCGTCGCGCCCGCAGTCGCCGAGCGCCCACCGGGCTCACGCACGGTCCAGTCGATGGCGCCCGTCCAGGCGCCGTCGCCAAGCTCATCGGTGCCTGGCGCCGCGATGCGGGCCTCACCGCGAGCGTCGAGCGCCCCGGTCCAAGCGGCGCGCGAGCGAGAGCGTGGAGCGCCGGCGCGCCGGAATTCGAAGGCTGAATACCGGCTCGAGCGGTACGTCGTCGGCCGCCACACGGCGGTGGCCGTCACAGGGAAGCCCTCGACGGAGGTGCCGGCGAGCGCGCGCGCGACTGCGCCGCATTGCGGCGTGGGCACGGCGCCCGGTGTGGCTGCGATCCCGTCCGCGCTGGTTTGCAGCGCGTCGTCCTCGAGGGTCTCGACGACGAGTCGCGCAGCGAGGAAGGCCTCCACACCGAACGATGTGCGGCCAACGGGATGGCCCCTGCGTTTGGCTTGGCCCTCGTCCAGCGCGAACACCTCGACCGAGCAGGTCCCGGTGCGCGCGTCGTGCCCCGTAGGGACGTCGATGTGGAACGTGCCTTGGGCGAGGTCCGGTGCGACCCGACCCGAGAGGAGCTCTTTGCCGTCCGGGCCCTCGACGCGGACCTCGAGGGGCTTCGTCCAGACTTGGCCTTCGGGCGTGCGGGCGATGCCGGACAGGTGCACGGTGTCGCCTGGGCGGTAGAGGCGTCGCTCGGAATAGACGCAGACATCAGCGATCCGCGGATTCGCGCGGCCTTCCGTGAGCTCGCGCGGCGCGCTCCAGCTCGGGCCGGTGAGCTCGGCGAAGCCCATGTCGCCCTCGTGTTCGACGGTCACGACATAGGCGCGCGCGTCGTCACCCTCGCCCACAACAGGCAGCGCGGCGTAACCCTCTGCGTCCGTGCGCGCGCTGCCTAGCAGTTGGTCCTTGACGGTGAGCGCAGCGACCTCGGCGTTCGCGACCGGCGCGCCCGTCGTGAACGAGCGCACCCAGACGTGGTAGCCGCTGGCGTCGACCTTGACGGTGGGCGCGAGGTCGGTGACACGCAGCAAGGTCGCGTCCCTCTCCCACCAGCGTCCGGGTGTCTTGACATCGATCCGGTAGACGCCGCGAACGTCCTCCTCTGCGGCGCCGAGCAGCGCGCGCAGATCGAGGGCGTGGCGTACGGGGACATCGAGCGCGCCTTCGAGCTCGAAGACACGCTCCGTGATCTGATTCGAGGTGTAATGGTCGCCCTCGCCGCGCAAGTGTGGGACGAGGTTGCCCGGCAGCACCTTGGACGCGCTCACGACGACCGTCGCGATGTTGGTCGTGGAGAGGCCGAGTGTCAGCCCGCCGCCGGGGGTCAGGATGCCTGCGTCCTCGTCCAATTCGAGTCGCAGATCGCGGGCAGGCACCGTGACCTCGAGGGTCCGGCTCGCGCGGAGGGTCTCGCCGCTCGCAGCGAGCAGCGACTCGCCCACGTGCACGCGGTAGGTGGTGCGACAGGCGAAGGCGCCCTCGAGGATCACGCTGTTGCGCTCGATGCGCACCGTCAGCGGCGCGACGGTCGGCTCGACGGTGACGGGCGGCGCTTCTTGGGCGGTATCGAGCGCGCGATCGAAGCGCACTTCGATGTTCGACGCGGTCCAGTCCGACGCAGAGCGCGCGCTGCAACCGAGCACGGCGAAGCTGCGCGGCACTTCCAGGGTCCGTCGATTCTCGCCGACGAGGCCAAGGTTACCGCGAGCGGGCGCGAGGTCTCCCGCGACAATCATTTCGACGTGCAGCGGGCCGTCAGTGAGATGGTGATGCTCGCCCAACTCGACGCGTGCGCTGTGGCGCGACTTGGCGCCGACGGTCAGCAGCGTCGTGGCGAGCCGTGGCTTTGGCGCGCTTGCGCTGCCGCTCGCGCTGGCGCCACCGCTTGCGCTGGCGAGTGCGCTGGCGCTTGTGAGCGCCGCGCGGCTCGCCGCGCAGGCGCGCGGTGGACAGGTCGTGACCTCGCACCCGATGGCCACCGCGAGCGCGGTGGCCTCCACCGGCGCGTTGAACACGAGGTCGACGGTGAAGGCGCTTGGCTCGACCGAACGTGTCTCGACCGCGCTGACGCGCAGGCTGCCAGTCTCCCATCGCAACGGCACGCCGGCCTGCAGCGGCCGCCCTGCGAGGGCCTCCAGCGCCGCGGTCGGCTGCATCGTCACGGCCAGGCCCATTCCCAGCGGGTGCGCGAGCTCGAAATCGAGCCGATCGGGCGCGCCCCAGCGCCAGCGGCCCTCGAGCGGAGGATCACTCGTGAACGGCACGATCGTGAGGGCCGGGAGCGCGGATCGCTCCGGCGCGTCGTCCGCCGCGAACGGCGCAGGGTCGGTAGATGGCTCCGCGTCGCCACCATGTCGAAAGGCAGACGGGCGCGCAACGGGAGCGCTCGCCGCGAGCAAGGGCGCGTCGAAGACGATCGACAAACGCGCGGCCTCGTCGACACCAAGCGTCGGGAGCACCGCGGCGACCCGCAGCGGAGCGTGTGCGATCGGCGCCGCTGCGACGTGCGCCGCGCCGCCGCCGTAGCGCATCCAACCGGCCCAATTCAGACCGCCGAGCGCGGCGAGGCCAGCGACTAGACCGACGCGGCCGACGCCGCGACGAAGCCGTCTTTCGCGACCGTGCACAGCACGTTCGCGCCATTCGTTTTTCTGCATGAGTTCCCCCCGGACCTTGTGCGTTCGGACGTCCCCCCTTGGTGCGCCCGCACCCTGGCTCTACCAGATCGAGCGGGGTGGTCCAAGGCCCGGGTCGAACGGCGGCTGCGTCGCGGGCCCGCGGACCGCGAAGGGTGCACGGCGGGTTGTGGCGAACACCGCGAGGACCACCATCCGGTGCGCAGGTCCAGCCACTGTGCCAGCGCCCCACCACGAGTCGATTTCCCGAGTCGGCGGTCGCTTCGCGTCCGCCTGCGACGCCCCGCACGCACGCGACGCGTTGCCTTGAACCTCCGGCGTCGTGAACCCGCGGACGAGCGTCGGCGACCACTCAATGTTTCAACAGGTCCCCAAGCCGATGCAGCTCGGCAGCCCGAGCCCGGCGACCATCGCCAGGAACGGGAACAGTTGGGGGCGCGCTTCGGCACGTCGGCTCCTCTGAGCTGTCTCCGGATTCGCGTCCTGTGACTCGCGGCTAGAGTAGCGGGTCGTACTCGCTCGCGGCGAGGCCCCCTGGCCGAACCCCCGGGAACCATGCCTCGAGGTCGAGCGGTGGCTGAGGTCCAACGTCGGCCTCGCGCCCCTCGATGTACCCTCGATGTACCCCTCGAAATGCCCCACAATCTCCGAGCGCACTCCTGCGTCGAGTTGACAAGGCCATCACCATGGGGATCGAATACCGCGTCCCTGCCCATCGCTCCCCGCGGCCAGCCCAAGCAGCTCCAACATGACGATCACCGACGCCCTGACCCGCCGCCGCTTCGGTGAGACGACCCGGCGCGACAGATGGTGGGTGCAGCCAGTCGCCGTATTCATCGGCCTTTCGGCGTTCATCGTCTACTCGACGTGGGCGGCTTTCCAAGGCGCGCACTACTCCTTCGGGCCCTACCTGTCGCCGTTCTACTCCCCGGAGCTGTTCGGTGACTCGCCGCACGCCTGGTTCGGGCCCAAGCCGAACTGGATCCCGAGCTGGCTGCCGTACTCACCCGCGTTTCTGATTCTGTGGGCCCCGGGTGGGTTCCGATTGACCTGCTATTACTACCGCGGCGCGTATTACAAAGCGTTCTGGGGTGATCCGCCTTCGTGCGCAGTGGGCGAACACCGCAAGGGCTACCTCGGCGAGAACTCGCTGCCGCTGATCCTGCAGAACGTGCACCGGTTCTTCCTGTACTTGGCGCTCTTGTTCCTCGGGTTCCTCGCGTACGACGTCTTCGTCGCGCTTTGGTTCACGAACCCCACGTCGGGCGCGAAGGAGTTCGGGGTCGGCGTCGGAACGCTCGTGCTCGCGGCGAACGTCACGCTGCTCTCCAGCTACACCCTCGGTTGTCACTCCTTGCGGCACCTCATCGGCGGGCGTTTGAATCGCCTCGCCGGACGGCCCTTGCAATCGAAGGCTTATCACTGCGTCTCGAAGCTGAACCGGCGGCACATGCGCTACGCATGGTTGAGCCTCTTCATGGTCGGGTTCTCTGACGTCTACGTGCGCCTGTGCTCCATGGGAGTCTGGACTGACTTCCGCCTCATCTGAGCCGCAGGGAAACTCCTTCGGCGCCCCGTCCGGTCTCCCGTCTGGTCATCCATGGATATTCGAACACACGAGTACGACGTCGTCGTCGTCGGCGCCGGCGGCGCAGGCCTGCGCGCGGCGATCGAGGCCTCCGCAAAGGGCGCGAAAGTCGGGCTCATCTGCAAGTCGCTCTTGGGCAAGGCGCATACCGTCATGGCCGAGGGCGGCGTCGCCGCGGCGATGGCCAACGTCGACGAGCGCGACAGTTGGCGCGTGCATTTCGCCGACACGATGCGCGGCGGCCAATACCTGAACAACCCGGTGATGGCCGAGAACCACGCGAAGGAGGCGCCGGCGCGCGTGCATCAGCTCGAGGCGTGGGGCGCCGTCTTCGACCGGACGAAGGACGGCCGGATCCTGCAGCGCAACTTCGGCGGACACGCGTATCCGCGGCTCGCACACGTCGGCGATCGCACGGGGCTGGAGATGATTCGCACGCTGCAGGATCACGGAATCCACCAGGGCATCACCGTTCACATGGAATGGACCGTGACACGCCTCCTGAAGAACGGCGCGCGCGTCACGGGCGCATTCGGCTACGAGCGCGAGAAGGGGCGCTTCTTCGTCATCAATGCCAAGGCGATCGTGCTCGCGACCGGCGGCTTTGGGCGCGCGTTCAAGATCACCAGCAACTCGTGGGAGTACACCGGCGACGGCCACACCCTCGCGCTCGATGCCGGCGCGGAGCTGCTCGACATGGAGTTCGTGCAGTTCCACCCAACGGGCATGGTTTGGCCGCCCAGCGTGCGCGGGATCCTCGTCACCGAGGGCGTGCGGGGCGAGGGCGGCGTGCTGCGCAACAACAAGGGCCGGCGCTTCATGTTCGACGAGATCCCGGAGGCCTACAAGCACCAGACCTCGGACAACGAAGAAGAGGGTTGGCGCTACACGCAGGGCGACAAGAACGCCCGCCGGCCGCCGGAGCTCTTGACGCGCGACCACGTCGCGCGCTGCATCATGCGCGAGGTCAAAGAAGGGCGCGGCAGCGAGCACGGCGGTGTCTACCTCGACATTGCCTGGATCAAGGAGCGCATCCCGAACGGCGCGGAGCACATCAAGCGCAAGCTCCCGTCGATGTACCACCACTGGAGAGTGGAGGGTTCTCATCCTCTTTTGATCTAGGTCGAGGTGGCCTTCCGAGCCTCTTGTAGTTCGATCTCGCCCACCTCCATTGCCGCCTCGATCCACTCGTCGATGAGCGTGTG
>Ga0163144_10002501_pt1 | contig 42336 bp, 44 predicted proteins | sample OliLak19BULKMAT1_FD_123175 | JGI IMG/M metagenome (GOLD analysis project Ga0163144, IMG submission 123175) | Freshwater microbial mat bacterial communities from Lake Vanda, McMurdo Dry Valleys, Antarctica - Oligotrophic Lake LV.19.BULKMAT1 | ecosystem: Environmental > Aquatic > Freshwater >...
GGTCACATATCGAAATAGCCATTTCTGGTAGTCTCGTCACTTCGCAGACTTCTGGTACGATTCAATGTCACACTTCTTGATGCGGTTTAGCGTTCGAGAAGTGGTCTGGGAGTCCTCACCTAAGCACTGTTCATTCTCCTTCCACAACCTCTGCCCTCGCGGCTCATCTCCCTCGTGGAGTACAGCCGGTGAATGGAGTAGGTGCGCCGCCACTGCGGAGCTTTTTACTTTCACTGCTGATCGCCTGGCCATTTCATGTTCATACTCCTGTAAGATACTGGCTCGAATACTTTTTTCTCGCCACGGTGGTTCCTCATTACACACAGCAAAAATCTTCCGCGCGAGTGTAAGTGCATCAAGCAGAGCCTGATTAGCACCCTGCCCTTTAAATGGACTCATTGGATGTGCGGCATCACCAAGCAAAGTCACGTTGCCTTTTTCATTTAAGATTGTTGGGTCGAATAGTGCTCGGTCGTAGACTGGGTAGCCAGTAATATTGGCTACCAGAGTTGCCGCCACTACCTGTGGTACCGGACTGTGCCATGAGGCAATTCGCTTGAGTGCTTCGGCTTTCATTGCCTCAACATCTAGTGCACTTAATTCTTTAGCATCTGTCGCACTCATTGGAAAACTAAACTGCCACATAATGGTGTCTTTGTCGTACGGCATCATGTACATTCGCTCATGGCCGTTAACGGTTTGGAAAATGGTTGCCGAGTCAAGAAGTGGACTGGCGACATCACTAAGAGATGCAAGCGGACAAATACCCAACATAACGAAACAGTCTAAGTATTTCAGTGGAGCAACATCTTCACCAATAGTTACTTCACGAACGCGACTCCGTATACCATCGGCACCAACAACGACATCAGCAGTGACACATTCTTGCTTGCCACCCACTTTGAAGATGAGGTTAGCGGTTCCATCTTCGTTAGTGTGTATATTGAGCAACGTATGCCCCCAGCGCACTGACTGACTGTCGTGTAACTGCTCCAGTAGTGACTGACGCAAGGTTTGTCGTGAGATGTGCACATTCCGACGACGTGACGTATGTTCGATATATTCTCGCTTCCAGCGCCGCAGTCCCCACTCACCAATAACTTTTCCGTCCGGATTATGAACAACGTGTCGTGTCGACACCACTCCATTAGATAAAGAAATTACTCCCAGACCTTCGATAGCTTTGCTCGCTTGCTGTAGCGTCAGACCGTAGCCTTGCGAGCGAGCACTGAAACTCTGGTCTCGTTCATAGAGGGTGAAGGGAATACCGCGATGGAGACAGGCTACCGCTAGCGCCACTCCGCCAATACCACCACCAACAATAGCCAAGGTTGGGTACTTTGTACCGTCTGCGATTACTTCGTTCTCTGCAGGTTGTAGTCCTGTTGCGCTACAGTTAGCACACAGCTGCATACTCCCTGCAAGTGACACAGGAGCATTCCCCACTCCTTCACCTCTCTCATACTCACTCAACGCAAACTGAAATAGCTTCCGTCGCTTGAGCGACGGTTCTTTGAGCACTCTCCCCTCGCCCTTACACACCGCACAGACAGTCCAGTGTTGTTTGTTGTTAGAGTTATTTTCCACGACTGAATACTATAGTACAGGGCATAGATTAGAAATAGCGAGTGTTTTCATAGGTATATTGACATTATGAATATTCATGGTACTATTATGATAGCTCGATCTTGGGCGCTTCAACATATAAGGAAGTTTCGCTATGAAACCAGCACTGTTATTTGCGGCCTGCCTTGCCTTAATGTTAATTGGTGTCCTTCTCAACGGCTGGGTACTTAGCCTGCTGTGGGGATGGTTCCTCGTCCCGACACTCGGATTGCCTTCGTTGTCGATTCTTCAATCAATTGGTATCGCATTGGCCATCAGCTACCTGACGTACCAATACATCGATACCCAACCAAAAGACTTCACCTTTGTAGAAAAGTTCGGCGAAATCTTGGTGGTCACGATTGTTCGCCCGTTCTTCGCCGTAACGTTCGGCTTTATCGTACACTTAATGATGTAGCCTCGGGCTTGCATCCAAACTACAGACGCCTGCAACCTCGGTTGCAGGCGTTATCTTTTTATACGATGAAATCTATTACCTCCTACTTGGTAACAACCGGTGGTGGTGTCTTTGGTCGAGGAAAGAGATTGCGATGCACAATAATTGATGCCCGCATCAAGAGGACGATGAAGGCCAATGTTGAAAGGACAAAGCGAGTGGTTGGTAGTCCCTCTAGAGTTTGGAACCACGCTACCCAGATGTCTATTTCAAGCGCGATAGCGCGAAAAACAAGGAGCGCATAGCCAACAAATCCAAAGCCGAGGATAAACTTGGTTTGTGGCCAGGTGAGAAATTTCTTGCCAATTGGACCTTGTGAAGCTGTCATCGTACCAAAGATAATCATTGCACCAAGTCCAAGCAGAATATCTGCCGTGAAAAAGTTATCGAAGAAGCCGTAAAAGTACTTGTCCGGAAAAACAACCAGTAACTGCAAGCAGTAGATAAGACAAAGCCAAAACGCCAACTCCCCTATCTGCTTCTGGTACCCCCACTTTGGATTGGGCCATTTAGTGTAGTAGCTCACACTTCCGGCGCCGATAGAGGTGGCGAGCAATATACCTGCTACGCCGGCAGTAACCATAGTCCACGAGACAGACGTACTAATCGTACCCAAAAATGCATACACATACCATGCCACAAAAGGTAGTGCGCCGAGCGCAATAACAAAGGCGACTAACCACTTCTTTTTGGTGCTCGGCATGTTCGGCACAGCATCTGGATTCATAGTCTCAAGCTTAAGTACTCTTAATCTATATATCATACCGTACAGATAGTCATGATTCTTTCACTATTGCTCACAGTTTTATCGTTTTTCTGCGCAACTCTATTCTTTTGCTATACTTTACAGTATGCATCCCCTACTTCAGAAGCAGCGCGCATTACACGCCGAGGGCACTTTACTCCTTCAAACAATTTTGCTTCCACTCTTAAGCAAGTACGGCACTACTACCGTTGGAGGTAGTTATTCTTATCAACTTCTATATCATCCTGACATTGATATCGATGTAGTTAGTGAACAGGTGTCAAAAGAGTTATTTGTTGAGCTGTGTCACGAACTCTTACAGCTGGATCAAGTTTCGAAAATTAAAGCGGCTGATAGAGTCGCCTTTCGACATACACATATTGGCATACGACCGACAGGGTTTTGGATTTCACCGACAATTCATTTTGGCGATTCAATCTGGACAGTTGATATTTGGTTACAAAAGCCAGAGTGGCATACGGGCAAGACTAACCGATTTGCTGCGGAATTAGCCACTCTTGACGAGATCACTCGCATCAAAATTCTTACCCTAAAACAGGAACTCATTGCACAAAGCATCTACGGTGTTGGAAATGAGTTTGAATCAGTGGATGTCTATGAAGGTGTACTCCACGGCTTTGTGACTACCGTAGCAGAACTTAGACAATACAAAGCTCCACAGAATACAACTCTATAACTCTACATTGACTATTGGTCATATATGTGTTATTGTTCTAATCAATAGAGGGAGTAGTTCCATGGAAATTTTCAACGTTCTGGCTTTCATCGTTGTTATCGGTATCTTCTACTGGTACTGCAAAAAGCTGATTGAGAGCTACAATAAAGTTGTTGATAGCCAGACGAAGTTCTTCAACGAAGTTCGTCACGGTGTCGCTGACCTGCGCGATGGTGGGAAATACCTCGGTGAGCAGCTTAAACCGCATCTCACTGAAGAAAACCTCCATAAAGCCGGCAAACAACTGGTCGAGGCTGCAGCGACCGGTATCGCAGTCGGCATCATCACTGGCATCGCACAGAGCATGTCAGAACAAAACAAAAAAGGCCGCCCCTAGGTGGCCTTTTCCTTTATACTTGACATATTATACTTTTGTTTTATTATTTACATTAGGAATTGTCACAGGAGTCTGAAATGAATGATGGGATTGCGTTTCTGAGCACGTACCGCGGAAAATACACGATTATCGTGCTCACCGGGGCATGTGCGCTGATGATGGAAATATTCTACCAGTACGTACTGAAAAGTACCTTTAGCACACAGACAACACTTGTCATGGCAACGGTTGGTGGTCTGATTATTTCCAGCATTGGTGAGGCAGACAAAGAACGGCTCGCCTGGAAAGCGGCAACGAGAATCTTTCTCATGTGCCTGCTCTACACTATCGCTTTTATGTCTATCGGCGGAATTATTGAAGCTTCGCTTCTCGGCGAACTCAGTGATGATGATCCGAAGAAGAACAGTGTTCAGGTCCTCTTTGCCATGCCGCCGCTCATCTTCACGCTCACGGCCTGTTTTTACTGCCTATCGACGGGCGGATACCTACTGCTCAAACGGATAGGTCTGTAACGTTAAAAAAGCCGCTCGAGAAACGAGCGGCTTTTGTTTTACTAATACTTCTGAAAAACTCAGGCTAGATTGCTGTGCAAAGAACAACCAGGATGGTTTCGACCGGCGGGAGGGGTCGATACTATCTTTTCACCCAGAGTGACGAGTGGTTCGCGGTCATGCAATGTAATCCTACACTGCAGAGCGATGCCAGACTCATCAGACTCAAATGACTTCAAGTAAGATACCAATTGGCATATTGATAGTCAATAACCTTGCGTAATAGGCACAAATTTGGCACATTTACAGTAATACACCGTTCTTTGGAGGAAATGGATATGACAACAGCAACAGTTTTGCAGAACTTGTTTGTTACGCACGCCGCTGCATTTCATCCCTTTAGCATTATATCGACTACGGTACAGGATGATGCTGTGGAACTAACCCTATCAACACCACTGGATGAAGGTACCACTACGGAAATGATTAGCTATGGTATGTTGTGCGAAAAAACGAGCGCTCTGACAATGTCGACAAAAGTTTCGTTCGCATATTCGGACTCTAATCTGGAAAATGTGCTGTGCACCTTGCTCGGTATTCAGCAAACTGCGTTTGATGAAAACAGCTTCAGCCAGTTTTATCTAGAATCAGTAAGTACTATCGAGCAAAAGGTGACCGTGGTGGTTTTCTGTCGACAACTACTTCCGACAGTAACAAACCTTGAAGATACACCTGGCTTCAAAGCATTCTTTGAACAGGTTATCGGACTCTATGTCCACGATCTCGGAATGACAATCAACTCACTGGTCAAGTACCTTGATGAGGACACTGTCGATGACGATGATACCGACGAAGATGATGAAACTACTCAGCCCGTTATAAATTAAGTCTGGGTAACACGTCTTTTCCTGCATGCATCGTACGAAAAAACAAACCGCCCGAAACTTCGGGCGGTTTCTTTTTTCAGACCAACTCCTTTATATCTTTTAAGATTTCAAGTGCGTGACTGGCTGGGTCTACTTTTGGATACACTTTGGCTATCTTCCCTTCTGGATTCACAAGGTACGTGATGCGGTCAATGCCCATGTACTTTTTGCCGTACATCGACTTCTCTACCCAGGCACCGTACGCCTGCATTACTTCGGTTGATTCGTCAGCGAGCAATGTGAAGGGTAACTTATATTTATCGGCAAACTTCTTGTGCGATTTTGAACTATCTTTACTAACTCCGACAACTTTCACACCTAGTTTCTCAAAATCATTATAGACATCGGCAATGGCACAGGCCTCCTTCGTGCACCCTGGGGTATCGTCCTTTGGGTAGAAGTAGATAACGAGCCACGTGCCGACAAATTCACTGAGCGTACGTATCTTGCTATCTTGATCAATGAGCGAAAAAGCCGGGGCTGGGGTTTGAATATCTAACATGAATTTAAGGATACCATACGAACAAATAGTATTGATATATAAAGTATATGGGGGGCATTATTACTAAGATTTTTTAAAAAGCCGCTCCCTTTTGGAGCGGCTTTTTACTATTAAAATTTGTGCAGCTACTGAACAGTAAACGGAACAGCCCGGCCACAATCAACGACAATACGCTCGTAGCCATATTGATCTTCTTGTGAGTATTCGACACAGGTACGAGCAAAATAGAGTGTCGGTACTGTCATATCACGAACGGTCCGAGTAAATACTTCCCTACTGTCAACATCCGTATCTAGACTGATAACTTGAAGCTCATCTCCACGCTGATATACAGAGGCAAAAGACCAACTGTCTGCAACGGCGGCCACGTACGATTCGTTTGTTCCGTACACAATGAACGCGTGTCCATTGCGATAGTCATTCATATCGACAGTGCTGGTAAAAGCCACTATGCGTGGGGCTGCTAGTGCCTGCAGAGCGAGTGATGGTACAGCTCGGTCACGGTCTTTCGTGGTGAATGAGTATCCATAGCTACAGGTAAGACCGTCTTTTTCGCCAGTGTATTCTGCACATACAGCGTAGTAGTAGGGAGTGTCGTTATCAAGATCATCAATAGTGCGTGTAAACGATCCATTACTGTTGATACGTGCTCCGACCCGTACTGTCTGAAGCGCTGCACCAGATTCACGAACATCACTAAAAGTATCGCTATTCGTCGAAACTGCATTGACTAACGTTTGGTTAGTTCCATAGACAAGAAAGATATCTAAATCTTCACCTGAATTAACTTGGTAGGTACCAGAGATAGTCGCTTGTTCTGCTCTAATATCCGATGGATACGACAGACTTACTGTCGGCGCATAGAAGTAACTCGACTGGTTTCGTACAGCACTAGTAGAAAAATTTACAACATCTGCACATCGAATAGTGCCGGTAGCGACGTCAACGCAAAGTTGGTAGTAGTAGGTAGTATCGGGAGTAAGAGCTGAAAGATACTGACGAACTGACTGTGGTGTACCGGTATACAAGGAAACTGGTTGTATCGAAACATCACTAAGGCGAAGGGAAACCAAAGTCTCGTACGAAGTGCTTTGCACAGCTCGACGAAGCGCTGCTTGACTGTTACTGCTCACAAAGAATACTCGACTACCGGCTGGTACTTCGACAGTCCCACGCATGGTTGTGCTATAGGCTGTAATATCTTGCGGACTCAGTGTATCTAGTGTGGTGACTGTAACGGTTGGAGTCGGTGTAGTAGTGACAACAATGGGTTGCTCAGGAACGCTTCCGTTTCCGCCACCATTGTCAAAACCGTTTATAGATACCGAGGTGGCACCCGTTGGAGCTTCAGATGGTGCGATACCAGAAAACATTCCTTGTCGTGACATAACAACCGAGTTTGAGTCATTGGTAGTACCAGAAATAGAGCTGCCGGCAATGCCGAGAATAAGAAGAATTATGACAAGTGGAATTGCTGCTGCAAGTGGCATAGTTATAATACTATACCATAGTTTATGGTATAAATCAAGTTTATCGCTTCCAAGCCTTTTCTTGGCGTACGAGGAGCTGGGCCGCTAGATCTGGGTCTGCCATCACCTCCTCTATGATACGTTCTGCCCTGATACCTTGTGAGGCTTTTACGAGGACAACATCGCCAGGTTGAAGGAGTGCTTGCAATTCCCTACCGGCCCGATCAACGTCATCATACTGAAATATAGACGATTCTTTGAGACCGTGATGTAAGGCTGCTTCGGCAATTTTGCGGGCTCGAATTCCAACCGTCAGCAATATGTCAGCCGAGGTGGCTGCCAGGACGCCAATGCGCTCATGTTCGCTCGATGAAAACTTACCCAGTTCGAGCATATCGCCCAAGACGGCAATCTTTCGCTTCGCATGTTTAACTTCACGTAACGTCTGCAAGGCAACCTCAACCGCAATCGGAGAAGAGTTGTAGGTATCATCGATTAAGGTAGTACCTTTTATGCCGGCAATGACACGCATGCGACCGCGGGGTGCTGCTAACTGCTGCAAGCCAGCTGCTGCAGCAGCAAGTGGAATATCTAGCTCAGCTGCAACAGCAAGGGCTGCTCCACAAGTGTAAACCAGTTGTGCACCAACCACACCAGGCAACTTAATCGTGAATCGTTCGTCACGATGAGTAACCGTAAACTGTGTGCCGGCTAATTTGTTATCTGTGTAGATAGTTTGATCACCAGAGGTATTGAAATCGGCTGCTAAGTACCGACTATATCCGACTGCACGGTGACGCACCTGTGGTAATTGCTGTTGAATGATAGTGTCGTCATTGTTATATACGAGCACACCATCTGGCTTGAGTGCCTCAACTAGCTTCATTTTTTCGGCGACGACTTCGGCCGGTGAGCCAAAATACTCGACGTGCACTGGCACAGACGGTAGACGGGTAAGTACCACAATGTCTGGCTTTACCCAGGCAGTCAGTTTTGACATGTCTCCGGGTCGGTCAATACCAGTTTCTAGAATCAGAACTTTTGGATAGCGCTTAGAAAATAAAACAGTGAACGTAGCATCTACAATGTTCTTAAGCCATAGGAATGGATTACTCCAGCCGTTAGGTAGGCCGAGCACGGTGAGTGGAACACCAATATCTGAATTAAAACTTTTTTCACTCTTGCGCGTTGATACTGAATGTCGAATGGCAGCGTAGATTGCGTCCTTAGTCGATGTCTTCCCTACGCTACCGGTGACAGCGATTATTAACGGTTGATGCTTTTTTAGGAGCGCAGCTGCAAGTGCAGTGAGAATGCTTACAGTAAGTGATTTAAGGGTGGATTTCATACTAGCGGTCTGGAGGAATCGAGTAATAGTTAATCAAAAAGCGGGCAATATCCATGAATGGGTCAGTCAGTGTCTCGGACGCATACCGCACCCCCTTCGGCTCTACAGTATACATGAAGACAATAAATTCGGGGTTATAGGCTGGAAAGTAGCCAAAAAACGAGTGGAGGAACTTATCTTCGTAATATCCTCCGTTCTCTGGGTCTGCTATTTGGGCAGTTCCCGTCTTGGCGGCAATCGTATGATTCGGTAATGCCACCGTACCCCCACGCAGTGCATCATCAACAACGGCAGTGAGCATTCTTGAAATTTCCTCACTTGTTTCCTCACTTAGTACCCGCGCACCTTCTGGGTATCGCATCTCTTTGCTAGTACCATCGGCATAATCAATACGCTTCACAAGATGCGGAGTCACCATTACTCCCCCATTGCCAAGTGCTGCCAATGCTCTCGTGGCCGCTATTGGTGTCATGGCAATACCTTGACCAAACGAAGCAGTAGCGTACTCGACATCACGTGGAGAATTGAGGTTATCAACGAGTCCATAGGATTCATTTGGCAAATCGATTCCGGTCTCACTACCTAGTTTGAAGTTTAAAAAATACTCGCGGAACTTCTGCTTACCCATTTGGGTGACAATGTACGATACGCCGGTATTTAACGACTGGTTCAAGACCTCTTGCATTGGCACAGTACCGCGTCCACGGCCGTCGAAGTTTTTAATAGTAAACGTATCAAGGGTAATCGAACCCGAGTCATAGTAGGTGGTTGAAGGACTGATTGCTCCGGAGTCGAGCCCAGCGGCTACAGTGAGCGCTTTGATAGTTGAACCGAATTCGTAAAGGTCTTCAACGAGTGGATTACGGAATTGTTCGATAGTAGCGTCACCGCGGTTGTTTAAATCGAATCCAGGCAAAGCGTTCAGTGCGTAAATTTCTCCAGTTTTTGGATTCATAATTACGGCGCCAGTCAGTGCACTATCGTATTTGTCGTGAGTTTTTTGTAGTACGGTATCGAGCATTCGCGAAACTGATGGTTCGAGCGTGGTAACCAAATCACCAGCCTTGTCACTTGTACCACCACTAACGAAATCTCCAAGATTACTAAATAGTTCAGCAAAGAAATTGACAGACATCACTTCGTTTTCACGGTATAAGATATCGTCATATTGTCGTTCTAGTCCATATTTCCCACGGAGCGCATTGCCATCATCTTGAAACCCAATAAAACCAATCGACCGCGCTGCTACGGACGCTCCTGGGTAGTAGCGCCATTGCGTACGGTACAGCATCACCCCGTTCAATGAGAGTGACGTAATATCCTCTGCGATCTCGGGCAGTACTCGTGGTTCGAGCTCAACATATGTCCGGGCAGGGAGAGATGCTCGCTCAATGCATAGTTCTGACGAAATAGTGAGATGTGGCTGTAGCGAAGCACATACAGCAGAAGCATCCACAATGAGCTGCGGATTCACTGCCAACACAAACCCTGAGCGCACAGCAGCAGCAGAAAGCTTTTCTCCATCTCTGGTTTCAAAAAATATTGAACCACGTGAAAATACATCGGAGGTTGTATGAACATACTGCCGCTCGGCCCGTTCTTCATACAGTGCTGCATTAGCGACTTGAATATAGTATAGACGTGCCGTCAGTAAGAGCGCTACGAGTACCACGACACCCGAGAGGAGACGTATGCGAAACGTGAGCTGGGCTCTATTCATAGATTAGTTATCACGAAGCACCAAACTACTTTGGTCACGGTGGACAAATATTTTTTCTGCATCTGTAGTAAATTCCGCCAACGTACCCATTTGACTAGCGATTGTATGCTGCGCTGTAATGTATTCAGTTTCTAAAATTGCAATTTGAGTTCGCAGTTGATTGACGTCTTGGGTTGCTTCCTTTCTCATGATGACATGAACAACCGATACATTCAAAAAGTAAAGGTAAAGAATTACTGCAATCACAATCGACGCCACAAGGGCATAGGTGATTGTTAGGTGTAGTGTTGTATTATCGCGACGATTGTTCATGGCTACTACGTTGTTTTGGTAAGGATTCGCAACTTGGCGCTGCGGGCTCGAGGATTTGATTGGAGTTCCTCAGCACTTGGGCTCAATGGTTTTTTCGGTGTTAGTTCTGCCTGACCAGAATCTGCCAGGGCTCGGAAGGTGTGTTTGACGACTCTGTCTTCAATACTATGAAAGGAGATGATACTGATGACTCCGCCCGGACTAAGTGCCCGAAAGGCGTTCTTAATAAAGCGTTCAAGGACACCGAGTTCATCATTTACTGCAATACGAAGCGCTTGAAACGTCTTCGTGGCAGGGTGAATTTTCCGGTACCGCTCAGCTTTAGGGACTGCCCCACGGACAATGTCCGCTAAATCGAGTGTAGAGAGGATAGGTGCACTGCGTCTACGTTCGACTATGTTTCGCGCGATACGTCTAGCGTATCGTTCGTCAGCGTACCCATAGATAATGTTTGCAATCGTTTCTTCGTCCCACTCATTGATGATGTCGTGCACGGTGAATGGATATAATTCCGGATCACCGAACGTCATAATGAGAGGTTCGTCGACTGCAAACGAGAACCCCTTCCCGCTATCAGTAAACTGTTCCATTCGCCAACCAAGGTCAGCGAGGACAGCATCTGCTTTTTCAATATTTAAAGAACTAAGAATCTGTGTGATGTTCTGAAAGTTATCGTTCACCAGGTGAACGATTGCTTTCTGGTCTGCGAAGGACTGCCCAGTAAATGCGGTCGAGTCGGCGTCGATACCGATATACGTACCCTTCTTGCCAAGTCTCGATACAATCTCCCGTGCGTGTCCACCACTCCCGAATGTCGCGTCAACGACGACGCTATCAGGTCGGAGCTGTAAGCTGTCGACCGCTTCCTTTAGCAGTACGGTGATGTGCGACATGTGAAGTGTTGATTAGAGGACGCCAATCTCTCCAAGTTTTTCAGCGAGCTGATCTGCTTGTTTTTCGATTGATCGTTTGTAGCTCTCCCATTTCTTCTCATCCCAAATCTCGATACGATTATGGATTCCAGCCAAGACTACTTTTGAGTCTAGCTTTCCAAATTCTTTCAAGAAGTCTGGCACGAGAATACGTCCAACTGAATCTACCTCCACCTCTACTGCGCCACTCAAGAAGAATCGATTGAAACTTCTCGTATCCGCCTGGCCGAGTGGCAGTTCAGATACCTTTTGGGTTATCTTCTGCCACTCATTGAGCGGATATACAAAGAGACAGTTATCAAGTCCGCGAGTGATGATAAGCACGCTCCCAAGTTCCTTGCGCCATTTAGACGGCAAGGACAGCCGTTTCTTAGGATCCAACGTGTGCTTGTATTCACCAATTAACATACTTGATAGCTTGAGCTGGCCTCCGCACCGACCGCAACCTAATGTGGAGACGGTTGTGGCGGATGCGGAAACCAGCTCTGCATACTACTTTCATAAGCAGGAGCTTTTTTCCTGCACTCGTAGAGCCTAAGAAAATAAATTTTCTTAGTTCTACTCGTTTGAAAATAGTATACCACTATCTCCCACCACACGTACATTCTATAACACTTCATCCCACCAACAACCACTTTATACACACCTCCCCCACTGGTTGAATACAAAAAAACCGCATGGGTGATTCCACGCGGTTTTTTAATCTTACTGCTCTTGTCGTAGTCGAGCGATGAGGAATTCTTTTTCCAATGTGCTCAAGAACCAACCCACCTTTGGACCACTATCTTTACCGAGAAATAATTGATAGATAGCGCCAAAGAATTCTTTTGGTGATAGTCCACTTTCTTCTTTGATCGAGTGCATTAGTTCATGGAGGGTCTTGCCATCGAACTGCCCTGCTGTCTCAATGGCGACTGCGAGTGATGTGAGTGCGGTCACCTGCTCAGTTGAGAAGGCGACGGTTGGTAACGCAATCTGCAACGTAAAAATAAATTTATCATCGGCATACTCACTGAGCCAATGCTTCGCGTACACTGCTCGTTCACGTAGCTCTACCACGTCTGCTTCAGTGAGTGCGGATTCCTTCATTTTTGCTACTTCTTCTTCGATGTTCATGTGTGGCATCTGTACCAAAAAAGCAATCTGAGAAAAGCGCGGGAGGTATCGCTTAGAAATGGTTGCCCGCTCGCTCTGCAGATGGATGTACTTAAATAACTGGGTGTCATCGTCTTCAATTCCAGACCAGTACTTTTCGGCCAATCGGTCGTAGGTATCAAACAGCACTGGAATAGCATCTCCATCAGGATCAAAATCGATTTGACGGTTGATTGGGGACTTCAGAAGGAGGAGTCGAAGAATATGAACTGGAAGAATATCGACCATCTCTTTTGCTGTAGCAGCATTACCTTTTGATGATGACATTTTCTTGCCTCCAATGAGGAAGAATTCGTTGAAGACACCATACGGTGGCTCATGGTCGAATACTTCCCGGCAAATTGCTTCGGCTACTTGTCTCGACCCACCTTTTGTATAGTGATCTTTGCCACCCCCTTCAAAGTGTACGTTTTGCGCAACAAATTTAGCTGCCCAGTCTAACTTCCAAGGGAACTTACCATTGCCATCAAACGGTGACATCTTCCCACCATACCCGCAGCCAGTAGCCCACTCAATAGTATCTGAGGAGCAGGTGTAGGATACTTTTTCTCCATCAAAGTCTGTGACAGTTGTGGCACTGAGATTTCCGCACTGCTCACAAATAACATTGAATGGGTACCACCCTTCTGGCTTTTCACTCTTTGAAATTCGGAAATAAATTTCTCGCACGAGCTCCTTTCGTTCAAGGGCTTTCCGAATCATGTCATTCATTCGTCCACTGCGATACAGTTCGCTGGCTCGGTATACCTCCGCACCAAAACCTACTTGCTCCAGTACATTCACGTACTCCTGTCCATAGTATTCGGCAAAGTTGGCATACCCTTCGACTGGTGAAGGAATATTACAAAGTGGTACGCCCATGTACTTTTGATAGTGGTCTTTATCTAGGTACGACGGAATACCGTCCATCGGGTCGAAATCGTTTATTTCAAACAAAAAAGATACATTGTGCCCACGACTCTTGAGCATGTCAGCAGTGAGCGCATGCATTGAAGCACTACGAAGCGAACCGACGTGTACGGTACCAGAGGCAGTCTTTTCATCACGTACCACAAGTGGCAAACCAGCCTTAATGAGGCTAGCATAGCGATGTTCGACTTCAGTAGCGATTTTTTCTACCCAAAACATCTAGCTATCCTAGCCTACACACCACTAAAAGAAAAGCCCGCGAGCTAGATATCAAAAAAGACCCGACTGGAACAAGTTAGTCCAGGGAGGGTCTTTTTTCAACTGAACTGCTGACTTAAGGTAGGGAGTGCTCAGATACGAGGCGCGACTGAGTGAACAACTGAGGCGTACTACTTGTACGTTGAAGTTGTGAACGAAGGAAGCAACAACGTAGATGAGTACTATTCTACCTTAAGTACCTTGTACTTCTGCTTCCCCATAGGTGTCTCAAACTCAAACTCATCACCCTTCACCTTCCCCATCAACGCTTCACCAAGTGGTGAGAGGTACGATAGTTTTCGCTCATGGATGTTCGCTTCATCTGAGCCTACAATGATGTACTCTTTCTTATCCTTGTCGCCATTCTTCTGGATTGCTACCACTGATCCGAGACTGATAACATCGCCATTTTTGTCATGAGCAACTATCTTTGCTTCTTTGATTGTCTTTTCGAGGTACGCGATACGTTCCTCAATCGCTGCTTGCATGTCGCGAGCTTCTTGGTATTCTGCGTTTTCTGAAAGGTCGCCGAGACTTCGAGCATACTCGAGTGATTCTGCCACCTCCTTCCGTCGTACGGTTTTTAAGTGATCAAGTTCTTTCTTCAACTCGTCAAACTTCTGTGCGGTCAAGTAGGCTTGTGTGTCATTCATACGATAAATTTTACCCATTATACGCACCGTGACCGCTCGGTCAAATGTGGATTGCGATACCTTACTCTGTCCCGTCTTTTATACCTAAGTATTCTGGCCGATTAATAGAAATCCACTGCATGACGTCACCCATGATTCTCGTGGCGCCAAGCGCATTACTACGTGGTGCCCGGTCCATCATGATGATGAAGGCATACTCTGGGTCTTCATACGGCCAAAATCCAGCTGCCCATGAATTAACATAGGCGTTCCCGGCACCCACCTCAGCAGTACCGGACTTTGCTGCTACAGCCACGTCTTTACGCTCCAATGAACGTGCAGTACCACCGTTGTAGTTCACAGTCATTCGCATCCCTTCATGAATAATATCGAGATAATCAGCGTTGAGACCGATATCAATGCCTGGTGATACACGATCACGCTCGACGTGCGGAGTAAGTAACACACCACCGTTTGCAATCGCAGCATACGCTCGCAACATTTGAATTGGCGTGGTCAAGAAGCCAAACTGTCCAATCGCTGTAAAGTAGGTATCGCCGAGGCGCCAATCGTCATTAAATACTTCTGCTTTCCACGCTGGGTCTGGGACAACTCCACGTTGCTCTTGAGCAATCGTAATTCCTGTCTCACTACCGATACCAAACCGTCGATAATTTTCCGCCATCTTGGTGATACCAATGCCAGCTTGATCGCCGAATCCACCAGCAATGGTGTAGAAATACACGTTTGAAGAAAAGGCGATTGCTTCTCGCATCGTCATTGCACCGTGCGCACGCCAGTCTGTAAAGCGTGATGGGTTACTTGGGTTATAGGGGTTTGGGATGACAATTTCGCCAGTACTGACAATTATCTTTTCGGGCGATATAATATTCGCTTCAAGTGCCGCATAGGCTACAAACGGCTTCACAATCGAACCAGGTGCATATGCACCACTGATGACTTTATTAAGAAATGGTAGACGCTCATCGGTGTTGTACGATTCTATCAGCGCGATATCATCACCATCTGCCATTACTTCTGGGTCATATGAAGGGTAGCTCGTGAGGGCGATTAATTCCCCGGTATGCACATTCATTATGGCTCCAGCCCCGCTACGAAAGCCTGCTTGAGTAGTAGATGTGGAAATAATATTGTACATTGCCTCCGACAGTTCGGCATCAATCGAGAGATATAGTTCATTCCCAGACAATGCCGGCTCTATCGCATATTCACTAACAATATCAGAGAGGGCGTCGACTTCAATTATTTTACTCCCGTTAGTACCTTTGAGTACCGTATCGAACGCCGCCTCTACACCGTTTCGACCCAGATAGTCAGTTCGAAAAAAGAATCCTCGGTCGTCACGTTTGGGGTAGCTGACGTACCCAAGTACTTGCCCTAAACCTGCTCGGTCAGTGTAGGCCCGAATTGGAAAGTCATATTCACCGCTCTCATCTACTTCGTTCCAAACAACCATCTCCCCTTGACGATCATACACAACACCGCGTTCCGCAATAATCACACCTCGATCAACCTTGTTACTTTCAGCAATGAGACGAAATTCTTCTCCTCGGACGACTTGTAAGGTAAAAATTTGATAGAGAAACACCAGGGCGACACACACAAACAATGCCCCTACCGTATATAGACTACGAACCTTGATTGGTAGTTCACGCTTCCCTTCCATTCGCCCTACATTAAACTGGGGAATGTTTGAAGCATCAAGAAGTACCTCCTCAACGTCTACATGTCTGGTGTACCGATTACGAAGTGAACCCATATATCAATCTATACTACAACGTACGTAGGCGGGGCGATAGTATTTCAACCGCGACATAGACACAAAGCGCACTTAGAGAAAGTATCGGCAACCCATCAAATGCCCCATAGAGCGCATCTAGCATAATAGCAGCACCAATGATATGTCTTCCGTCATACCAATAGGCATACAACAGGACGGCTGGTAGGGCGACCAGATAGAGATGTGCCATCGTTGCCACGACAATCATTATGAAAAATAATAATCCGTAAACTATTCTCATGGAGTGCTTGTACTCACTTCATCAAGTATCGGTGCGGTAGTTGATGTCGTAGAAGAAAATGGTAAGAGAAGGGTTGAGGAAGCAATAAATTGTGAAATTCGTTCGTTAACTACATCACTCGTGACTGCTGCTATTGGCTCCTTCCCGACTGACACCATGTGAATACTTGAAAGGGGTAAGTCAGGCGTAATGTATCCATACTGTTCGGGTTGGGTCGGTCGATTTTCTATTGATACGATGCGACCAAAGACACCTGGCTCAATACTTGGCACATGGACAATGTCACCGACAGTCAGTGGTACTCCTTGCGGCACTCGAACACGCGCTACACCACCACCAATACCATCAATAACGGTAATAATGTTTGCACCCTCAATAAATCCGGTCGCGGTGAAGTCAGGGTGTGTCAACAGCACCACGTATGAGTTGGTTGAACTGAGATCGGCCACTATGCCAATTAGCCTATCTTCACCAATATACACCGGAGCACCCACAACTACCCCATGAACGCTCCCACGATCAAGTTGCAAAAGATCATATGGGACTTGGTTTGGGCGCGCTACGACCGCTGCCACTAAGCGATCTGTCGTTTCCGCACCAAGTAATGAACGAAGTCGATCATTCTCATTACGCAGTCGGTCGAGGGTTAAGCTTTCTCCACCAGCAATTGCAAGTTCGTTCTCTAATCGCTCAATTTCTCCCCGCAGTGCTAGCCGATCTCGGACAAACACCGGCATCACGTCCGATGACGTTGTGAGCCACGAATGGACCGCTATAAACGGCGACAATACCAGAGTGCTAGCAACTTGAAATACTCGCGGCAGCAAAAATGCCAACCCTATAACAAGGATAGCGATGACGACTGAGGTCGCAATCTTTCGACTACGCCGATTACGTGATGAATGAACCTTCATGATCTAAGAGGAGGTCACGATGAGCTTCTAAATCTTCTATCACTATCCCCGCACCGCGGATAACAGCACGCAAAGGGTCTGGAACGACAATCACTGGTACCTGCAGTGCATGCTCAAGTAAATGGGTAAGTCCTGGTATGAGCGCACCACCACCAGAGAGGTGGATGCCGCGTTGCATGACATCGGCAAGTACTTCAGGTGGAGTTTCCTCGAGCGCAGTGCGAACCGCCTCTACGATACTCTCCACATGCCCAGAAATTGCGTCTCGCACGTCTTCGTCCGTGATAATAACTTCTCGAGGTAACCCAGTCACCACATCTCGTCCACGAGCAACTAATTCCTTAGTTCCCTCTCCACCGGCGATAGACGCCAGAGCAATCTTGGCATCTTCGGCGGTTTTTTCTCCAACGTGGATTTTAAATTGATCACGAATATAGGAAGAGATGGCGGCGTTGAGGTGATCACCAGCCACGCGGAGATTTTTTGAGATAACCAAACCATTCAGAGAAATAATGGCGATATCTGCCGTTCCACCACCAATATCAATTATCATGCTGCCAATCGGTTTACTGACCGGTAATTTGGCTCCGAGTGCCGCGGCCATTGGTTCTTCAATCAAAAACACTTCCCGAGCACCGGCATTCTTAGCTGCATCTTGCGCCGCTCGCATTTCCACGTTTGTAATACCTGAAGGCACACCAATGAGCACGCGTGGCGCGATAATAGATTTCATTCCACTCCGTACCTTATTGAGGAGGTACGAGAGCATTTCTTCAGTGACTTCAAAGTCCGAAATAACCCCATCCACCAGCGGTCGAATCACCTCTATGTGCGCGGGTGTACGACCCAGCATGGTCTTAGCTTCATTACCAACAGCGACGAGTTGGCCAGTTTTCTTATTGATAGCAACAATCGTTGGTTCATTGAGAACAATTCCCTTTCCTTTTACATACACCAGCGTATTGGCGGTACCTAAGTCAATAGCAATATCAGTCGAGACTGTCGAAATAAGCGCGTTGAGCTGTCGCGAAAAAACGTTCATTTACAACATTGTACTACGAGTATCGGTGATGACACAATTACCACGTGGCGTTACCGGTAAAGTACGCAACAATGTCGGATTCACCCATTTTTTTGACTTCGCCAGTTTTACGCTGCACTACCTCAAACAGACCGTCAGCTTTAGTCTTCTTTGAGACTACAATACGATAAGGAATGCCAATCAAGTCACTATCGGCGAATTTTTCACCAGCTCGTGCATCACGATCGTCAAAAAATACTTCGATTCCCTGCTCAGTCAAACTGCCATAGACGCCATTGGCGTAATCCTTGATTTCTTCATCATCGAGATTAAGTGCGACGAGATGTGCCTTAAACGGAGCAATTGACCACGGCCAGACGATTCCTTTTTCGTCAGCAAATTTTTCCACGACGACGCCCATTACTCGAGTAATACCAATGCCATACGATGCGAGATAGATAGGCTGGTCAATGCCCTCGGAAGTCTTGAATGTTACATTCATTTGCTCGCCCTTCTCGGTTCCAAATTTAAAAATATTTCCTACCTCTGCTGTCTTAACTGGTATAAGGTCATCTTTTGAAATGCCAATTTCTGTGGTAGCAGCGTCAAGCACTTCCTCGTTTACCGCTACTGTCTTGTCAGCATTAACATAGAGCACATCCTCACCAGCATCACAAAGTGTTTGGAACTCATGACTAAATTTAGTGAACGCTCCCCCACTAGCAAACGTAACAAACGTATCATCGCCAATACCAATTCGCTCATAGATGCGCTTGTATGCACCAGTTACTTTTTCGTAGTAGTCGTCCATATCTGACTGACTGGCATGAATTGAATACATATCCTTCATGACAAATTCTCGACCGCGCATGATGCCACTCTTAGCCCGCAGTTCATTACGCAACTTGGTTTGGAATTGGTAGACACTGATCGGCAAGTCCTTATAACTGTGAATGTACTGCGACATCATCGAAACAATTGGTTCTTCATGTGACCACGCCAGACCTATTTCATTTCCATCCTTGAGAGCAGTTTTAAACCAAATGTCTACCTTATTGTCATCCCAGCGGTCAGTACCCTCCCACAATTCTTTCGTTTGTAGACTCGTCATGATGAGCTCTTGTCCACCAATTGCATCCATTTCCTCACGAACAATCAGTTTGATTTTTTCGAGTACACGAAGACCGAGCGGTGTGTACGCGTACACACCAGCCATTACTTTATGTACATACCCCGCTCGAATCAGCAGCTGGGCATTCTTTGCCACTTCATCTGCTGGTGCTTCCTTTCGAGTTTTTGTAAATAGTTGAGATTGTCGCATAGATTCGGCTTAGAAGAGGCGGATAATATCGTTGTAGGTTACAGCAATCATGAGAAGCATTAGGAGTCCGAAGCCGATAAGATTTACACGATTAGCCCACACTGGTGGAATACGTCGATTTGTGATGGCTTCTATCGCTACAAATACGAGTCGACCACCATCAAGCGCTGGAAACGGTAGTAAATTGATGACAGCAAGATTGAGCGAAATAATAGCCATGAAGGTCAGGAGTGCCGTAAAGCCAAATGAGGCAGCGTCGCCAACCATCCCGACAATACCGATAGGGCCAGCAATCTGTGAGTAATCCGCTGCACCAGTAAAGGTTTGTACGAGTAATGTCCCGAGTCCAAGGGCAATACTGCCGAGCGCTGAAATAGTTGTTTCAGTCGCTAAAGACAGTGCCGTCAGTGGATCGTATGAGGTTACCTCAATGAGCGCCAACGATACACCGGCCAGATATCGCTCTGGTTGTTCAGAATCAAGACCTTGCGCTGGAACAATATCTACGACCATTGACTCCCCATCTGTTTCATAGGTCACGCTCATGGTGTCTGGAGCGACCTCAGTAACAAACGCTGTAAAGGCTTCTGGAGTAAGAGAATCGAGAGTACGTTCGCCAGCAGTGACCGACAGAATTTCTGCTCCGGCCGGAATCACCGCTGCAGGACTATTAGGGATTGTGCCTGCAACGTACAACGTCGCTGCATCAGTGGCATCAGCGCTCTCTATAGCGGTTGGAACGCCGACCATATACGTTGTGGCAAACAATACCCACGCAAGCAGTACGTTCATGGTCACTCCGGCAATCAATACCAATGCTTGCGCCCACTTCGGTCGAGCAGAAAATGCTCGTGCCTTATCCGCTTCTGAGACGTCACCTGCTTCATCACCGTTCTCACCAAAAATTCGCACAAAACCACCAATCGGGAGCCAGTTAATTGTATATTCGGTCTCACCACGCTTGATGCCGAATGCTTTTGGTGGAAAACCAATACCAAATTCATCAACTCTCATGCCAGTTTTTTTGGCTACAATGAAGTGCCCCCACTCATGAACGAGAATCAAAACCACGAGTACAACTAAGAAAATAAGGACTGACATAGGTTACTTGGCTAGCTCAGTATCCTTCTTATCAAACACCGCTTCAAGTGCCCGATTTGCGTCATCGATAAGCTTCTGAACTTTATCTTTGCGTGTAAATCGTTCATCTTCGCTAATATCACCGGCTTTGTGGGCACTATCAATGTCTTTCATAGCATCGTCACGAACTCCTCGGACACGGACGCGAGCGTCTTCGAGTTTCACTTTAGCAAGCTTTTGCAGTTGTGTGCGACGCTCAGCAGTTAGTTCGGGAAAGATTACCCGCACTCCGCCGGAGTCAGATGCGGTTGAGACCCCTAGGTCTACTACTTGAATAGCTCGCTCAATTGCAGCTACTTGAGAAGCGTCCCACGGACTGATTCGCAGTGTTCGTGCATCTTCGATACCAATAGAACCTACTTGATTGAGCGGAAGCATGCTGCCATAGCTTTCAACCCGAATTGAATCGAGCAGTGCAGGTGCCGCCTGCCCCGTTCTAATACCAGCGTATTCTGCTTGTAACCATTGCTGCACTTCATGCAAGCGCGTTTGTATTGCGATATCCATAACTAATGTTCTCTAGTCTAATACGTAGAGTGTACCATCTTAGCTAACTTGAAGAAACTGGGATTGATAGGGCCAGCTCTTCTAGCAGCATCTTGTTTGATGCCCCTCTGGTGCGCAGCTGCAAGAGAACGTAGTGTGCTGCCGACCGTGCGTCTGGAGTAATTCCGCCACTGGTCATAGCCAAATAATTCCGCAACCCTAATTTCATTGCAATAAAAAAGTCATCATCTTTTCGCTTGGCCGCTGCCTCAACAGTCACTAAACGCTCCGCCAGTCCCATCAAAACCCATCCATCAAACACTGATGTGTCAGCACTACCAGTATCAGCGTGGATATGGACTCGTGATTTGATAGTTGGCAAGAGTGTGATACCAACTGGCAACACTATAGTAATAGACGTTTCTCCAGGTGGTTCTTCTAACGTTTTCAAAAAAGCGTTCTGTGCTTCATTGGTGATTGACGCAGTACGAACTACTATATGCTTACGGCTTCCGCTGGTTGGGCGTCGGTACGCTTCTGCTGTGATTGCTCGCACCTCATCAATACCAATTGCCGGCAGTAATAACTGTACCGTTTCTGTATCGACTTCGCTTGATATGTCTAGTATCTGCCATTCGTCAGAGAAAATGACGCGAGCGTGTGTTGACCCCATGTGGCTCATTATGAGCGGCTGGCTTTCTTTTGTAAATCTAGGATGTGCTTTATCACCCGACGCAGGTATCGTTCGAATGTTTCACCTTGCATATATATAATACCCTGTTCGTAGCGCCAACCATTCATGTAATCAGTAATACTCTGTTTGATTTCTTGTGTAGCACCTTCAAACCGGCCAGCTAAAAGGAGTGGGATCTGCAGTCCGGCAATCTTCTTAAAGAGCGGATGTTCGCGTCCTTTTGCTCCAGAACCAAATAAGCCACTCTTCTTAAATAGTGACCATTCAGACAACAGCTGATCAAGGCCACGATCGATTTCTGGTGTAAATAATGGGTCGGCAGGAGCTGCGCTGGCTTCTCGCTTTACTGGAGCCGCTGGCGGTGTAGCTAGTGAAGAAAGTTTTGCGGCAGAAAAGCCACTTTCTTTACTTGCGACCGGTGTTGACCATGAAGATTCTTGAGCGACTGGTTCAGCGACAGATTTTATTTCAAGCGCACCAGTGGCCGGACGCATCGGTCGAGACACTTCTGGCTGTGGGGCTGGTGTCACTGGTGCTGGTCGAGAAATTGCCACCGGCGTAGGCGGAGTGACTGGCACAGGTTGCGGGACTGGTTGTGAAATTACTGGCAGTGGAGTTGGAACGGGAGCAGGCGGTTGAGTTGAGGGTAGAGGTGGAGGTGGAGTCTGTTTTGGGACTGAAACAGGAATTGGCGCCGCTTGCGCCGCTGGTGGCACAACTGCATTTTGGTTTGCCAGAACTTTATCAACAGAAATAAAGGCATCTTCAAGACGCTTCATTGCCGAAATAGCAGACGTACCGCTATTGATTTTTTTCATTGCATCGAGGAGCGCGCCCATGTACTCACGTCCTACTTCCGCATCAATATCGACGAGATGCACTGGATTACCAACACGTTGATTTACTAACGCTTTAATTTCTCTAATTCGTTCTAGGTACGCAGCAGAATCCCCGAGTGAGGTGGTTGGCGCAGGAGCAACCTCAGTAATTGGTGCGGGACGAGGAGTCTGCACTAGTGGCTGAGGTGGAGGGGCTTGAACCACGAGCTGAGGCGGGACCGTAACTGGTGGTAGTGGAGGTGGTGGAGGTGGTGCGACAACTGGCTGGACAACAGCTGACACAGATGCCACTACTGGACGAGACAAGAACTGGTCTGGCGCAGGGCGTGAGCCACCAATTGTGTATTGTGGGGGTGGTGTGGTCGAAGCATTTTTTGGACCACCGGCTACTGGTGCGACTTGGTACGAAGTAATTTTTTGCTCAAGAGACAGCTTCACAGATTCATCCCGTCCACCATTGGTGTAGAGAAAAATTGTATCGCGCAAATCATGCTTTTTGTCTGCGGATAAGTCACTCGCTCGAACAGACGCCAAGAGGTGCATAATCCCCGCTTGCGTACTTAAATCAAAAAGCCCTCCCTGCAAAGAACCATCGCTGTGCATATGTCACTATCATAGCATCACTCGTGCGAACATCTGTACTATGTTTACCAGTGACGTGTGTATTACTTAATAATTTTTACTCGTTCATCTCTAGTGATGCAATATCCTCTTCAATCATAAAGATTGCAAACAACTGACCGAAGGTAGCTGTAGCTGACAATGAGACGGCCATACTCATCTCATCAAACAAATCCCGCCAAACCAGAAAGGTTTCGTATTTTATGTTTTCGGCTCTAAGGGTAGCAACTATCTCTTCATATTTTTTACGAGACAGAGTCGAAAATTCACTCAGTGTCATATCTTTAACATAGTGAAATGCACTAGCAGGCGTATCTCCGAGCCACCGCTCAATCCCATCAATCGTTTGTGCTTCGAGCGTTGTAACACTAGCATCAAGCAATCGTTCGAAGGCTTCATTAGATGAATAGTGTGTACTGATGTGTGTTTGGTACCGTGGTGCAGTCAGGTATGAAGTAGTCAGTGAAAATGGCTTATGAATAGCTTCTGGCCGAGTTAGTGTCACGAGTTGCTTCGGTACAGATCGTTGAATAGTATTTTTTGGCTTGGAAGCCGTGATGGTACTTGGCACAAAAGACACGTTAGGAAAATCATCGATTTCCTCTGTGTCCGTAGCTGATACCACAACCGCAGTATTAATGGGAACTGTGACGGTATCGTCTGATTGTGTCGTAGTCGGTCTAAGGACACCTACATGAACAACGAGCGCGCGCATTTCAGCAACTGCAGTTTCGGCGAGCGTGCGGTAATAGGATAATTTTTCAGCACTGTGCGTCACGTCACTTCCAGTCACCAATTCCCTTGATTCTTTGACGATGAGTGCCAGTTCCTGCAATAAGTCCTTAGCAGCTAGTATCCATTCAGTACCGTTGTACAATTCTTGGTCGTGAACAATTTCGTGATACAACTTCTTTGCTTCCACTTCTGACGAACGAATCGCCTCCCATTGTCGGACGCCACCTGATGAAGGAGGCTTTGGCTGTGATGTTGATGCTGGAGAATGATTGGACACATCGGTAAGTCCAGTTTTTTTCTTCCGGCGTCGCTTCTTTTTTTTAGGTTCGGTTAGTGGTATCAAAACTGGTTCAGCTGGTACGATATGAAGTTTTGTTGAGGTACGTATTGGAATTGAGACTACCTCGTCTACTGGTGACGCAGGCGGCACTGCTCGTTCTATTGCAGGCAGTGATGATGGCTCTGGTGGTTCCGGTGTCGCTGGTAGTGCTGGTGGTGCTGGTGGTGCTGGTGTGATCGTGACTGGCACAACAGGCACAACTACGTCTAGTGGCGCTTGATACGTTCGAATATTTGTTTCAGCAGTTACAAATGCGTCGTATTCAGTTTGCAGCTGTGTTGCGTCGTTGGTAGCGAGCAAGACGCCCGACTCGACAGATGCTATAAGTTGTTCAATTTTCGAACGAACTACATGGTAGCTGGCGTGAAATATTTTTGAAACGGTGCTGTGTCCAGGAATCATCACTTCAGCTTCAGCTGCGAGGCCTCGTTGATATAAGGTTTGTACATTCCTAAAAACCGTTTGTAGACCAGCTACAGACGTCAAAGAGAGCTCTTCATACTGTTGGTTATGAGATGTCATGATGAAGGTGGAGGTAGTGGAATCGGTACGGCTGGTTTTGCGTACCGAGCAGCGATGTCAGCTTCGATATCACTTCGGGCCCGTCCATACCGCGCAAAACTTTGTTCAATGAGTCGAGCGACGTGCTCGGGCGATGATTCTGGTGGCGGCATCGTCGCCACACTAAACGGCTGCGTTGGTACACCGTTGGCGAGCACTCGCATGACGGCGTTGTAGTTTGGTGTATTCATGATATCAGCAGCTGTAAACACTGGCGCAAACTGTGGTTCAAGGGCTTGCGAGTCCTCATTACCCACCCGGAACGTTGCCATTGAACCGACGTTACCAAAAACAGCATCACGAATGACCTGATCGAGCTGTGCAATAAATTGGTGAGCAACAGTTAGGCCGAGTTTGTACTTACGTGCTTCAGAAAGAATGGACGCGATAGCGGGTGTTGAAATATTTTGAAATTCATCTATATGTAGGAAGAATGGCGGGAAGCTTTTAGTCGGATCATCGACTCGTGATAGCGCAGCCATGAGAATTTTACCCACAAAAATCATACCGATGAGATTGGCATTAATTTCACCCAGTCGTCCCTTTGAGAGATTAACGAGCAGAATTTTTTTGGTATCCATCACCTCTCGGAAATTAAATGCAGACTTTTGTTGACCGATGATTGGTCGCATGAAGTCGTTTGCGGTAAATACATCAAATTTGGATACTATGTACGGCACAATGTTCTCTAGTGATGCTTCGCCGCCGGCTTTGGTGGCGATTTCGCGCCAGAATTGCACAACCACTGGATTGGTTGCTTTGCTCAGTTTATAGCGACGGTAGTTAGCATCAGCCATCACTCGTGAAATATCCATGAGCGTACTACCACTCTCTGGGTCTTCCATTACCAACAAGGTCGCGTTACGGAAATATTGCTCAAACATCGGTCCCATCGACTCAGGATTTGCGCCGTAGAGTTTTTGGAAAATAGAGAACAATTCATTAACGACAAAGGTTTTTTGTTCAGGCTTGGATTCGTCATACTCAAGCATATTGAGTCCCACCACTCGATCAGTCCGAGATGGATCGAAGTAAATAACATCGTCAGCTCGATCAGGTGGAATCGCTCCAAGCACCTCTTCGATGTCAGTACCGTGCGGGTCAATCATACAGACCCCCGCTCCGGACTTAATGTCCTGAACGATGAGGTTTTGTAGGAAGACAGATTTACCGGTACCGGTCTGACCAATGACGTAGAAGTGCCGCATGCGGTCCTTTTCTGACACATAGATTGGACGATCTGTGCCGCGATGCTTGTTTATACCAAGGAGAGTTCCTTCAGTTGGCATATCATTCGGCGCCGGAGCAGTTTTAGAGTTTGATTGTTTGAACTGAGGGGTAGATGTAATACCATTTCCTGGAAAATGCACCAAGGTTGAAAGCTCTCCAATTGAGAGCGGAAAATTGTACTTGTCTGAAAATTGTCGGAACGAGAACGCACGTTGGGCGGCCAGTAGCGACCCGCCACGCATAACCTTAAAACTAAACTCATTGGCATTTGGTACGCTGAATTGGTTCAGTGTTGATTGTAGTTCAATCATTATCTGCTCGGCCCGAATCGCTTCTTTGGCTGATACCGCCAAACGAATAGTGACCTCTACCAGTTCGTACTGTACTTTCTTTTTGAACAACTCAAGCGCTTCCCCGTCCACATGCTTGTCTTTCTCATCTTCCTTCTTTTGAGCCACAAAGTCCCCGAACGAAGCCATCAATTCACCAGTAAGACTACTGCGCCGAATAGCTTCTTTTGGTTCCGTGCCTTTCTCTACAGTCTTTATAATATCGAGATACTTTTGGCGGTATGGTTTTACTGGGTGTCGAATGATGAATTGTAGTGCGGCGCCTCCACCCTCCCGCTCGATTTTTGAAAAAGCATTCAAAATAACTGACAGCGGGTCTGAGGAGAACTCATCTGCTTGTCGCAGAGGATAGAGTGGGTGCTGCTTCAACGTGGCTATGGCAACCAGTGTCGTTCCGCCATTAACAAACACATTGTAATCGTGTGGTTGCACCATCAACGTGGCCGCTGGAAATAACGACAGCACTTGTTTTTCAAACAGTGAGGTAAATTCATCAGGTACCGCGACGTAAAAAATTATATCGTCGCTTTTGTCAGCCACGGCAATCTCTATCGCAAAATGATTTCCGACTCGCTTAGAACCGATTGTCCGCAAGCCAGCAAATAGTTGCTGCATCATGCCGACGAGTTCGCTGAGTTCGTACTCCCTACCACCAGGACCAACTGGCGCAGGCATAGTTACTTCATAGAGTGTCATGTGCATCACATGCCACGGTGGCACTCCTTCTTTGAGGTCTCCGAGCTGAGCGCCACTATGAAGCTGTTCGATTAGTTGCCGATGGACCTCATCAACGATGTACGCATCATCAATCTTCTCGAGTACGCTGAGCGCGTTTTTAATACCTTTTTCATAGGCTAGTTGTAAAATGTCTTCCACCGGGTCGTGCGAGAGTGCTATTTGTTCATGTGAGTGATCGATTGCCTCTGGCGACATCGAATACTCTTCATGCAATACCATCTTGGGCGTGAAGCTCGCATATTCCTTTAGCTCTTGGCGTGCCAATGTTTCGCGATCTACATCATCGAGCGCTGGCGTACGATCAAGCAATACCCGCTCTTTGGCAGCAATCTGCTCACGGAGATAGGCAATCTCTTCTTCTTGAGACAAGAACTGTCGTAGGGTACCCTCGCGCATAATTTACCTACATAGTACCGCACTACCGCAGAACGTGTACGAGACAATCCCCTACTTAGGATAATTTAGCGCTTTGCGAATACGGCACGTTTGTATACATCAAGGTGTTCAAGTGCGATGCCTGTTCCTTTGGCAACACAGAATAAGGCCTGCTCAGCCACCTGCGCTTTTACTCCAGTTCGACGACGAATAAGTTCTGGAAAGTTTCTGAGTTGTGAGGTACCGCCAGTCATGATGATGCCGCCGTCAATTATGTCAGCGGCGAGTTCTGGTGGAGTTTCTTGAAAAACATCCTTGATGGCTTTAATCATTTCTCGCAGTTCGCGCGAGATTGCTCGCACCACTTCGTTACTGCGCATTTCGGTTGTGCGTGGCAATCCGGAAAGCATGTCACGTCCCTTAACTTCCATCGTCAACTCTTCCTCAAGTGGCAAGGCTGAGCCAATCGTAATTTTAATTTCTTCGGCGGTTTTTTCACCAATGGATAGGTTGCGAGATTTTTTAACAAAATCGATGATAGCAGCGTCTATTCGGTTACCGGCACATTTTACTGAGTTGGCTGCCACGATTCCCCCGAGCGAAATAACTGCCGCATCGATTGTTCCTCCACCTATATCAACAATCATGTGCCCTTGTGGTTCATATATAGGTACCCCTGCACCAATCGCCGCAAGGATAGGTTCTTTAACAACAAAGGCATTGCGAGCGCCCGCTTTAATTGCGGCCTCAATCACGGCTCGCCGTTCTGTCGATGTCACCCCAGCCGGTACCGACACCATCACATCGGGGCGAAAGAGACTGTAGCGACTGAGTGATTTACGTAAAAAGTATCGCAGCATTGCTTCAGTCACACGGTAGTCAGCAATAACACCGTCTCGCATTGGGCGGTAGGCTCTAATCGAGTCTGGTGTTCGTCCAATCATCAGCTTGGCTTCGGCACCCACTGCCAAGACTTTATTATCATCACCAATAGCAACTACTGACGGCTCGTTGAGTACGATTCCCTGTCCAGGAATAAACACCAGAATGTTGGTGGTACCAAGATCAATACCGACTTTTGGAGTAAGGCCGCCAAACATATACGTCTGACTATAGTACCTCTATTCAACCAATCAATCCACAGACAGTCTACTTCATAGCGGATGTGCTATATGGTAAGGTAGAGCAATATGCATGACATAGGAGCGCGGATTGCCGATGCGAGAGAGATCGCTGGTATGACCCAGGCTGATTTAGCAAAAAAATTAAAAACTACCCAAAGCGCAGTCGCGAGGCTTGAGAGTGGTAAACAAAATATATCTACCGATATGTTACGTAAAATTGGTGCCGCCCTTGGTCGTAACATTGTTGGTACCGCCGCTGGTTCCGTGAACCTTTCAATAATTGGTGGTAAGTCGCTGTCTGGGACGATTCAAACAAATACCTCTAAGAATGGTGCCGTTGGACTGCTGTGTGCTTCTCTTTTAAACAAAGGAACCACTACACTACATGGTGTGCCTCAGATTGAAGAAGTGTATCGCCTCATTGAAGTCCTCGAAAGTATTGGGGTGAAAACTATATGGAATGACCGCTCCCTCACCATCACTCCGCCAAAGAACATCGACATCAACTCAATTAATGTTACGGCCGCCGAACGGACCCGAAGTATTGTGATGTTTATTGGCTCACTTATCCATAGTTTGACTTCCTTTTCTCTCCCTCAATCAGGTGGGTGCAAACTAGGCAGTCGTACTGTCCGTCCACATTTCTTTGCTCTTGAAAACTTTGGCGTAACCATAAAAACCACTAACGATTCCTACGAGGTTACAACCAAGAAAAAAGTTCCTGGTGAAGTAATTCTCTACGAGTCAGGCGACACAGTAACTGAAAACGCCCTCTTTGCTGCCTCTCTCACGACTGGAACCACAGTCATCAAGTACGCCAGTGCAAATTACATGGTCCAAGAAATCTGTCATTTTCTTGAACTATGTGGTGTCAAAATTGAAAACATTGGTACCACCACACTCACCGTCCATGGTATTTCGGAGATTAATCAAGCTGTCGAATACACCTTAGCGGAAGACCCAATTGATGCGATGTTCTTCCTCGCTACCGCCATCGTCACCGAATCAGAAGTTACGATTGCCAGAGCTCCAATTGAATTCCTTGAGCTCGAACTCCTTACGTTAGAAAAAATGGGGCTCAAATTTAAGAAGAGCGCCGTCTACCTCTCACACAACGGTCATACGAAGTTGATTGATATCACTGTCAAAAAGTCAAAATTAGTGGCTCCGCCGGAAAAAATTCATTCCCGTCCGTATCCGGGACTAAATGCTGACAACCTACCGTTCTTTGCAGTTATCGCGGCCAAGGCCACTGGTCAAACACTCATCCATGATTGGATGTACGAAAAGCGCGCCATTTACCTCACCGAACTAGACAAGCTTGGCGCTGATACCGTGCTCGCTGACCCGCACCGCATCTTCATTACCGGCCCAACCAAGTTCCGCGCCGCTGAACTCGTCTGCCCTCCCGCACTGCGTCCAGCTACCATCCTGCTTATTGCCATGCTAGCAGCTGAAGGACAATCGGTCTTGCGCAATATCTATAGTATCAACCGCGGATACGAAAAACTTGTTGAGCGTCTCACTTCTCTCGGAGCATCGGTGAGCTACCTAGAGGAATTTTAAAAACGCCGTTCCATAGAACGGCGTTACTTTACTCAAGACATAGTCGGCATAAACCAGAACACTGCTTCGACCATCCACATGATAACCTGACTGAAGAATTCGCCGAGGTGTGCCAGTCCCCACATGGTTCCAAGCACGAGCGCTAGCACGATATAGATACACACTACAGTTATGACAAAGTCGCCCAGTCGCTCCAGTAATCCTTTACTGATTTTTGGATTGAAAGAGTGAAGAGCAGCAATGGCAAGCACCACTAGGTTTACAACGATTCCAAATATCTCCTGCATGTGAGACCTCCCTATCTCCTAACAAAATAATACATTGATTGGTTTTGTCAAAATAGGTTGGGGTAAGAAACTAAAAACAGATAAATACAGTGCATTGTGGGCGTTGGCTGGGTTCCAGGAATTTGCGGCGGGCTAAAGCCGCAAATTCGGAACAAAATTCCTAATATATCCTGCGGATATTTAGTCATTTTTGCTATAATGGCCATCCATGTTTGTGATTCATGTCATTCCGCTCATTAAGGGCACTCAACTCGAATCATTATCATACTTTTCAGGTATTAGTTACCCGGTGGGTAGCTTCGTGAGTGTGCCGGTACGAGGTAAAAATCAACCAGCTATTGTGACTGATGCTAAGCCAGTCAGCACCACCAAAACCGCCCTAAAGGCGGCCACCTTCTCGCTACGAAAACTACCAGCCCAGCCGGATGCTATTGTCCTGCCTGCATCAATACGAGCCACCGCCGAAACACTCGCACTCACCTACCCGACAAGTGTCGGTTCGCTTATCTATTCTCTCCTACCGCCAGATGTTCGCAATGGTACTCGACAGTATCCAGCAGTCACTTCCTTTTCGCACAATGAAGAGACGGCGCCACAAGTACTAACGGCTCGATTTGATGAGCGACTCATCCATTACAAGAGTCATATTCGAAGTGCCTTTGCACATCGCGGCTCTGTCCTACTTGTTGTGCCAACCACTACCGAAATCAATATTGTTCGAGACAACCTAAAACTAGGCATCGAAGAACGGCTGGTTGTTCTCTCCAGTAAAAGTACCAAACGCGAGCGAGATGCTGCATTTCAAAAGCTTGGTGATACATCTCTAGCAAAATTAATTATTACGACGCCAGCGTACGCCTATATCGAGCATGTAGATTTACTCTCAATCATCGTTGAACAAGCTGCGAGTCCACACTACAAAACTCGAACGAGACCGTACCTCGATCATCGTGACGCACTGATTACATATGCTCGTCAATCGGGGAGAAGCATCATCCTCGGTGATACCCTTCCACGGACTGAGGATGAGCATTTCAGGCGGACCGAACAATACTTGACCTGCGGTGAAGAAGTGAAGCGAATTGCTTTCTCTGCCCCACTTACTATCGTGAAGCAACGGGACAAGCCTCAACCAGACGTACCGTTTCAACTCTTCTCACCAGAACTACTGCGCGGTATCGAGCGAACTATTGAAGGAAAAGGTCGCGTCTTTCTCTACGCCGCACGGCGTGGACTATCACCTGTAATTGCCTGTATCGATTGTGGACATATTTTCCGCTGCCCAGATTCAAATGCTCCTTATTCACTCGTGCGGACGTATAATAACAATACGGAAGAGCGATGGTTTGTTGCAACCTCTTCTGGACGCCGCGTGCGTGCCGCTGATGTCTGCCCGCACTGTGGTTCATGGCGGCTACGCGAACGCGGTATCGGTATCCAATACGTCTACGATGAGTTGCAAGCAAAACTGCCAGCGGTAGCAGTGACCATGATTGATCAAGATAGTGCCCCAACCACGAAAAAGGTAGAGGCACTGGTAACTTCTTTTTTTGCTGCAAAAACTGGCATCTTACTTGGCACGCAACTGGCTGTACCGTACCTAAACCAAGGGGTTGATTTTTCTGCCATCGTCTCACTTGATGCAACTCGTGCCGTGCCGACGTGGCGAGCGGACGAATCACTCTTTCGACTACTGTTGAAATTACGTGAATGCACGAACAAAGAGGTCTTGGTGCAAACACGAAGCGAAACCGACACCTTACTCACCCACGCTGTTCGAGGAGCTACTGAGCGATTTTACGATGATGAGATTTCGCTTCGTCAGATGCTAAGCTACCCGCCGTTTTCGCGCTTTATTCTACTCTCTTGGGTTGGGTCGCTTGAATCAGCGAAAGCTACAGCAGACACGGTAAAAACTGCTCTCGGTATCACTCATGTTGAACATTACTTCAATCCATCATCTACCCCGAAAAAGACGCTCGGCCACGCCTTGGTACGAATGAGTCACACTCCATCTGCTAAAGAACGAGAACTGCTGGATAAAATCAAAGTGCTCCCCCCGTTTATTAAAGTCGAGGTCAATCCAGAGCGAATAGTGTAATCCGGCACAGTATTTGCTATAGTACCCAAATTATGGCCAAGCTAGTCCCCCTGAACCACCCAGCCTTACACGCTATGGCAGAAGAAGTCACTGCTGAGGATTTTTCTAATGGTACCGTCGCGAAAATCATTAAGGACCTCCGAGCCGCCATTAAAACGTATGACGTCGACGGTTACACCGCGGTAGCGATTGCTGCCCCTCAAATTGGCGTTTCAAAGCGTCTCTTTCTTATCGAAGACCAAAGCGCTGACAAAGACAGGTTGCCCACTATTATTGCCATCAATCCCTCATTCTTAAAAGTATCGAAGAAGAGTCATGAGGTAGCGGAGGGTTGCCTCTCGATTCCTGATACCTATGGGATTGTGCGACGTCACACCAACGTCACCCTTAAAGCCCTCAATGAACACGGTAAGCAATTTACCCGTGGCGCTGGCGGACTATTAGCTCAGATTATGCAACACGAAAGCGACCACCTCGACGGCATTCTCTTTACTGACCGAGCCGAACGGGTGTGGAATAAAAATGACCCACCGCCAGAGATGGAAGAAATGACATAAGGAAAAGCCTTCCCGCTCGGGAAGGCTTTTTTGACATCAGTCATGAATCAGATCACAATCACCAATCCGAAAGAGGAAAATTCTTCTTGTTTGGTTCTGCAGCCACTTCAACGCATCTTGCTTATTTTCAATTTCAGCTGCTGTGAATAATTCATCGAAGGGAACAGCGTAATTATCTTCATGAAGTTTCTTATACGCTGCAATAAAATCCTCTGATTCAACGGTCGGTTGATACACCATACTGTAGCTATACGGCTGACAGGTAACGACTTTTAGTCCTACAATATCTGCTCGCACTTCTTTCGGAAATAAATGCGCAGAACTTACATCTCTAATACGAACAATCGGCATTACAATTTCCCTCCTGTATGTGCCACTTATACGACAGTAAATGCAATAGACTAAAAAATCAAGTACAATCGTACCTATGTCTATACCAAAAATAGTCTTTTTCGGCGGAGAACCACTGGGCGTACCCACCCTCGAGGCTCTCAAAAAAGCTGACATTATGCCGACACTCACTGTCTGTAATCCAGACCGTCCAGCTGGTCGTGGACAGAAGCTCACTCAGCCGCCAGTAAAAACTTGGGCTCTCAAACACGACATCGAAGTATTTCAACCAACATCATACAAGCAGCCTGAACAACTAACTCTTCTGACCGACGTGCAGTGGGATTTATTTGTCGTCGTAGCGTACAATTTTATCTTGCCAAAATGGCTCCTTGATATCCCAAAGCACGGGGTGTTGAATGTGCACCCTTCTCTCCTCCCTGCCCTGCGTGGCGCCAGTCCGATTCGGACAGCCATTCTTGAAGACCAGCTTGAATCGGTTGGTGTCACCGTGATGCTCATGGACGAACAGATGGATCATGGACCAATTCTAGAACAAACAATAATCGATATTGATGAATCTGCATGGCCACTACCCGGACCCGAGCTCGACACGCTCCTTGCAACCGCGGGCGGTGAACTCCTAGCTGAGGTGATTCCAGCCTGGCTTAGTGGCGAATTATCGCCACAAGAACAAGAGCATGAGTTGGCCACCTATAGCAAAAGATTCACCAAAGAAGAAGCAAAAATCGAGCTTGATCCAACTGCCCTACCTGCAGGTGACGTTGCCTATCAGCTACTGTGCAAAATTCGCGCCTTTGCTGGAATTGGCGACGCATATTTTGAACATCAAAATGTCCGTGTAAAAATTAAAAAGGCGGAGTTAGCCGACGATGGTACACTTCGCCTCCTTAGTGTCACTCCCGCCGGAAAATCTCCGATGCCGTTTACTCAGTACCTACAATCAATCGTGTAAGGACGCTTATTACCCTGTTTTGAAGCCTTCAGTGTCCATTTCATGGATAAGCACATACCTTCCATTTGAATGGAAGGTATTTTTAAAATGTACCTACGACCCTAGGAGTTACGGAAGAATTGTTCCTTTAGTTTATGTCCGGCGCGACGTATAAATGATGTCTGCTTGTCCTTCTCGCGACGAATTTTTTTATCAAGTTCGTTACGCACCTCATCGATAGCGTACTCAAATGTTTCTTCGGTTGCTTCGGTTCGGTAGAGCGTTCCATCAATAGTTAGATTGGCCTCTACACGGTAGATACGTCCTTGTTGGTGCGACGCCACTTTTTCAAATTCCACTTCGCACAACGCAGGCGTGTTTGGAGCAATGAACTTACTGAGTGAGCTCAGTTTTTGATCAGTGAGCGTAGTGAGCGCATCTGCGTGCTCTACACCGTTATATTTATAGGAAATTGTTGGAAATGTCATAGTCAGTGCTTTTGATTACTGAATAATGGTCAGGATTTTTTGTGGTGAGTGATGTCCACTAACAATTCTTATCCGACCTTCCTGTACGTTGTATGCAGTAGCAATGAGTGCAGTGACTCGTCGATTTGCTGCATTGTGACTGGCTGGCTCTCGTACAATTGCTTCAAAGCGATTAGGTCCAGTCGCGGTAAAGCGCTCTTGCTTCATCCCAGCGTAGACATGTACTTTTATGTACTCGCTATCCTTCGCAAGATTCACACACTGAGTTGCTAATATGAACCCGTGGGCGTCCGGCTGCAACTGGTACAGCGGTACCAGCATAGTGAGTGCGGAGATAATCAATAATGTCACTAGATTCGTACATTGATTCACCTCGTGCGCTATCCACGAGGTATGGTACCTGCTGCTTGCCGCCTGAAGAAATCAGTTCAGTACGAGCAGTCTCATCTTCATCAATGTCACGAAGATCAAATGAGACGCCAAATTTATCGGCCATCTGCAACACTCGTTGGCAAAATGGACATGAAGGCTTGTAGTACAAAGTTAACATGATGTGATGGATTATGAGTAAGCTTCCTCACTAGTATACTACGAAATGAATGAGGGATTATTCCACAGGGTACGCGTTTTTGGATAGTTTTATTCAAAAAAAGGCCAGAACACGAATGTTCTGGCCTGTACGATGGTACTTGAGGTTATTGTGTCTTCTTATCTGGGCCGTCTTGTGACATGCCTCGATGAATAAAGAACTGTTTTATGGGCGCATGCAGGAACAATCCCCCAGCAACCATGAACATAACTTCCCGTACCCCTAGTGGAACAACAAATGCAACACAAGCTGCTGCACCCAAAAGATAATCAAACGTGTCACTGCGGCGTGGTGTACCAGGAGCAACATTCAACCGTCGCATAATCAACGACTCCGCTGCGTCACCGGCCATAGCCCCAAACCCAAACAGAAACCCCATCAGGAAAGGATTGTGGTTGCCATAGAGTGAGAATGTTCGAAAAAATTCGAAACTGTCATACAACAGTGATTGAACATTCGTTATAACTGTCGCTACTACGATTGCCGCGACGACTCCGCGGTATGTTTTGTGAGCACCAAGCACTGCTGGTGCGATTGGTATCCCACCAGGAAATAGTCGCACCACTTTCCATGGCGGAGCCATGTTAGCGGCTATGGCAGGCAGGAACAGGTACGTCACCTGCAGCGCCCAATAGAGACCGTCCATGTACACCTCCGTTTTGTTCAGCCTGCAAGCACGGTACCGCTACTCACCTACTTTGTCAAAAAGAAGATTAGTCTTGGTCACGTCACTAAATCGAACGACTGAGGTATTAGTGAGTGAAAGGAGCGTAAGGAGTGTTTGATATTCGCGGTACAGTTCAACATCAAGTGTGCCGTCTTGGGCGGCAAAATCTTGCGGGTGAAGCATAATTACGCACAAAGGGTCACCCTTTGCAAAGGTTTCATCACATTTTTCCATAATAGATACCGCTCGAATGAGAGTGTCTTCTTCATAATTCCATGTCTTAGCGTCGTAGTCATACGGACCAATGCCAGATTTGGATAAAACATCAAAATTCATCTGCTCAAGAACGGCGGCACCGGCTGGAGAAATATTATTTTGTGGTGGAATGAATGTCGTGATTGGAATAGGCGTACCTACAGCCCTATGTATCTCTGCCACACCAGTTCTAATTTTTTGCTCAGCGGAGACAGCATCGATCTCTCCAAACTCACCAATCGCTTCATCATAGTCAGATCCTCCAGCATGGTCATAGCCGTGTAGCGCTACTTCCACATTACAATGTTGCTTCCATAAAAAACGTTGTAGTACGTGATCTGTACCAATGTCTTTAGGAATAACGCCAGCTACTATTGGCATACCGTTTTGGAGCGCATCAAGCATAATGCGAATGCTTATATCAGCCCAGGCACCTGCCTGCACGTCATCGAGCCGTAAGATGACGTTTCGATTTGATGATTCAACTGTGAGTGGCGTACAGCTGGTGGTTCGCTGTTCAAAGGCGAGGACATTACTGCTTTGGTGGTACGAGGCGTACAATAACGCAAATAAGAACGTTGTAATGTATAAAGCACCGACTGCACAAACCAGTGATACTGCCAATACACGCGTGATGAGCTTTCCAGCCACAATCTGCTGGTGACGCGGGTAGTCAGACAACCACCATGAGCGAACCCGCCGCACCACCAAACTCACCCCTACAATGATAAGGCTGGCAATTAACGAAATACCGAGGGTTGGTGAAAACATAAAATACTACAATGTACGCCGCTCGGGCTGAAACCAGACTAAGTTTCGTTGCTTAAGTACTACTTCAATCACAAACTGCTCCATAAATAAATACGCGTGCCAAAGCTTAATTGGCGTCATCAACGGACTATAGAGAACGAGTGCTGGTCGGCGACGTCGAACTGCAGCATACGTACTAAGTAATACATTCATGAGGGTATACACCCCAAGTAGTTGAAGAAATAAGACGACATTTACTACCAGTAACGTTACTAACGTAATTGGAAAGAGTAACCCTTCAATGTAGCCAAGTGAAAGATGAATGGCAGCACTTGGACGCTTGAACACTATCGGTGCATGCTTGATGAGATTTTGCCACCCGCCAGCATACCAGCGCCGCAACTGATTCGTGTACGAGTGCAAGGTATGAGGATCTTGGGTATAGCAAATTGCATTGGTATTGAAATGGATTGGCAATCCAAGTTCATGTAGTTTGTAGGTAAAGTCTAAATCTTCGGTCAAGGTATCGTGATCAAAGGTGATGGTGCCGTCTTTGAACAACTTAGTTTGAAACGCTCCGGCACAGCCAGCAATCACATAGATATAATTCATGTGTGCTTGAGCGAGCTTGTAAAAGTCTTGTCCAATAACATAATCAACCTCACGAATACCGGCGAGGTAGTTGCACGGCAAACTCATCACATAGCCGGCAACTGCGGCAATATTGGGGTCAGCAATAAAGCTACACTCAATATGTTCAATAAACTCTGGATGAAGTAACGTGTCAGCATCAGTTGCTATTACCACATCAGTAGTTATGAACTGTAATCCAAACTGCTGCGCTCGACTCTTGCTGCCGGTTGCTGCTGGCGTACTCACAACAGTAATTCGATCGCCAAATTGTTTAAGCTCGTCTAGTGTGCTGTCAGTACTGCCGTCGTTTACAACGACGATTTTATCTGGCGGCCGAGTTTGCATCAGACACGACAAAACGCACGAGGCGATACTCCTCTCCTCGTTGTGGGCTGGAATTAGAATTGAAATAGTTGGTGATTTCATGACATGTAGCCAGAAAGAGCTGTTTAATTATTATAATATTACTACACTTTTTGTATTTTGTCAAAGTACCTATCCAATTTCCTTTCTGTGTTGTGAGTTCTGATGTACTACAATAGGTAGACTGTATGCGAAGGTTCTTTACTTTGGCGGTGTTGTCACTCGTTACTGGTGTTGTTACCGGAATCGGTTGTATTGCGTTTTTATGGCTGATTGACGCTGTACTGACCTTTTTTTACGGACCTGGAGATTTTGCCACCAATGTCAATTCACTTCCTATCTGGAGAGACATCATGATTCCAACCATCGGAGGATTTTTAGTTGGACTCATCGTGATGGTATTACACCGCCACGACATCGCCGGTGAAGGTGTACCGCATGTACTTGATGCGGTAAACACCAAGCGAAGTCGGTTCCAGCTTGTGGCAGTACCACTGAAAATCTTAACCACTGCAATCACACTCGGTTCTGGCGGCTCGGCTGGCAAAGAAGGTCCAATAGTCCATATTGGCGCCACTCTTGGTTCTACTATTGGCTCGTGGGCAAAATGCGGCGAACGAGACCGGAGGCTACTATTAGCGGCTGGTGCAGCCGCTGGTATTGCCGGTGTGTTTAATACTCCGATTGCTGGTGTTATTTTTAGTCTCGAGTTAATTCTAAAACGAATCACTATTCATCAAACCGTGGCTATAATTCTGGCGGCACTTGTCGCTACCGCAGTAGTTCGCTTCTATGGCATTGAAACGATTTCTATTCCATTGTCTGCTATTCCGGCTTCAGATTGGTACACACTTGCCTTAAGCATTCCCCTCGGCATTTTGGCAGGTGGTCTGGCCATACTATTCGGCTTCAGTCTTTTCCTTGCCACGGTACTATTTACGCACTACAAATTACCAGCTGTCATTCCAAGCACCATCGGAGGGTTACTGGTTGGTTTAATTGGCGCTGCAGTACCATACATTCACGAACCGATGGCACATCCACTCATTGTCGATGCGCTCGCTCTCACCACTCTACCAACACTCTTGATAGTAAGTATTATCGTGGCAAAAATTGTCGCTACTGGAATTACGCTCGGTTCTGGTAGTTCCGGCGGTGTATTTGCTCCCGCCCTGCTCATCGGCACCCTACTAGGAGTCCTCTATGCAAGCTTTATTGGTCTATTTGGATTTACTGATCAGGGTCTCATCACGACTATTATTTTAGTCGGCATGGCAGCCTTCTTTGCTGGCGTCACCCACGCTCCGTTTACGGCGGTCATTATTATTGTTGAACTGACTCGTGAACCGATGGTGTTGCCGGCCATTGCCGTCGCGACGTTTGTCGGCTACCTGACTGCCAAATTACTACATCATGAAAGTGTGTATACCGAACATCTCGACCGACACGGTGGCTACTTTGGAAAAGTAGATGAAAAGAAAGATTAAAATGACACCTCAGCGAGGGTCTCATTTTTGAAAATTGCACCACAGCCAGCAAGACATCAACTATACAAAAAGAGCTAGCCGACGATGTCAGCTAGCTCTCGTATTCAGTCACTTTCGAACCTGTTTGACGGGCAAGTCATTCAAGCGCTCCAGTGCACGAAGTGTGATTTGTGCGTACTCTTCACGAACTTCATAACTCCGAATTCTCCATACGTCTGAAGCATTCGTGAAATTGCCAAGCTCGATAAGAACACGCTGTCGCACACTATTTTTTTTGCTCGATAAAATGAACAAGCTGCGCGTGCCAGAGGTTTCATCCCCTGATGTCGTCACTGGATGATATTCTTCTCCATCCAAATGACGCAGGCGCTTTGCTTCACGAAACTCGTCGACTAGTAAATCGACAATCTGAGGCTGTGTTCCAGATGGTGCCACGAAGTGCACCCCTTGCAACTCAGTATTCCCAGTAGCATCGAAGTGTAATGAAAGAAAGACGACACGATGCTTTGGGTATGTCCGTAGTGTTTTGTTGGCATAGGCGGTCCGCTTTTCCAGACCATCCTGACCAGCACGCACTTGCGTTCCATCCCAGACAAATTCTTCGTCCCGGTTCAATGCAATCGCTTCGTTCTGTGGTGCAGAAACAATCGCGCAACGCCGCTTGGTATCCCAAACGGTCATTACGACCACCGCACCGTTAGCTTGGGCGATACGGCGCAGTCGGCAAGCTACATCATAGACATACTCATCTTCGTACACGGTGACTGTTTTGCCTTTTGGGCCGGAAAAACTGCCAGAGGCACCTGGATCACGTCCACCATGACCTGGATCAATAATGACGACCAAACCATACAGTGAACCTTTCGCTTCGGCATGACCTTCTTGTCTCAGCAATCCTGAAATGCTTAACAGGAAGAATGAAAGCACCAATACCACTATCTTCATAATTAGCTCCGTAAGATCTATAGCAATTTATTTTATATAATATAAAATAAATAAAGTCTGGACCAACCCCCAAAAATGAGACGACTACCGTAGAGACTTTTGGTATCATAACCCTATGAAAGAAAAACGTAAGTTCTCGAGCGAATTAAAAGCTCAAATCGTGTTAGCAGTTATTAAAAGAGAGTTAACCGCCCTGGAAGCAGCTCGAAAACATGACCTTGCCCCTAGTCTAATATACAAGTGGCACGATGAGTTCCTAGCGAAAGCCAAGACCGTCTTTGAGACTACTAAAACGGGATCAGAACAAGATAAAAAGGTTAAACATTACGAATACATCATAACCAAGTTGACCACTCAAAACGATTTTTTAGAAAAAGTCTTGGCGGTCACGAAGTGAGCGTCGCCAAGAGTAGAGCTACTGTCGCTTCCTATCTAAAAGATCACCCCAAGGTAACTCTGGAATGGCTCCTGGCAGCCAGTGGTTTGTCTAAAAATGCTTGGTATCATAAAACCCAAGCCAAAGTCGAACCGCTAATCGAAAAGCAAAAGATTGAGTCGGTACTCATCGAGTCACCATACTACGGATATAAACGAGTTACTAAGGAATTGAACCGAAACGGTACTACGATTAATCATAAACGGGTATAAAAGATCATGGGGGAATACCATCTCCTGCAAGTACGGAAGTCAAAGCCAGTACCTCATACCACCAACAGCAAACATAATCTTCTCGTGTATGCAAACGAGGTAAAGTATCTCGGTTCAGTAGTTCCCGGTTGGGTTTGGGTGTCTGATGTGACCTATGTTTGGATTGGTGACAGGTGGGCGTATCTCGCGCTCATTATGGACCAAGGGAGTCGCCGGATTGTGGGTTCTAAACTAAGTCATTCCCTGCACCGGAGCTTATGTATTGACGCTTTAACCATGGCGCTAAAAGATAATCCGGCGCCTGGTTTTCACCATAGTGACCGCGGGGTACAGTACTGCAGTTATGACTACATTGACATCTTAAAAGCGCATCAAATCACTCCTTCAATGGCGGCGTCGATAGCCGGAAACCCAGTGGTGCCGGTTTTCCAAGCGTGCAAGCGCTTGGTTAGTTCCGCACCTTCGCACACCGGTAAGGTACCCGCATAGATACTATTTTGGGGTATAAACTCCATCCGCTGGGTGGAGGATGTTCGAACCGCTAGTCTGGTACCAATTCTTATTTTGTAGAATTCATCCATAGAGTATAATTAATTTCATCATGGGTATTCTCTCAAGACATAAACAAGAAATGGCGAAAGCTGAAACAC